>ERZ827490.3898-NODE-3898-length-12626-cov-3.790231_pt1 | contig 12626 bp, 10 predicted proteins | sample MGYA00519770_ERZ827490 | MGnify/ENA primary metagenome ERZ827490 (study PRJEB31778, sample SAMEA3449324) | human gut metagenome | biome: human gut; feature: human-associated habitat; material: faeces | place: United Kingdom | collected 2010/2012 ...
GAACAGCCAGAAACCCAGGTTTCTGGACTTCCTGCACGCTGTACTGATTACGAATCTGCGGCCTTGTACCACGCGTTCACAGAACATGGCTGTTTTCGTTGCGTATGACGTATCGCCTGTCCTTCCTGCGCCGCTGCCGCTCACGCTCTCAACGGTAGAACCCAAAACGTTATTCGGCGTAAGTATCAGCGGTAGCGGCGCGGGAGCAGAGACGATCCCTTTAACCGAAACGAAAAAGGAAATATTACGCGAACGTGTGGCAGGCAGTTACAATACTGTTTGCACGATAGCGCGCAAGGAAGTGAAGAAACCATCGGTTTCTTCCGGCTCTTTTGGCTACTTTTCCAGCTGTTGGGAAAAGTAGCCCGCCGGAGGCCGTCCTCGACCCGGAGGGCGAAACGCCCCCTCAAAACCGGATTTTCTCCCCACGCTGCACCCGTCTCCGGATATCCGCCAGCTGGGCGGAGTCCAGCGCCTTGGGATCAGTGCGGGACACGGCGCTGCTGCCGTGTCCGCCGTTCTCCGCCACGCGCCTTCCACCGCTGGCGATGGCGCGGCTGCACTGCTCCGCCGCCCGCTTTGCGCCGTAGCGCATGGCCTGCGCCAGCAGCTCGCGGCTGTGCACCACCTCATAGGCGGTGCGGCCGTCCACGCCCGCCGCGATCAGGCGGCCAAAGGCCGGATCGCGCATCTCCCGCTGCCAGTCGAAGCCGCCGTATACCCGGCGGATGTCCTCCGCCTGACGGGCAAGGCGCTCCACGCAGCCGTTTTCAAAGCTGCGCTGCTCCGCCGCCTGACGGCGCAGCGCCTCGTTTTCCTGCCGCAGCGAGCGCAGCCGTCCGTCCAGGATCTTCTGCACCCGCTGCTGAAAGGGCTGCTTGCACCGTCCCTGGATCAGCTCCTCAAATTCGGCGGCGCTGTCCGTCTCCGGCGTGGTCTGGGTCACTTCCTGTTCCTCATGCATGGCTGTCCCTCCTTGTCCGCAGGTCTTTCACCTTCACATAGTCTCCATAATGCTGCTCCAGCAGAAGCACGCCCTGCCGCGCCACCTCCAGAATTTCGCTGTCCCCATCCGTGATAAGAGAGCAGAACCCGTTCCCGAAATAGCCCAGCAGCAGCCTGTCCTGCCGCGCCAGCGCGGCGGCGGTGGCCTCCATCAGAATGCTGACGGCGGCGCACAGAATGTCCTGCCCTCTTGGGCCGCTGCCGCTGTGACCCCGTGCCCACAGGGCGTTATCCTTCAGCGTGACGTGAATCATCGGGGCCGCACCACCTCTCTGGACTGCTGGCGGCTGCGCTCCATGGCGCTGTGGCTCTCCTGCACCGCCTTTCCCGCACTGGCTGCGGCGTTCTGACCGTCGCCCTGCTCCGCCGACAGACTCTCCGCCAGATGGGTGCCCTTCGCCTCGTCCACCACCTGCGCCAGCTGCAAAAGCTGCTGCCGCAGCGCCGCAATCTGCCGGACCTGGGTCTGACCGCCGGAGATCACCCGTGCCAGCTGATCCTTGTTTTTGAACTCCATCAGCTCCAGACACCGCAGCGCCTGATCCGCCAGATCGTCCCGGAAGAAGCCCATCTGGAACAGCTGCAAGGCCAGCTGATTGGCCTCCGCCGTGCGATAGGGGCTCTCCCGCTCCGCGCCGATCTCCAGATCGAACTCCGGCACCCGGTAGGACACGGTTACGCCGTCGTCCATCACTCTGGGCTGCAGGCCGCTGTGGTCATAGCTGACGAACTCCTCCGTCCCCATGGCGCCCAGCAGCCGGAACTGCCGGGGCAGCTCATAGAACTGGCGGATCAGCTCGATGCACAGCGTTACCACGTCGGCAAAGGCCTCGTACCCGTCGTCGATCATGTTGCGGCTCAGCTTGCCGCTGCTCTCCTGCAAGGCGGCGATGGCGGTGCCTGCCGTTACACCGGAGGCGGTGCCGCCGTTGGCCACGTCCCGGTTGCCTGCCGTCTCCTTCATCTCGCCGATCTTGTTGTTCAGGATCGCCACATACACGCTGTCCAGACTGCCCGCCCGGATGGGCGCGATGGAGTCGCTGCCCAGATTGCCGTTGGTGTGGACAAAGGGCCGCGTCCAGTCGGCGTACTCGTTTTCGTTCACCGCGCCGTCGGAGCGGATGAAGAACCGGGGCGTGGCGTTGGCCAGCGTGTTTTTCAGGATGGCCTGATTCATCAGGTCGATCTGCTTCTGGGGGCTCTTGCACAGGTCGATGTAGCCGTAGCCGCAGGGCGTCCCCTCCTCCGGGAACAGCACGTCGAACACGAAGGGGTATTTCCCGTGGTCGTACCAGCCCCGCTGGGCCATGCTGGGGCCGCAAGGCACCTGCCCCATCACGGGACGGCCATTTTCGTCCGCGCCCATCAGCTGCGTCTCGGTGGGCTGAACCGTGTCGTTCTCCGTGGCATACAGCACCGTTTCCCCCACGTACTTGCAGTATTGCAGTACCTTTCTGCCCTCCATGTTGGTGTGATAGTACCAGTCCACCACCAGCGACTTGTTGCTGGTGTCCACCGTGTCGTCATAGAGATAGCGGCTCAGGGTAAAATTACCCCGCCCCAGCTTGCCCTCCAGCTGGGGATACTCCGCCAGCAGCTTGTCGTTGTCCACCAGCTCCGTGGAGAAGAAGTGGGCGCTGTCCTGAATGTCCGTCACGCCCGGCTCCCAGAACAGGTTCAGCAGATCCATCCGCTTCACGCTGATGTCGCCCAGCCCGCCCAGCTTCGTGCCGTCCCAGAACACGCCGTACACGGCGCAGCCGGACTTCAGCTTGTACCACCAGGCGGAGGAATACGTCCGCTTGAACTGGTTTTTCTTCAGCACCACCGGCAGAATGCGGCTCAGCCGCTGAGCCTCCTGCCGGTCGTCCGGCTCACGGGGCAGCACCGTGGGAGCGGGATAGCAGTCCATGGCGTCGGCGTGCTTGGACAGGATGCAGTTCACCAGCCAACCGCTGGCGGGCTGGGGGTCGCCGCTGTTGCCGCCCTGCCCCTCCTTTTCCATCTGCTCCCAGTGCCGCAGCTTCCAGAACTGCTCGTTGTCGATGATCCGCTGCTCCAGCCGGGTCTTGCCCTCCTTGTACTTTTTCAGGATGCCGTTGACTCTGCGCAATTCCTCCGCCCCGATTTTGGGCCGCACCGGAAGCGCGCCGTCCGCCGCCGCCATGGCTGCCGCCGCGTCACGGGCAATGACGGACTGCGCCGTATCGTTGTGTTCCATAAGTACCTCCTTGTCGATGTAGGATGCCGTGGAAGTTCCTCCACGTCCCTGCGGCGTCACGGCGTCAACGTTGCCCTCGGATGGGCAACGCCCGGTAAAAACTGGTAAATTTTTTGTAACATCTCCAGAACAGGCGGAAAATGCCGCCGTCCGTGTCCCTTTGCAAGCTTGACGGCGGCGGCGTACCGATGTATAATAAACTGATTTATTATCTGTATGGAGGACATGGGGTTATGTGGATCGCGGACGGCTGGCAGGATTATGAATTGCTCTCCTGCGGCGGCGGAGAAAAACTGGAGCGTTGGGGGCGGCAGATTTTGGTGCGGCCCGACCCGCAGGCTATCTGGGAGGCGGACAAGCGCTCGAAGCTGTGGCGGCAGGCCAACGCCCGTTATAGCCGCAGCTCCACCGGCGGCGGCCATTGGGAGAAGAACGACCTGCCCCAGAGCTGGCCCATCCGCTATAAGGAGCTGACCTTTCAGGTCAAGCCCATGAACTTCAAGCATACGGGTCTGTTTCCGGAGCAGGCGGCCAACTGGGACTTTGCCATGAACACTATCCGTCAGGCAGGACGGCCCATCCGTGTGCTGAACCTGTTTGCCTATACCGGCGGCGCCACCGTAGCCTGCGCCAAGGCGGGTGCCAGCGTCTGCCATGTAGACGCGGCCAAGGGTATGGTGGCGTGGGCGAAAGAGAATGCCAAACTCTCTGGCCTTGCCGACGCGCCCATCCGCTGGATCGTGGATGACTGCGCCAAGTTCGTGGAGCGGGAAATTCGCCGTGGCAAGACCTACGACGCCATCATCATGGATCCTCCCAGCTATGGCCGGGGCCCCTCCGGCGAGGTGTGGAAGCTGGAGGACAGCCTGTATCCCTTCGTGAAGCTGTGCATGCAGGTGCTGTCCGATAAGCCCCTGTTCGTCATCATCAACAGCTATACCACCGGCCTTGCACCCTCTGTGCTGGGCTATATCCTGCACCTGCTGGCCTGCCAGCGCTTCGGCGGCAAGGTCACGTGGGACGAGCTGGGCCTGCCCTGTACCGAGTCCGGCATGGCGCTGCCCTGCGGCGCCACAGGCCGCTGGGTCAGCGAATAACATAAAGGAAACGAGCGCAACTATGTCAACAATGCTGCAAACCGAGCATCTCTCCTTCACCTATCCGGCGGAGGAGGGACAGACCTCCACCGTCGCGCTGGAGGATGTATCGCTGTCCATTGAAAGGGGCAGCTTCGTGGTGGTGCTGGGCCATAACGGCTCCGGCAAATCCACCCTGGCCAAGCATATGAACGCGGTGCTGCTGCCCAGCGGCGGCACGGTGTATGTAGAGGGCATGGACACCAGGGACGAGGCCCTGCTGCTGGAGATCCGCCGCCGCGTGGGCATGGTGTTCCAGAACCCGGATAACCAGATCGTTGCCAACGTGGTGGAGGAGGACGTGGCCTTCGCCCCGGAGAATCTGGGCGTTCCCAGCGAGGAAATTCGCCGCCGCGTGGATGACGCGCTGGCGGCGGTGGGCATGGCGGAATTCACCCGCCATGCACCCCATCTTCTCTCCGGCGGACAGAAGCAGCGGGTAGCCATCGCCGGTGTCATCGCCATGGCCCCGGAGTGTATCGTGCTGGACGAGGCCACCGCCATGCTGGACCCTGCCGGACGGCGCGAGGTGCTCTCCGCCATCCGCACGTTAAATCAAGAGCGGGGCATCACCGTGGTGCTCATCACCCACCATATGGACGAGGCCATGGATGCCGACCGTCTCATCGTCATGAACGACGGCAAGCTGGTGATAGACGGTGCTCCGGCGGAGGTGTTCACCCAGGTGGAAGCGCTCCGCGCCATGGGGCTTGCCGCTCCCGACACGGTGGAGCTGCTGTACGGCCTGCGTCAGGGCGGCGTGGACGTGCCGCTGGACGCCCTGACGGTAGACGAGTGCGCCGATGCCATCTGTAAAGCCCTGCGATAACCGCTTTTCTGGTAGTCGTACTTTTAATGCCTCCCTTGTGTAAAGGGAGGTGGCGCGAAGCGCCGGAGGGATTGTCGTAGGGGCGACCCTTGCGGTCGCCCGTCAACGGAGCGTATAGCCCACATAGGACAACCCCTCAGTCAGCCTTACGGCTGACAGCTCCCCTTACACAGGGGAGCCTTTGGAATGCGGCTTTCAGCAAAATAAATGAAACGAGGAACCCAACATTGGAACCCATCATTCGTGTCGATCATCTGACACATACCTATAGCGCCGGAACGCCCTTTCAGCGCAGCGCCGTCAAGGATATGTCGCTGGACATTCTGCCAGGCGAGTTTCTGGGCGTCATCGGCCATACCGGCAGCGGCAAATCCACCCTCATCCAGCACCTCAACGGCCTTTTGAAGCCTACGGACGGCCACATCTACCTGAACGGGCAGGATATCTGGGCCGACCCCAAGCAGATCCGTCAGGTGCGCTTCCATGTGGGGCTGGTGTTCCAGTATCCGGAGTATCAGCTTTTCGAGGAGACGGTCTATAAGGACGTGGCCTTCGGCCCCAAAAACATGGGGTTTGACGACGGGGAGATCGACCGCCGTGTCCGCCAGTCGGTGCAGGCCGTAGGTCTCAGCGCCGACGTGCTGGAGAAGTCCCCCTTCGCCCTGTCCGGCGGCCAGAAGCGCCGCGTGGCCATCGCCGGCGTCATGGCCATGGAGCCGGAGGTGCTGATCCTGGACGAGCCCACCGCCGGTCTTGATCCCCGGGGCTGCGAGGATATTCTCTCGCTCCTGCGCCGCTACCACACCCAGCGCGGCAGCACCGTGGTGCTGGTCAGCCACAGCATGGAGGAGATCGCCCGCAACGCCCAGCGCATCATTGTGCTGGACAAGGGCGTCGTCCGCATGCAGGGCACGCCAGCGGAGGTGTTCGCCCGGGCCCGTGAGCTGGAAGCTGTGGGCCTTGACGTGCCCCAAGTGACGAAGATTGCCCACGCCCTCCACGAAAAGGGCGTTGCCATCGACCCGGCGGTGTATACGGTGGAGGCGCTGCGGCAGCAGCTTCTCGCCCTGAAAGGGGGCCGCGACCTATGCTGAAAGATATCACCCTCGGCCAGTATTTCCCCGGTGATACTCTCATCCACCGGCTGGACCCTCGCACCAAGCTGCTGTGCGTCATCCTCTATATCGTGGCGCTGTTCAACGCCAAAAGCGTGCTGACCTACGCCATCGTGGCGGTGGTGCTGACTGTCTGCATCCTGATCTCCAAGGTGCATTATAAGGCCCTGACCCGCGGTCTGAAGCCGGTCTATATCATCGTGGCCTTCACCGCCATCATGAACCTGTTCTTTTCCGGCGGTACGCCGGTGGCGGACGTGTGGCTGCTGCGCCACATCACCTACGAGGGCATCCGCTCCGCCATCGCCATGGTACTGCGGATCGTCATGCTCATCATGGGCACCTTCCTTTTGACCTATACCACCAGCCCCATCAGCCTGACCGACGGTCTGGAGCACCTGCTGTCCCCGCTGAAAAAGCTGAAAATGCCCATCCATGAGCTGTCCATGATGATGTCCATCGCCCTGCGCTTTATCCCCACGCTGATCGAGGAGACGGACAAGATCATGTCCGCCCAGAAGGCCCGGGGCGCGGACTTCGAGTCCGGCAATATCTTCCAGCGGGCCAAGGCGCTGGTGCCCATTCTGGTGCCCCTGTTTATCAGCGCTTTCCGCCGTGCCGACGAGTTGGCCACCGCCATGGAGTGCCGCTGCTACCACGGCGGCGAGGGCCGCACCGCCCTCCATGTCCTGCGGTATAAACCCGCCGATTATCTGGCGCTGGTCGCTTTCCTTGCCTTTACCGTTGGCATCATCGTTTTGAAGCACCTGGGATTGTGAGTCAGAGAGACACGGCACTTCGGAAAACGTCCCTACACCCGACCACCGATAATGCGCCGCACCTTTCAAAGGCCCCCTCTGACGAGGGGGCTGTCACCGAAGGTGACTGGGGGAGAGAACGGCGTTTGTCAGACTTTTTGCGCTTTTGTCTCTCCCTCCGTCTCGCTTACGCTCGCCACCTCAGCTCTGCACGCCCCAGTGTGCGCACTGGGGTGCCTCGTCAGAGGGAGGCAATGAGCCATTACCTCTGCCACCCCACCCCATAAGGAGAACCTATGCGCAATATCGCCCTGACATTGATGTATAACGGCAGCGCCTACCACGGCTGGCAGGTGCAGAAAACGGAGGTCTCCGTGGCCCAGACGCTGGAGCGCGGTCTCAGCATGGTCTGCGGCCATCCGGTGAAGCTGACCGGCTGCGGCCGCACCGACGCCGGTGTCCACGCCGAGCATTACGTGGCCAATTTCCGCACCGATTCCCGCATTCCGCTGGATCGCCTGCCCTTTGCCGTCAATACCCATATCCCGGAGGATATCGCCGTCAAGGCCGCCTTTGAGGTGGCGGACGATTTCAACGCCATCGGCTCCTGTATCAAAAAGGAGTACACCTACCGTATCTATAACTCCCGCATCAAGAACCCGTTCTACGTGAACCGCGCCTATTTCTACCCCAAGAAGCTGGATGAAACGGTGATGGATCGTGCCGCCCGGATGTTCGAGGGCACCCATGATTTCGCCGCCGTCCGCTCCGTGGGCACCAATGTCCGCAGCACGGTGCGCACCATCTACTACTGCCGCGTCACCCGGAATGAGGAGCTGCTGGAGCTGAAGGTATGCGCCGACGGATTTTTGTATAATATGGTACGTGCCATCACCGGCACGGTTCTGTACGCCGCCGAGGGAAAGTTGACGCCGGAGGATATCCCCGTCATCCTCGACAGCGGCAACCGCACTTTGGCGGGGCCCACCGCGCCGCCGGGCGGGTTGTATCTGACCCGTGTGTGGTACAATGATGAGCGGCTGGAGCGCTGACATGACCCCAGCCAAAGAAAGGGGAGGGAGAACATGAAAAAAGACACCCAGAGCATCTATGATCTCCCCCAGGGAGATCTTCAGGAGGAGCAGCCCCGCCGTCTGCGGCAGAAGAAAAAGCCCCGCAAGTGGCTGTGGCTGACGCTTATCGTGCTGGTGGTGCTGGGCGCGGTGGCTGCCGCCGTGCTGTGGGACGCCAACAGCTTTGACGGCCTGCGCCGCAGCATCATCTACGCCCGGGCCGAAAAGGACGAAACGGGCTGCGCCAAGCTCTATTACTATGAAAACGACGCCACCAGCCGCTTTGCCGCCATCGACGGCAGTCTGGTGACGGTGGCCGCCAATCAGGTGCGTCTGCTGGACGAGCGCAGTCAGGTGCTGTACCAGAACAGCGTCCGCTTCCTGCACCCTGATCTGGTGTCCGGCGGCGGTGTGGCCGTGGCCTATGACATTGGCGGCACGGCGCTGTACGCGCTGGACAGCAAGGGCCTGCGCTGGCAGCAGGAGACGGAGGGCGAGCTGCTCGCCGTCACCGTCAACCCCCACGGCTATGTGACCGCTGTTTACAACAAGAGCGGCGCGAAGGCCGCCGTCACGGTCTGGGACAGCAACGGCGCGGCGGTATTTACCTTCCAGTCCGCCCAGCGGTTTGTCATGACCGCTGCCTTGGGACAGGACGACCGCACGCTGGCCGCTGTCACCATGGGGCAGGAGGACGGCAAATTCCAGAGCTTTCTGGTGCTGTACCACACCGACAGCGATAAAATGGTGGCCACCACGCCGGTGGACGGCGGCGTGGCCTACGCGCTGGAGACCCTGCAGCGGGAGTTCTGCGCCGTCACCGAGCAGGGGCTCTACCTGCTGGACAGTGGCGGCGAGCTGAAGGCCTCCTATTCCTACGGCGGCCAGTTCCTGCGCCGCTGCGTGGTGGGGGACGGCGGCTGGGCCGCGCTGCTGCTGAGCCGGTATAAATCCGGCGGCTACGCCAGTCTCATCACCGTGGACGGCGACGGCAACGAGCTGGGTGGCTGCGATATCGACGGCGAGGTGCTGGATATCTCCACCGCCGGCCGCTACGTGGCCGTGCTGTTCAGCGACCGGCTCACCATCTATGACAAGTATCTCACGGAGGTCGCCACCCTGCCGGACGTCAGCGAGGTGCGGGCCGTCCTGATGCGCGCTGACGGCAGCGCCGTTCTGGCGGGCGCTTCCGGCGCGTCGCTGTACCTGCCGTAAGGCAAAGGAGTCGGTATGACCATTTCCCTGATCTTTGATATCGCCATCGCGGCGATTTTGCTGCTGTGCCTGATCGTGGGCGGCGTTCGGGGCTTTATCAGCAGCCTTCTGAGCGTGGCGGTCTTCGCGGCGGCCCTGCTGGGCAGCGCCATTCTGGCCAATGCGCTGGCCGATCCCGTCAGCGACTGGCTCACGCCCCGTGTGGAGCAGTACGTGCTGGATCGCCTGACGAACGGCCACGGCGACGAGGCTGTCAGCGCCGCCGCCGCTTCGGATAACGAGGCACTGGCCGGCCTGGTGGATTTCGATGCCATCACCGGCATTGCCAAAAAGGCCATGGACAGCGCCGTGGAGGCCGGAAAGAACATGCTGGAGGGCGCTGTTACCGGCATGATCCGTTCGCTGGCCTACGGCCTGCTGTTTCTGGTGTCATTTCTGGTGCTGACGCTGCTGCTGCGGCTGCTCACCAGTCCGCTGCAGCTGGCGGCCCGCGCTCCGGTGCTGGGCGCGGTGAACCGTCTGGCGGGAGCGGCGCTGGGCCTGTGTCTCGGCGTGCTGGCTATGTTCGCCGCCGCCAGCGTCCTGCAATGGACGGGGCTGGTGGACGCCGCCACGCTGCGCGATACGTACCTGCTGAAATATTTCACCCAGCACAGCCCCATGGATATCATCGCCATGCTGGGGTGAGCAGGACATTTCGCGCGTGATACGGCGGGCGGCCGCAGAGTCGTCCGCCCCTACGGATGATCACCGAACCTATTGCGATCAGCGCGAAAATCACCCGAAAAACCGCAATCTATTGGCCACGGGCGCGAAGCGCTCACGCCAGTTTCTAATTGGAGGAACCATATGCAGCCTACTCTTTGTTCAAGATGCAAGAAAAACGTGGCGGTGGTGTTTATCTCCCGCCTCAACGAAAAGAACGAGCAGGTCAACGAAGGCCTGTGCCTCAAGTGCGCCGCTCAGCTGGGTCTGCCCCAGGTGGACGAGATGATGAAGCGCATGGGCATTACCCCGGAGGATCTGGACAACATCTCCAATGAGATGATGCAGGCCTTCGGCGGCGCGGAGGAGCTGCCGGAGACCGACGACGGCGACGAGGACGACGAGGAGAGCGGCAAGACCGCCACCTTCCCGTTCCTGAACCGCCTGTTCGGCAACAATGGCAATCCCCCCGCCCAGCCCCAGCAGCCCTCCGGCGAGGGCAATGCCGCCCCCAACAACGGCGGCCGCAAGACCGAGAAAAAGCGGAAGTTTCTGGATAACTACTGCATCAACCTCTCCCAGCGGGCCCGTCAGGGCAAGCTGGACGCCGTTATCGGCCGTGAGCAGGAGATCGAGCGGGTGGTGCAGATCCTGAACCGCCGCCAGAAGAACAACCCCTGCCTTATCGGCGAGCCGGGCGTGGGCAAGACCGCCATTGCCGAGGGATTGGCCCAGCGCATTGCCGCCGGGGAGGTGCCCTTCAAGCTGCGGGACAAGGAGGTCTATCTCCTTGACCTGACGGCGCTGGTGGCGGGCACCCAGTTCCGCGGCCAGTTCGAGAGCCGCATGAAGGGTCTGATCGAAGAAATTCGCAAGGCCGGGAATATCATTCTGGTCATTGACGAGGTACACAACATCGTGGGCGCGGGCGACGCCGAGGGCAGCATGAACGCCGCCAATATCCTCAAGCCCGCTCTCAGCCGGGGCGAGATTCAGGTGATCGGCGCCACCACCTTTAACGAGTATCGCAAGCACATTGAAAAGGACACCGCACTGGAGCGCCGCTTCCAGCCGGTGACGGTCAACGAGCCCAATATCGAGGATACCCTGAAAATTCTGCGGGGCATCGCCCATTACTACGAGCAGTTCCACGGCGTTTCCATTCCCGACGGCGTGCTGCGTCAGGCGGTGTCGCTGTCCGAGCGGTATATCACTGACCGGTATCTGCCCGACAAGGCCATCGACCTGATCGACGAGGCCTGCTCCGACATGAACCTCCACGACGCGGATATCAACCGCCGCATGGAGCTGGAAAAGCAGCTGGCCACCATCGCCACCGAGCTGGAGACCCTTTCCTCCGAAGCGCCGGAGGAGGAGCAGACCCCCGAGCAGATGGATCAGCGCTACGCCCGCATCGCCCAGCTGCGCAGCGAGCAGATTCGTTTCCAGCAGGAGTTGGAGACCATCAAGGCCAAGGGAACGCCCACGCTGACCATGGACAACATCGCCCGCGTCATCGAAATGTGGACGAAAATTCCCGCCAGCAAGATCAAGGAGGAGGAATTCCAGCGGCTGAGCCAGCTGGAGACGCGCCTGAAGAAGCACATTGTGGGACAGGACGAGGCCGTGGCCGCCGTGGCCGCCGCCATCCGCCGCAACCGCGTGGGCATCAGCCCCAAGCATAAGCCTGTCAGCTTCATCTTCGTGGGCAGCACCGGCGTGGGCAAGACCGAGCTGGTGAAGCAGCTGGCCGACGACCTATTCAACGCGCCGGAGAGTCTGATCCGTCTGGATATGTCCGAATTCATGGAGAAGCACTCCGTGTCCCGCATCGTGGGCAGCCCTCCCGGCTACGTGGGCTATGACGAGGCGGGCCAACTGACGGAAAAAATTCGCCGCAAGCCCTACTCCGTGGTGCTGTTTGACGAGATCGAAAAGGCCCACCCCGATGTGCTGAACATCCTCTTGCAGATCCTGGACGACGGCCACATCACCGACGCCCAGGGCCGCACGGTGAACTTTGAGAACACCGTCATCGTCATGACCTCCAACGCCGGCAGCGAGAGCAGCAGCGGCCCCCTGGGCTTTGGCAAGACCGTCAACGAGCAGAGCAAGGACAAGGCCATGAAGGCCCTCCAGCAGTTCCTGCGGCCGGAGTTCCTCAACCGCGTGGATGAGGTCATCTGCTTCAACCAGCTCAGCGAGGAGAACTTCCGGGCCATTGCCCAGATCATGCTCAAGGAGCTTCAGGATGTGCTGAAGGAAAAGGACCTGGACTTCACCTGGGACGAGGCCGTGCTGGACCAGCTGGTGAAGGACTCCTACTCCGCTGCCTACGGGGCGCGGAATCTGCGGCGGCACATTCAGAAGGCCTTGGAAGACCCCATCGCCACCAAGATCATTGACAGCTACCTCTCCCCCATCCACGCCCTCAAGGCCGTGGTGGAGGACGGGAAGATCCTTATTACGGCCCTGTGATCCTTCTTTCTCTTCTTCTCACCTTCTCATCTGTCACAGGGCAAGGAACCCCGTGCGCCGAACTGGAGCACGGGGTTCCCTTTTGCGTTCA
>ERZ827490.3903-NODE-3903-length-12613-cov-3.070473_pt1 | contig 12613 bp, 11 predicted proteins | sample MGYA00519770_ERZ827490 | MGnify/ENA primary metagenome ERZ827490 (study PRJEB31778, sample SAMEA3449324) | human gut metagenome | biome: human gut; feature: human-associated habitat; material: faeces | place: United Kingdom | collected 2010/2012 ...
GGCTATGCCCTTATCGAACCCACCTTGGATGTTGCCCTCGATCGTAGGCTTCATGGCGTCGAACATCTCGCTCGAAAGCGCCTTGCATGCGGAAACCACTGTGGTGACGTCGGAATTCTTCAGCTGCTCGAGCGTCTCGTCGCTCATCTCGAAGCTTCCGCCCTCGCTCGCGCTGTCCATGCCCACGTCGATGGTGCGATAGTCCTCGAGTGATGGGACGTCGACGCCCTCGAGCATTTTCGCGCCGTTCTCGGTCTCGCGAAGGCTCGCAAGCTCGCTGTCGAGCTCGGTGGCGTGGGGCAGCTCGGAGACGCTCACCTCGCTCGGCATCGCGTCCATGAGGTTGCCCTGCAGGTAGGCGCTCGCATGCACGACGAATGCGACCATGATAGCGGGCGCGATTGCGGTGCCGATGGAGCGGACGAGGGACAGCGCGGCCAGCGCCGAGTTCGATTCCTTCTCGTCGGTGTTCTCCAGCATCATGTAGTTGAGCGGTGTGCCCATGGTGAAGCCGAGGCCGAGGCCGGTGATGATCATGGTGGCGCACACGGTGAGGAGGCTTGGCCAGGTGCAGGCCACAAACGCCATGAAAATCGAGCCGATTGCCACGCCGATGAAACCCATCGCGAGCACCGGTTTCACGCCGTGTTTGTCGATGAGCTTGCCCGACATCATAGCGCCAACGCCGCTGCCCACGCCGAGCAGCGCGATGAAGTAGCCGCCCGATCCCGATTTCATCATCATGGCGTTCTCGCAGAACTGCGGGAAGAAGATAGTGCCCATCATGGCAATGCCCGAAATCACCGCGCACAGAAACGCGATGACGATGTTCGCGTTGGTGAAGTATTTCAGGTTGAGAATCGGGTCGGCGGCGCGGCGCTCGCGCAGCACGAACAGCGGCAGGAGCACCACGAACGCCACGAGGAACGGCCACACGTCGGTCGATGCGATCGACGTCGCGAAATCGAAGAAGTCGATGTTCTTAAGCCCGTACATAAGGCTGAGCGTCATGAGCGTGAGGATGAGAATGCCCAGGCCATCGAGGGGCCCCGTCTTTTCGGCTTGTGCGTTCGGAAGACGCTTGACGCCGAGGATCAGCACGATGATGCAGATGGGGATGTTCACGTAGAAGATGAATTGCCACTGCGTTGCCCCGAACACCTCGAGGATTGCGCTGCCCACCGTCGGGCCCAGGATGGAGGCGAGGCCGTACACCATGCCCACGATGCCGAGCGCCATGCCGCGCTTTTCCTCGGGGAACGCGGTGCCGAATTCCGCCGTCGCAACCGGCATGATGCCGCCACCGCCGAGTGCCTGGATGACGCGCGCGCCGATGAGGATCCAGAAGTTGCCCAGATCCTGCGCGACACCGCATAACGCCGAGCCGATGCCGAAGAGCAAGATGCACAGGAGGTAGACCCCCTTGCGGCCATGGCGGTCGGCAAGCTTGCCCATGATAGGGATTGACACGGCGTAGGCGAGCGTGTAGATGGTGATGATCCATACGCTGAGGCTATCGTCAACGCTGAGCGTGTTCTGGATAACGGTACGCGCGGGGTTGACGATGCCCATGTCGAGCGCGCCCATGCACAGGCCGAGCAAATAGACTACGGCGACAAGCGCGTAGCCCTTTCCCTGGCTGCGGGCGGTGGGTGCTGCTTTGGCGGGGGAATTGCCCGCCGGGGCTTGCGATTCGATGTCCGAGCCCTCCTTAGATTGAGCAGGCTCGATGTCCTGCTCCTCTGCCTTCTTGCGGGTCATGGGACTAAAGACGCTCCTTTCCGGTGGTTGCCGCGTCGGTGGGGGAGGCGCTTGCGGCGGCAGGTGCGTCGCCCGTGGTTGCCGCGCTCACGGGTGGTGCGGCAACCACTTCCTGCAGGTTGGCCGCCATGCGCGCTATGAGGTCGCAGGCGCTCACTTTCTCCTCGGGGGTGAAGCCGCTAAAGAGCGTGTTGTCCAGCTCGACGAACGACGCGCGCATCTCGTCGAAGACGCTTGTTGCCTCAGGTGTTGCGCAGACAATCTTCTCGCGCTTGTTCTTGCTGTTGACCTTGCGCGTCACCAGGCCCTTCGCCTCGAGCTTCGCGAGTGTCTTCGCGATGGCACCGCGATCGATGCCGTGCTCGGCTGCGATTGACTCCTGATTCGACTCGCCGTTTGCGAGAAGGCTCATCAGCACGAGCTGCTCGGGGAACCCGATTCCCCTGCGAGCCATGTTCCGCTCGGCGAAGGTGCGCATCTTCCGTACGATGATGGAAATGTCCGACATGTACAACGGTTACCCTCTTCCGATTTGCTTATTGTTGCCATGACAACAGTTGCAACGGCAACAATAATGAATCTGACGTATCGTGTCAAGAGGCCGCTCCTAAGCACCGCATCGCGGCCTTTCGCGGGTTGGAAACCCTTATTTCTCACTGCCGAAATAATCTCGAAAAGTACTTCCCCTAACTTTTACCGTGCAATGTAAGCGAAAAACGCATGCGCTTGCGAGGCGATTTGGCTGCTTGGGCCCGGAATCCGACTCGAATCCCGACCCGGTCTCAGCTTTCTCGGCCTCCCTGGTACATGCGCTTTTCCCTGTAGAAAGGAGGGGCTATGGAGGACTTCCTGACATCGTTCTTCGTCGCTCCGTTCACCGGGCTGGCAACGGGAATTGCGAGCGCGACAAGCCCCCTCGACGTCATCGACGCCGTCGACGGCTTCGTGTGGGGCCCAATCATGATCTTGTTGCTGCTGTTCACCCACATCTTCATGACCGTCCGCACGGGCTTCATCCAAAGAAAGCTCGGTACGGGCATCAAGATGTCGGTCACCAAGGACGACCCTTCCGATGCAAGCGGCGACATCACTCAGTTCGGCGCGCTGACCACGGCTCTTGCCGCCACGATCGGCACCGGCAACATCGTCGGCGTGGGCACGGGCCTTCTGTTCGGCGGCCCGGGCGCCATCTTCTGGATGTGGATTACGGGCATCTTGGGCATTGCCACCAAGTACTCCGAGGTCTTCATAGGCGTGAAGTACCGCGTGAAGGACCACTCCGGCAAGATGCTCGGCGGCGCGATGTATGCGCTTGAGCGCGGCTTCAAGAACAAGAAGCTCGGTCGCATTCTCGCTATCCTGTTCGCCCTGTTCGCGTCGCTGGCAGCCTTCGGCATCGGCGCTTCCACGCAGTCGAACTCGCTTGCTGACGCCCTCTACAACACGTCGCTCGTCGACGGCAAGGCCATCCCGCAGTGGCTTGTAGGCGCAGTCGTCGTGGTGCTCGTCGCCATCGTCATCTTAGGCGGTATCAAGTCCATCTCGAGGGTGTGCGAGAAGCTTGTCCCCGTCATGGCGCTCTTCTATGTGGTGTGCTGCCTGATCATCATCGGCATCAACGGTCAGTACCTCGGCGAGGCGGTCCGCCAGATCATCGAAGGCGCGTTCACTCCCGCTGGTGCCGCCGGCGGCGCTGTCGGCTCGACGGTGACGCTCGCTTTGCAGTTCGGCTTCAAGCGCGGCATCTTCTCCAATGAGTCCGGCATGGGCTCTGCGCCGCTCGTTGCCGCTTCCGCCACCACGAAAAACCCCGCACGTCAGGCTCTCGTTTCCATGACCGGCACCTTTTGGGACACCGTCGTCGTGTGCCTCATTACCGGCCTCATGTTGATGACCACCCTGATCGCGAACCCGGAGCTTTCCACCGCCGTCGCCAACGGCACCATCTCTTCCGGCGCGGGCCTTGCGACCGCCGCCTTCGAGAAAATCCCCGTATTCGGACCGTTGGTACTGCTGGTGGGCCTGCTCACCTTCACCTATTCCACCATCCTCGGGTGGAGCCAGTACGGCAACCGCGCGATCAGCTATCTGCTCGGGAAGAAGGCGGTGCTTCCGTACTACATCGTGTTCCTGCTGTTCGTGTTCTGGGGCTGCATGATGGTCGGCGATGCGTCGAACAGCGCCGCGGTTTCCAATTTGAGCTCTACGGTGTGGGATTTCGCTGACGTGATGAACGCGCTCATGGCCATCCCGAACTGCATTGCGGTCCTCGGCCTTTCCGCCGTCATCGCGCGTGAGACCAAGCACTATGTTTACGATGGCAATTTGGAGGAAGTCGACGACACCGAGATTCCGCAATACGACGAGAAGTAGCGTTGCCTCAATTCGCTATGAGAGCCGCAAGAAAGCTGATTTATCTGGGCGAACGGCGTAATGGCGGCTTCTTTGGCTCGCGGAAGCCGCCCGCGCTCAACACCCTTAGCGGTGGGCTTTGCCCGTCCAGACGCACATGACCATGCATGCGATCGCGGCATATGCCCAAAACGTGTGCTTCTTCATAGGGAAGGCTCCTTTCGTTGTGCCAGCGTGCAATGATGCTCTCGAAAAGAGTATAAGTCAACAGCGGCTGACATTTCATACGAGAAAGCCCTCGGCGGCCTGCATTTCTGCAGGCCGGCCAAGGGCTTTCTGCGGTTGAGCGGCGCAAGACCTACGCCGTTGAGCCGCCTCAACTCGACCCCGATCCTGCGCAACAGGCATAGCAGTGGTTCCCGAAGCGGATTTCGCGCGCAAGGGGAATCGACGGGTCTGCTGCCATGTCGGCGATGGTGAGGCCGTTTTTGCACGGCATGCCGACCGCCTGGTTGAAGTCGCAGTCGTATAGGGTGCCATCCCACGATACCGAAAGCTGCGTGCGGCACATCATCGCCGGGACGGTTTCCTCGTTGAATGCCCCGATCAGCGTGTTCATGTAGCGGTCCATGTTGTTCGTCTTGAGCAGTCGCTCGCCGAAGCGCCCGCCGGGCGCGTTGGTGATGGCGAACAGGTTGTCGAAATCGATGTCGAAATCAGCTTTCAGCTTCGCTTTGTACTCAGCCTCGAGCGCCCCCTGCTCGGGTGGAAGAAACGCGCCGAGCGGGTTGAACACCAGGTCGAGTTCGAGCCTTTTGCCGCCAAGCCCGGCGCCTTCGCCTTTCCCGTATCCGAGCGCGCACAGGTGTTGGAGCATCTCGATCGTCGGGTCGAAGGTGCCCGCGCCGCGCTGTTTCTCGGATGTTTTCTTCACGTAGTGGGGAAGCGACGCGATGACGGTGATGCCCAGCTCTGCCCACAGCTCGGGAATGCTCTCGTAGCCTGGCTCCTTGCAGATGCTCAAGTTCGAGCGCGTCATCACGTTTGCGCCCGCGCCGACAGCTTCGCGCAGGAACCACCCGTAGTTCGGGTTCATCTCGGGGGCTCCGCCCGTGATGTCGATCGTCTTGAAACCGCGGTCGCAGAAGACGGCAAGGCACTGCTCGAGCGTCTCGCGCGACATCTCCTCGGTGCGCGCGGGGCTCGATTCCACGTGGCAGTGTTTGCACGCCAGGTTGCACTTGAGTCCGATGTTGATCTGAAGCGTGTCGAGCGCGTTCTCGGTGAAGCGATATTCCCCCACGCGCTGCCAGAAGGGTGGGAAGGCGGCGAGCGCCTCGTTCACCTCTTCGATGTATCCCATGACCGTCCTCTCGTCTTTCTCGCAAAGCGAGGGCCCGGCGCGCCAAACAGCCGGGCCCTCGAAGGATAAGCGATGAGACTACATCTCCAGGTTCTCGACGATTTTCTTCATCTGCACGCCATGTGCGAGCGCCGCGCCGCCGCGGATTGCGTTCGCTACGTGGAATGCCTCGGTCATCTGCTCTTCGGTGACGCCTTTCTGCAGGCAGGAGTTGGTGTAGGCGTCGATGCAGTACGGGCACTGCACGGCGGCTGCCACGGCGAGCGCGATGATGGACTTCTCGCGGGCGGTCAGCGCGCCCTCTTCGAACACCTTGCCGTAGTACGCCATGAAGAGGTCCCACAACTCAGGGGCGCCTTCGCCAATGCCGTCGGCGGAGAACTTCGCAAGATCTGCCGGGTCGTAATACGTTTCCATGGAGACTCCTTTCGTCGGTCTACCCGCTGCGCGTCGCGCACCTTAGAGATAGACAGATGCCACTAATAGAATGATGCCATTATAGCGACGAAATGCTCCTTTTCACGAGGCCTCTTCTATTTTCGTTGCTGTTTTGCGATGTTGTTGGAGGGCATGCGCGCAGCTTTGAGGTGCGGTATCATGGCGAAAGCTTGGACCCTCCGAGAAAAGAGTGATTATGGCAAACAAATCTCTGGCGAAGTCGCCCACTGAGCTTACGATCTTGGTCACCGGCGGCGCTGGATTCATCGGCTCGCACACCTGCGTCGAGCTGCTTGCGAAAGGCTTCAACGTCGTCATCGTCGACGATTTGAGCAACTCGAGCGAAGTCGCCGTCGAACGCGTGCGCAAGATTGCCGGAGTCGGCGCCGATCGATGCGCGTTCCACGAGGCGAACGTGCTCGACCGCGACGCGATGGAAGCCATCTTCTCCGAACACGATGTTGATGCGATTATTCACTTCGCCGGCTTCAAGGCGGTGGGCGAGAGCGTGCAGAAGCCGCTCGAGTACTACTGGAACAATATCGCAGGCACGCTCGTCCTGTGCGACGTCGCGCGAAATCACGGCGTGAAGAACATCGTGTTCTCATCGAGCGCCACGGTCTATGGCGAGCCCGAGTTCGTGCCCATCACCGAGGATTGCCCGAAGCATTCCGCCACGAACCCCTATGGGCAGACGAAAACTATGCTCGAGCAGGTGCTTACCGACCTTTACGTGGGCGACAACGAGTGGAACGTCGTGCTGCTGCGCTACTTCAACCCCATCGGCGCGCACGAGAGCGGCCTTATCGGTGAGGACCCGAAGGGCATCCCCAACAACCTGGTGCCCTATGTGGCGCAGGTCGCCGTCGGCAAGCTCGCTGCGGTCGGCGTGTTCGGCGATGACTATCCCACGCCGGATGGCACGGGCGTGCGCGACTACATCCACGTGGTCGACTTGGCGCGCGGGCATGTTGCCGCGCTCGACTGGATGGGCGGCAAGGTCGGCACGGGCGAGCCTTCCGGGCTCGGCTCGATCCAGGGCGAGGCTCAGGCTGACGGCTCGCGTCGGGGTGTGGGCATCTTCAACCTGGGAACCGGCAAGGGCTCGAGCGTTCTCGACGTGATCCACGCGTTCGAGCGCGCTTGCGGCAAGACGATTCCCTACGAGATCAAGCCTCGCCGCGCGGGTGACATCGCGACGAATTACGCTGCTTGCGACAAGGCAAAGCGAGAGCTGGGCTGGGTCGCGCAGTACGACCTCGACCGCATGTGTGCTGACAGCTGGCGCTGGCAGTCGATGAACCCCGACGGCTACGCGACGAAGGCGTAGACTTTCGAGAAAATATGGGGGGCGGGCATTGGGCGCCCCCGCATTGTTAGTATGCGAAAAGGGAGCGGCTCCTCAACTGGGGAACCGCTCCCTTTGGTTTTGCCCTTGTTGTCTCGGGACTCTAGAATTCTGGTGCGTATTCCAGCAGGTCGGAGAAGCTTTCGAGCATGATGTCCGATCCTGCGTCGCGCATCTCCTGCGCGGTGTGGTACCCCCACGAAACACCAATGCCGCAGGCGCCGGCGCGATGAGCGACCAAGATGTCGTTCGGTGAGTCGCCCAGATAGGCGGTGCGCTCGGGCGTGCTACCCAGCTCCTCGATGGTACGCAGCAGGCCCGCCGGGTTCGGCTTTCGGGGAATTTCCTCGCATTCGCCGTGTTCCACGTCGAAGAGGCCGGGGAGGCATTGGGCGATAATCTTGTGCACGCCTCCGTCGAACTTGTTGGAGAGAACGCCCAGCTTGCAACCCCGACGGCGCAGCTCGGCGAGCGTTTCGGAGACGTGCGGGTAGGGCGCGGTCAGGTGGTTGTCGTATTCCAGATTGAAGCGCTTCCAGCATGCAACTGCCTGGTCGGCTATGTCTTTCGGGGTGTTCTCGGGCACCGCTTGGCACATGAGCGCGACGAGCCCGTTGCCCACGAAGCCCAAAACCTCGTCGTGCGTTCGCTCGGGAAATCCCTGCTCGCGAAGGGCCTCGTTAGTGACAACGACCAAATCGGGCAGCGTGTCCAAAATGGTGCCGTCGAGGTCGAAGATGAAGGTGTCGAATGATTTCTTGTCGCTCATGAGTGAAGCCGCTCCTTCTCTTCCTTATAAGAGAGACCTGCTGCAATAGAAAAACCCGCCGCAGCGGGTTTGTTTAAAAGGCAATGCGCGTGTTCCATTGCCGCTGGTTTTCAATGGAGCGGGTGACGGGACTCGAACCCGCGAATACGAGCTTGGGAAGCTCGGGCCTTACCACTTGGCGACACCCGCATCAGGTTTCGGATTATACCCTAAGCATCCGAAAAGGGGTAGAACGTTTTCCGGAAGGCTCCATATTCTACGTGTTTCCCGCGCTGAAGAGGCGGGCCGCGCTTTACTTTTGTCCTTGGGGCGCCCTTTCCCCTTCCCTTGTGCTTCTTGCGACTTCGCGGCTTTCTCCTCTCGTTTCCCTGCGTTTCCGGGCCGCTTGTCGATGCTGCGACAATGAAATACTTGCATAGCGCAACGAGCGCTATCATCGAACAAAAGACGAGTCCCATTCGCGAGTTCCATCAGAAGGCAAGCCATGAAAATCACCCCGAACGACGAGCCGTTGCGCTTCGACGGCGATAATAGTTACCCCGATTGCACTTGTTGCGGACAGTGCTGCGGGTTGAACGTGCTGGCCATCACACCCGAAGAGCTCGACGCCATGCACGAGTGCATCGAACGCAAGCGCGTGCGCCCGATCGACCGCAAAGGCGAGCGCTGCCCGCTGCAGTCCCCTGAAGGCGGCTGCATGATCTGGGAGGCGCGCCCGCAAGTATGTCGCCTGTTCAACTGCCATGTTCCGCGCATTGAAATCCTCAAGCAGAACCCTTCGATCGTCGTTCCCGAGGACATTCCCCTGCTTGATTTGACGGAGGAGTTCGTGCGCGGGCGCTCTGGCTACGAAGCCATAGCCCGCTTGATGCGCGTGGACGCGAGCTAGCTTTGCGCAGACTCCGCGTTATCGCCCTCTCCTTCGCGATCGATTGCGCGCCGCGCGTATACTGAAAAGGCAAATTAGCGGACGCGTGAAAGGTCTTGACATGGCAGACGAAAAGCCCGTTGTGGGCATTATCATGGGCAGCAAATCCGACATGCCGGCGATGGAGCCGTGCATGCAGCAGCTCGATGAATTCGGCATCTCCTATGAGGTGAAGGTGGCAAGTGCCCATCGAAAGCCGCTCGAAGTGCACGAATGGGCGTCCACGGCACACGAGCGCGGAATCAAGGTGATCATCGCGGCAGCGGGCAAGGCCGCGCACCTCGGCGGCGTCGTTGCAGCCTACACGCCCGACCCCGTCATCGCCGTGCCCATGAAGACAAGCGATCTGGGCGGTCTCGATTCCCTTCTTTCCATGGTGCAGATGCCCTCCGGCGTGCCGGTTGCCTGCGTCGCCATCAACGGCGCAAAGAACGCCGCCATCCTCGCCGTGCAGATGCTCGGCACCAATTGCGATGGCTGCCGCCAGAAAATCATCGACTTCAAGGCGGCCATGGCCGAGGCGTAGCTCTTCACGTCACGTGTTGCGTTCTGTGAAACATAAGTGGGCAAATTGTGCGACCTCATGTTTCCAAATATTCCTATGCGAAAATACTTCGCGGCATTACATCTCGTGCGGAATCGACGTCTCATGTGCGACTTTGCTCGCCGCTGCCGCACGTTTTCATGTAAAGGGAAGGGTTTCATGAAAGCTTCTACAATCGCTAAAACCGTTTGCGCGGTGAGCCTGTCCGCTTTGTGCGTGGTCGGCATTACGGCGTGCTCGGGTAATTCAACGTCGGGATCGAAGGGCGTCGGGGGCGTGGCGGCGACCGTCAACGGTGCCGAAATCCAAGAGGAAGAGGTTACGGCCTCCGTCGAAAGCATTCGCTCCCAGATGTCTTTGACCGACGAGGACGCGTGGGGCGAGTGGATGGTCAAATACGACTACACCCCCGAAAAGGTGCGCGAGGAAGTCATCGATTCCCTCGTGACCAAGCAGTTGATCATCCAGGGCGCCGAGGAGAAGGGCGTCACGGTGAGCGATGACGAGGTGCAGTCCTACGTCGACCAGATGAAGCAGAACTACGCGAGCGACGACAAGTGGAACGAGGCGCTCCAGGCGGTCGGCATGACCGAGGACGAGTACAAGAGCAACATCAAGACCTCCCTTCTGCAGCAGGGCCTCATGAAGTCCTTCGAGGGCGACGATCCTTCTGACGAGGACGTTCTCTCTTATGCCCAGACTTACATTTCCAGCTTCGATGGCGCGAAGCGTTCTTCCCATATCCTCTTCGACGCCGACGACACGGAAACGGCGCAGAGCGTGCTCGACCAGATCAATGCTGGAACGCTCGATTTCGCCGAGGCTGCAAAGACCTACTCCAAGGACAGCTCTGCCCAAAACGGCGGCGATGTGGGTTGGGATAAGCTCAACTCGTTTGTGAGCGAATACACGGCAGGCCTCGCTGATCTCTCGAAGGGCCAGGTAAGCGGCCTTGTCACGAGCAGCTATGGCATCCATATCATCAAGTGTACCGACGAGTTCCACGCTCCTGATGAGCTGACGAGCCTCGATCAGCTGCCCTCCGAGTTCGTCGAGCAGTTCAGAAGCTCGCTTAAGTCCTCGAACCAGTCGAAGGCCTACCAGCAGTGGCTCTCTGATGCGAAGGACAACGCCGACATCGAGATCAAGGACATGCCGAGCGGGCTGCCCTACGACCTCGATATGTCGAAGTACCAGAGCGATGACTCCTCCGATAGCTCCTCCACCGATGGGAGCAGCGGCTCCGCCGACAACGAGGTGAGCGCAACTGACGTTTCCTCCACCTCGAGCGATACTGCTTCGGACAGCGGCGATTCCGAGACCAAGAAGGCAGCATAAACCACATGACTGACAGTCAGTTCGAGGGAGGGTGCGAAGCGGATTCGCGCCCTCCCTTTCTTTGCTTGAACAATGCGATCGTGAAACGGTCGGGTAAAACCATTTTGCACGTCGGCTCCTTCGAGCTTGCCGAGGGGGAGAGCATGGCGCTGCTCGGCCCGAACGGCGCCGGCAAATCGACCTTCATCAAGTTGATCACGCGTGAGATTCTTCCGCTTTACCAGGACGAGCCGCCGGTGCTTTTCCGCGGGAACGCCCGGGCGACGCTTGAGGACGTGAAGAAGAGCCTCGGGATTGTGTCATCGACGATGCAGGATCAGATTACGGTGCACATGCCCGCTATCGAGGTGGTCGCGGGCGGTCTGTACGGTTCGCTCGGCGTGCCGAAACGGGTGAACGCGAGTGAGGACGATTACGCGCGCTGCCGAAAAACGATGGCGACGCTCGGCGTCGAGTCGATCGCGGACCGCGATGTCATGACGTTGTCGACAGGGCAGGCGAGGCGCGTGTTGTTTGCGCGCGCTCTCGTTCACGACCCCGACGTCGTTGTGCTCGATGAGCCGTGCACGGGTCTTGATCCGCAGGGGATGCACTACGTGCGCCGCTCCATGCGCGCGATCGCTCAATCTGGGCGCGCAATCCTGCTGGTCACCCACTATGCCGAGGATATCATTCCCGAAATCGAACGGCTGCTTTTGATCAAGGATGGATCGGTGCACGCGGACGGGTCGAAAGAGGAGCTCCTGTGCGATGAAGCCATGTCCTCGCTGTTCGATGCTCCGATGAGCGTTGCCGAGGTGACGCCTGGCCATTACTCGCTGACAAGCGAGTACTAAACGTGAACGCCCTGGTAGAGCGTGCGTTTTCGATTGGAGTCGCCGCAACGGGCAGGTTTGCGAGTTTTTGAAAAATATCCTTGTGGACAGACAGGGTCTTATGTATAATACTTAGCTGCTGCAATTGGCAAAACGGAGAGATGTCCGAGCTGGCCGAAGGAGCACGATTGGAAATCGTGTATGCCCCAAAAGGGTATCTGGGGTTCGAATCCCCATCTCTCCGCCAGAAAAAGTAACGCGCTTCGGCGCGTTTCACATATCAGGGGCACAAGCCCCACACCCCATGCGGAGGGGTGGCAGAGTGGTTGAATGCGGCGGTCTCGAAAACCGTTTTGCCCGCAACCCGGGTAACGAGGGTTCGAATCCCTCCTCCTCCGCCACGAACTGACAAGCCCTCGCAATCGCGGGGGCTTTTTCTGTGCTCCTCTCCCCAAAGCGAATACGGTGGACTACACTGTGACAATCGATTATCGAAAGCAAAGGAGCGACCTTATGGCCGATCGCACTGTTGAAAACTCATCTGAGGAAGTCCCCGAGATTCCGGAGATGCTCGAAAACGTGCTCCTGTTCGCGCTCGACGAGGCGAAGGAGAATTACCTGACCGAGGTCGACAACGACGCTGCAGAGATTCAAGAGGCTTACCAGCAAACGATGAATAGCGGCTTCAAGGGCATGTCGCTGTTCGTAGCCGCCTGCTCGATCGTGGGGCTTGTGCTGCTCGTTCCCTACAAGGACAAGAAGAGGCTCGCGCAATCTGGGGAATAAACGACCCACACCGAGGGCCCCGCCGTCCCAGCCACGTCGCCGGGACGCGTTGCTCAGCGCCGCCGGGGCACGTTGTTCGGCGCCGCCAGGGCGCTCCACTCAAACGACAAAAGGCATCTTACGCAAGCGCCCGCGTCCGTGGATAAAACCACGGGCGTGGGCGCTTCACTT
>ERZ827490.3905-NODE-3905-length-12606-cov-7.495339_pt1 | contig 12606 bp, 7 predicted proteins | sample MGYA00519770_ERZ827490 | MGnify/ENA primary metagenome ERZ827490 (study PRJEB31778, sample SAMEA3449324) | human gut metagenome | biome: human gut; feature: human-associated habitat; material: faeces | place: United Kingdom | collected 2010/2012 ...
TTATGGAGATGGCACCCACCGACCCCAAGGATGTTGTCCGATTTGTGAAAGAAGTTCCCTACTGGACGGCAAAAAAACACGGCAAAAAGTACCGGCTGATGTATCAGATCTATACGCACCCGAAGTATATCGAGCACGGCAAGAAATTCTTCGAGGGCGTGAACGAGCGCTATACGGAATACGCAAAGCTGCTGGAACCTAAAATCGGCATACCGTATACGGTCATCACGCCGCTGATTTTTATCTTTGTCCGCGCCTGTGTGCACTATGCCATGTTCGAGGACGAATACTACCTGAAATCCCAAATGGAGGTCTTAAAGCAAGGAGTCGCCCTGTTTGCAGATAAATACCGCTCACAATATCTGAACGGAGGGAACAAAAGATGAAGAAGCGAATCTATTGCATTATCATTGCGCTTTGCATTGTATTTGCTGCCGGATGCAGCAAAGCGGCAAAAACCGACACCGCACTGCCGGAGGTGCGGAATAACGGCACGGCGATCCAGTGGAAATACAGCGATGAAGCCGATTGGCGCGACCTTGTGGCGCTTACCGAGCTGCGGGGCGCTGCCGGAGAAGCCGGTAAGGACGGTGCCAACGGTAAAGACGGAATTAACGGCAAAAGCATAGAGGTGCAGCGAGCCGCAACCCACATACAGTGGCATTACGCGGGTGACAAGTGGCAGAATCTTGTGGCGATAGCCGATATCACAGGCCCCGCCGGACAGACCGGTAAGGCCGGAGCAAACGGAAAAACACCGGAGTTCCGCGTGAACGAAAGCACCCTGCAGTGGCGCTATGTCGGCGACGAAATATGGCTGAATCTGTACGATCTTTCCATTCTGAAGGGGCTTGACGGTGAGGACGGTGTTGACGGCAAAGACGGCAACACCCCCTCCATCGGTGAAAATGGCAACTGGTGGATTGGAGAAACCGACACCGGCGTAAAAGCCGCAGGCATTGACGGCACAGACGGTGTTGACGGCACAGATGGCGAAAAGGGAGACAAGGGCGACAAAGGTGACCCCGGCGAAAAAGGTGACCCCGGCGAAAAAGGTGACAAGGGAGACAAAGGAGACAAGGGAGACAAGGGACAGAACGGCAGCTGCGCCGGCTGGTTCTATGGTACGCTTTGGACAAAAGGCGATCTTTACAAAGAGGACGGCGCCGAACGGCCCGTTGGGATAAAAGTTTATAAAGAAGCCGAAAGCGGCGGATTTGTTTCTACATACATGGATGAGATATATCTGAAAAAAGGTCACACATACAGCGTAACCATAAGCGCATCTATGGAACTGCAATCTCACGAAGACAGAAGTGGTAATTATTCTGTTCAAATGACGGACAATTATGATGACGGCTTTTGCAGAGAAGCTACGCGCATAAAGAGAGACGGCGTAAAGCTGCCTTATTCAAGGGATCAGCACCATTTCAGTTTCAGCCGGATATATATAGCATCGGACGAAGATATTCCCCTGCGATTTAAAATTGAACAGTCGAGCTACAAAACTACGCTTCTCGGCTTCAACGGCACCATTACAATAACCGCTCTTGACTGAGCCGACATACACGAAAACGGAGGTAATAGAATATGAAAAAACGAATACTCAGTATCCTGCTCACCCTTTGTATGGTGATGTGTGCCATTTCACCTGTGATGAGCTACGCCGACCCGGGAGTATCGGCATCTGGCTTAAGTGCATACGGCGCACTGCTCACACCCGACACAACTCCCCCTGCCGGATGGGCAGAGGATGAAAGCAACCCATACGGTACAAAGAAGGGGCAACCCTTTGCCATCACCCCGTGGTATGAGCCGATCATTTATAGCTACCGCAATGCGGAGAGACAGGCGGCACAGGATCACACCAAGGTGTATGACAAGCTGACCCTCGGAAAAAATATCATCGAGTCTCCGAGCGGTACATACAGCGTTTCCTCGGTCGATAATGTCGCTTTCGCTGTCGGCTTGGCTTACGACCCGCTCGGCACGGGCAGAAACGATCACGCCATCTTTGTCGGGCTTTGCAACATGGATAACAACAAGAACACGGCAAGGGTCTGCTATTGGGTGCAAAATCTTGTAAACAACAAGCGCTCCGAGCTTCAGGAAATTGCCGACGCGCCGAAGTGGGCGTGCAAGACCGATTACGGCGAGCTGGAATATCAAGAATTCCGCCACTATTTCAATGTCACGGCGGGCGACTATGACGGTGACGGCAAAATGACCGCCGTTATCACCTATGCCGGCAGTGATGATCTGTGGGGCATTGCCGGAACGGGTATTGCCGGCGAGCAGGCGTTTTTCAAAAGATCCTTCGCGGGAGCGAATACCTACTTCGGCGGTTGGGAAACGACCGAATACGAAAAAGATCAGATCACGAAGTCACTCGTTTCGGTAGACATTGATCGCGACGGCTGTGATGAACTTGCGGTTGTCGCCGGCGCCGCCGAGCCGTTCCCTTACAGCAGCGGTATGCTGCCCGGGATCCCCGGCGTTTCGGCGGATACGTATGCCCTTTTTGTCTCAAAGCTGACGGTGTATAAAAACAGCGGCGGGACCTTTAAGAAAATATCGCAGAAAAAACTGATGACCCTCAATCGTGAGGATGAGAAAGAGGACGGCAACAGGTACTATGACCATATTCGCTTCCCGAACATCACGACAGCCGACGTCAACTGTGACGGATATGAAGAGATCGTCGTTGCGGGATATTACAACGAAGTAAAGGAAGAAAAGACTTACGGTTTTCTTGCCAATTCGGATACCGATGCTTCAAATATGGGATATGCCGTGTATTACAGCGAAAACGATGCGATCACAAATGTTCAGAAGATCGCGATGAGCAGCTACACGGCAGGCGGAACAAACAATAACGGCGTGAAGCCGAAGCCCGCCATGACTGGCGTTGCCATCAACGGAAGAGGCACGCCCGAGCAGGTCTTCATCGCGGGTGCTCTCTATGAGGTGCAGGAAAACGGCGGTCTCAATCTTCTGTGCGATACCACGCGCGAGAAGAACTCGAGTGCGAGATGGTGGTGGTATTATCAGGATGCCATCGCGGGCAACTTTGACCACAACACCGAAGGCCGCGAGCAGGTGATCGCGCTTGCCGCCGAAAGACAGAACGGCACCAAAAATGCGCGCAAATTCGATCTGTTCACCGATGTGTTCTACGGTGAGGACTTCGGCAGCGGCACGCTGTCAGTTGCCGGCAAATATACGGCGACAGCCGAAAAAGACGAATACTCAAAGCTGTGTCACGCCGTCGACCTCGCATGGGATATGCCGTATAACTGCATTCTGCTTGCGGGAGATGTGAACAAGGACGGTCTGTTTGCCCGCTATGAGGGCAAGGGCTACGGCTATTCCGATGCACAGGTGCAGGCGGTGCTTCAGGCGGCTCCCTATTTTGCGGAGCTCGGCGACTATGACCTCGATTTCTCCGACGGCTCAACCACCTATACCTTCTCCTCCGGCTATTCGGACACGAATTCCTCGTCGCACAATACCTCCTTCGGCGCATCCATCGTCGTGCAGGGAGATCTGAAGGTGTGGAGATACGAGGCGACGCTCGGATATACCATGGATTTTACAAAGAGCACCGAGGATACCCTTTCAAAGGAATACAGTGCCTCATTCAATGCCGGCGGCAACGATTCTGTGGTGCTGTACCGTGTGCCGGCGACAACCTATTATTACTCGCTTTATGACCCGCAAAAGGGCGATTTTGACCTCAGCGAGCGAAATACCATTGCCCTGATGATTCCCGGGCAGCCGGTCTACACCATGCTTGACCGCGAGTATTACGATGAGTTTGCCGCGCTGTATAACGAAACCTACAAGAAAGACATTGCAGCGGGAAAGGCAAAGGCTTTGCCGATACTGAACAGCCATGTACTGCCGGAAAACGCCGAGGGCGACCCGTTCGCCTATTGGTCGAATACCGCTACTACCGCCGACTATGTTTCGAAATTTGAGTCGCTGAGTAAGCAAAAATATGAGCTTGGCTTCGGTGCAAGCAGTATCACAAACGACTGGACGACCACGTCCGAACATGCCGAAGGAGTTGAGATAGCTCACGGCTTCTCCGCTTCGATGAAAAACACGTGGGGTGTAGACGCATTCAATATGGGTTTTGTGATTGATTTGAGCTACAGTAAAGCAACGGGCACGGTCTACACCACGACCGAAAGCAGCGGCGCCAGCGGCACTGTCAACAACATCGACCGCCGTTCGCTCCTTGCCTCCTACGGAATCGGCTATGATGTTTCCAGCCAGTACGGCTTTACATGGGATTTCGGTATGCGTACATGGACGGCAGGAGATCAGAAGATTCCCGTGTTCGGTTATGTGTTGACCAATCTTCGCGCCGCACCGCCCATACCGACACTTACGGGCGTATCCGTAACGGACAATCAAAGCGCAAAAATCACCTGGAAGGCGCCGACTGCAGACCTCAGACGTCCCTATGCCGGATATCATGTCTGGATGCGCATGGATGACGGAGATTTTGTGCGTGTGACTGATGCTCCGCTTTCTGCGGAAGAGCTTTCTTATACATACACCTCACTGCAGGCGGATACCACCTATACCTTTGCAGTCTCCTCCGTGACAGACAAAGGAATGGTATCGGCACTGTCCAACACCAAAACCTTCTCAACCTTTGCGGGTGCCGACGGCAGAGAAATCGAATTCCGCAGTAACGGCAGCAGTATCCAGTGGCGATATGCGGGTGAAAGTGACGACGCTTACCGCGATCTTGTCTCACTTGCCGAGCTGACGGGAAATGACGGCGCAGACGGAAAACAAATTGAACTGCGGGTATATAACGGATTCGTACAGTGGAAGTACAGCGATGATTCCGTCTGGAATAATTTGATTGCCTTGTCGGAGCTGAAGGGCGAAAAAGGCGACAAGGGCGACAAGGGAGATAAGGGAGATAAAGGCGACCCCGGACAGGACGGAAAAGACGGCATAACACCTCGGCTTAAAATCGGGGAAGATAACCTCTGGTATGTCTCCTATGACGGCGGACAGACATGGGTATCCCTCGGTGTGAAAGCCACCGGAGAGAAGGGCGATACCGGTAAAGACGGACAACAAGGCGAAAAGGGCGATAAAGGCGATAAGGGTGACCCCGGAGATGCCGGCACACCGGGACAGAACGGCAAGAACGGAACAAACGGTGTTAACGGCGCAAGCGGCGCTGACGGTAAAAACGGGAAAGACGGTAAGGACGGAATCGGAATCGCCAAGGCGGAGATCAATGCGGACGGCGAGCTTGTTATCACCTATACCGACGGAAAGACGGTCAATCTCGGCAAGGTCGTCGGCGCGGACGGTAAGGACGGTCTGACCCCCTTTATCGGCGAAAACGGCAACTGGTGGATCGGCGAGAAGGACACCGGTGTGAAAGCGGCGGCGGATGCAGCAGTCCCCGCAGGCTCCGGAAACATATCCGCATCCTCTCCTGCTTTGATTGTTATCGGTTCTGTTGCGGGGCTTGCGCTGCTTGGTAACCTCGGCTTGATTTTGTACATTGTACTGAAAAAGAAAAAGAGTCTTGTTTGAGGCTGCAAAACGGAGGTAGCAAGAAATGAAAAAACGAATACTCAGTATCCTGCTCGCCCTATGTATGCTGTTCTGCCTTGTGCCGACTACGGCGTTTGCCGAGGGTGAGACAAACAGGAAAGTCGAAACGGAACAAGAGCTTGTCGATGCGCTGGCGGACAGCAGCGTAGACATCATCACGCTGAAAAATGACATTGCAATCGGCACGACCCTGACCGTCCTCCGCAAGGTCACCCTCGATCTCAACGGCTATGTTCTGAAAATGACCGGCAGCGGCAGCGTTATTATCCTCGATAATAAGAGCGGCATCACCGGCGACCTGACCCTTATCGACAGCAATCCCACGGCGGAGCACAAATTCAAGGTTAACGGCGTAGAACCTTGGGTGCTGGACAACAGCGGTACAGAGACCGTCTATGGTGGCATCATCACAGGCGGCACGGGCAGCCGGATCTTCTTCTCCAACGGGGTGTCAGGCGGCGGCGTGATCATCGGCAGCGGCGCACTCACCATGAACGGCGGCAATATCGTCGGCTGCATAGCCAATAGAGGCGGTGGTCTGTTTCTCTCTGACGGTTCGTTCACCATGAACGCCGGCAGCATTGTCGGCTGCTCAACACCAAACAGATTAACGACCGGAGAGGCCTTTCACGGCGGCATATACGCTTTTGGTCCGATGGCGAACAGAGACACAACCGGCGTGATCACGTTGACCGGCGGCCTGATCAAAAACAACGGCAGATACGCTATCAATGCTGCGTATATGACCACAATTTACGCCAACGGCGGCGAGGTATACGGTGAGGTTCACCTAAATCAGGCAGGTAAGATCACCTGTCTTGCAGAAGATAACGGTATTACCGCCTTCAAAGGCAAGACGGTGATCGGCGGAACTTCCAGTGTAAATCCAAGCCATGTTGACTGGGGCCTCTTCTACGGCGGTCTGTATATTTACGGCAATACGACCGGCGTCATCGTGACCTACAAGGACGGCGACAGTGAATACGCAAAGCAGGTTCTGCCCTCCGGCACTCTCGCGACGCGTCCCGATGCTCCCGCCGCCACACCGGGCTATACCTTCGGTGGCTGGAACAAGGCCGACGGCACGGCGTGGGATTATGCAAGCGATAAAGTCACCGATAACATAACATTGTATGCAAAATGGGCAGCGAACACCTACACGATTACCTTCGACACCGCCGGCGGCAGCGAGATTGCTCCGATTACGCAGGACTACGGCACGGTAATTACCGCACCTGAAGCCCCGACAAGAGAGGGATATACCTTTATCGGCTGGGATAAGGAAATTCCCACGACTATGCCCGCTGAAAATATGACTGTCACCGCGCAGTGGGAAATCAATCAATACACAATTACCTTTGACACCAACGGCGGCAGCGAAATCGCACCCATTACACAGGACTACGGCACGGCAATTACCGCACCTGCAAATCCGACAAGAGAGGGCTACACCTTTATCGGCTGGGACAGGGAAATTCCCACGACCATGCCTGCCGAGAATATAACGCTTAAAGCGAAATGGAAAGACATTGAAAAGCCCACGGGCGAAATTATCATAGGCACAAATAAATGGCGGGAATTCTTAAACACGCTCACATTCGGACTGTTCTTTAAGGATACTCAAGAGGTAACGATAAACGCCTCCGATAACAGCGGAACCGTGTTTATCTCCTATTTGGTGACCGATCGGGATCTCTCCGAGACGGAGCTGGGCTCTCTTGTGTACCGTGCGTACGAGGAGCCGTTCCGCATAGACCCCAACGGAGAATATATTGTTTATGCAATGCTCGTTGATGAGAGCCTGAACATAACATACCTCCGTTCCGACCGCGTAACGCTTGACAATGTTCAGCCGGTGATCGACGGCATTGAGGACGGCAAGACCTACTGCGAGGCGCAGACGGTCACCGTTGACGAAAAGTATGTGGATACCGTCACCGTAAACGGCACGGCGGTCACGCTTGACGAGAACAACAGCTTTACCCTCGCTCCCGCAGACGGCGAGCAGAGAATCGTTGTCACCGACAAGGCGGGCAACACCGCCGAGATGACCGTAACGGTCAACAACGGGCATACCTATGGTGAATGGGTATTGAACGGCGACGGCACGCACACCCGTCAATGCACGGTGGACGGCTGCAACGGGCTTGAAACAAAGGATTGCTCCGGCGGCAAGGCGACTTGCAAGGACAAGGCGGTTTGCGAGGTTTGCGGCAAAGCCTACGGAGAGCTTGACCCGAAGAATCACACCGCCCTCAAGCATATCCCCGCCAAGGCGGCCACCGAGGACGCCGAGGGCAATATCGAGTATTGGTACTGCGAAGGCTGCAATAAGTATTACAGTGACAAAGACGGCACCAAGGAAATCAAAAAGGCTGACACTGTAACGGCGAAGTTGCCGAAGTCTACCCCGACCGGCGATACAAGCAACCTCATGCTGTGGATCGCATTGCTGCTTGCCAGCGGCGGGGCAGTTATCGGCGCAGCTGTTGTCAGCAAAAAGAAAAAGCACTCTGCCGAATAACAGAGTGCAGGATAATGTGAAGCGGCAGGCTTAGTTTCATAAGAAGCCTGCCGCTTTTCTTTTTGTCATAGTTCCGATGACGGCTTTCAGGAGGCCCCGTCAAGATTTATGTGCAAAATTATTTACAGGCTCCGACAGACCTGAGGTCAGCCGGCAATAGAGGCGTTGCCTGGAGCCGCCTCCAGGTGCTTTCCGGGAAAGCATTACCGTTACAGGCGTCGACGACCCAAGCTTTAGCGCGGGCTATTTGACAGATGATGCTGCGGTGATCAGTCAGAAGCTTTCAGAGCTTATTGCGGACGATACCGGTTTTACGATTTTACTTTCCCATAGACCGGATCGGCTGATGAACCCGGGAAAGGAGCTTTTACATGGAGAATTGCATCGGCATCAACAAGATCGGCGGCATGCTGAGAGCGCCCAGCTGCCCCTTCGTGTTGTCCGTCGGGACGAAAAAGCCGGACAAGCGCCGGGAGTTTGAAGAGTACATCAGGCGCACAATGGCAATTTGAAGGCAAGTTCACTATTGAGAAAAGAAAGCCCTTGTGCTACAATTATAAAATGCATAGGGGCCTTTTCTCATAGTGAGAAAGGAGTTTCCGAATGGGTAAGAGTTTACGAGGCAAAGAATAATGATTCCATGTTAAAAGCCGTATTACAATTTGAAAAAGTGCAGCAAAATCAAAATGGTACAGTAATGGTACAGTAAGCGCCGTTCAAGTGCCGAAAACCCTTGAAAAATAAGGAGATAGAGAAAACTATGAAATTAGGTATCGTAGGACTGCCCAATGTGGGCAAGAGCACCCTGTTTAACGCCATCACCAATGCCGGGGCAGAGAGCGCTAACTACCCCTTCTGCACCATCGAGCCCAATGTGGGTGTGGTGGCGGTGCCGGATGCAAGGCTGGACAAGCTGGCTGAGATGTACCAGCCGGACAAAAAGACTCCGGCGGTCATCGAATTCGTGGACATTGCGGGCCTTGTCAAGGGCGCCAGCCAGGGCGCGGGCTTGGGCAACAAATTTTTGGAGAACATCCGCCGCACGGACGCCATCGTCCATGTAGTCCGCTGTTTTGACGACGAGAACATCATGCATGTGGTGGCCGATGCCGGCACCAACGTTCCGGTGGACCCCCTGGGGGATATTGAGACCATCGATTTAGAGCTCATCATGGCCGACCTGGAGATGGTGAATCGCCGGGTGGAAAAGGCCGCCAAGGCTGCCAAGGGCGACAAGAAGTTCCTCCACGAGGCGGAGGTGTTCAAGGCCCTGGCGGAGCATCTGGACGGAGGGAAATCCGCCCGCACCTTCGATTGTGACAAGGATGACCGCGCCATTATCGAGACGGCGGACCTGCTGAGCCTGAAGCCCATTATCTATGCCGCCAACATGGACGAGGCCGGCTTTGCCGATTGCGATTCGAATTCCTATTATAACGATGTGAAGGCCTTGGCCGAGAAGGAGCAAGCCCAGGTGCTGCCCATCTGCGCCAAGCTGGAGCAGGACATCGCCGAGCTGGACGACCCCGAGGAGCGGGCTATGTTCCTGGAGGAGCTGGGAGTGGAAAGGTCAGGCCTGGATCGGCTGATCCAGTGCTCCTATGACCTGCTGGGGCTCATCTCCTTCCTTACCTATGGCAAGGACGAGTGTCGGGCCTGGACCATCAAAAAGGGCACCAAGGCTCCCCAGGCCGCAGGCAAGATCCACTCCGATATTGAGCGGGGCTTCATTCGGGCAGAGACTATCAATTTCGACGAGATGATGGCCTGCGGCGGCAGCGTGGCTGCGGCCAAGGAAAAGGGCTTGCTGCGCTCCGAGGGCAAGGACTATGTGGTCAAGGACGGCGACATGATCTATTTCCGCTTCAACGTGTAAAGGGAAAGGCCTTTGCGGAATTAGCATATAAAAAAAGACGCACCCCGGTGCGCCTTTTTTTATTCGATTTTGACTTATTCCGATAAGAGGATACGGTCATTGTCCAGGGCCTTTCCGGCACCGCTTTTGAACTTGGCCAGCAGGTCCTCCACGGTCATGCCTGCCCGTTCCGCTCCGGCAACATCCAGGATGATATGGCCCCTGTCCATCATCAACGTGCGGTTGCCAAGCTCCAGGGCCTGGTGCATATTGTGGGTGACCATGAGGGTGGTGATATGGTTTTCCGAGACGGTCTGACGGGTGATTTCCAGCACCTTTTCTGCCGTGGCGGGGTCCAAAGCGGCGGTATGCTCATCCAGCAGAAGGAGCTTCGGCGGCTTGAAGGTGGCCATCATCAGCGTCAGCGCCTGGCGCTGGCCGCCGGAAAGCAGACCCACAGGCTGCTTCATCCGATCCTCCAGGCCCATGTCCAGTTGAGCCAGCTTTTCCCGGAAGGCGGCCTTTTCCACCCGGGTCACATGGCTGAGCCAGCCGCCGGACGCCGCCGCCAGAGAGAGGTTTTCCTCAATGGTCATGTGGGGTGCGCTGCCGCGCATAGGATCCTGGAACAGACGGCCGATTTGGCGGGAGCGCTGATATTCCGGCAGGAAGGTGATATTTCTTCCGTCCAGATAAATGCTGCCGCTGTCGGTGAAAAAGCTGCCGCAGATGGCGTTAAAGAGAGTGGATTTTCCTGCGCCGTTGGAGCCGATGATGGTGACGAAATCCCCGGGGAGCAGGTGCAGGCTCAGGCCCTGCAGGGCTGCCTTTTCATTGATGGTGCCGGGGTTGAAGGTCTTGGATATATTTTCAATCTTCAGCATAGTGGCTGGCCTCCTTTCTCGCAGCCATGCGGCGGCGCAGCATGGGCAGCTGCTTTTTGAAATAGGGGGTGGCGATGGCCAGCACCACGATCACCGAGGATACCAGCTTCAGCATGAAGGCGGGCATATCCAGCCGCAGGGCGATGGTATACACCAGGCGGAAGGCGAAGGCGCCCACCACCATGCCGATGGCCCGCTTGAGGATGCTGCCCTTGCCCAGCAGCACCTGGCCCATGAGCAGGGAGGCCAGGGCAATGGTCACCATGCCGGTGCCGATGTCAATGCTGACGGATTTTTGACTTTGGGCCAGCAGGCAGCCGGACAGACCCGTGAAGGCGTTGGCCACGCACAGGCCCACGATGGTAGTAAAGGTGGGATTGATAGAGGAGGAGCGGACCATGTCGGGATTGTCGCCGGTGGCGCGGATGGCCAGACCCAAGCGGGTGCGCAGAAACAGGGCCAAAAAAGCTACCACGGCAATAACGGCGATGACCGCCACCAGCAGTTTATACTGCTCAGAAAGGACGGTGCCCTGCAGCAGAGCCCGGGCCTTGGTGAACACGGTCTCGGTTTTGTTCATGTTCAGCAGGGAGGAGCCGCCCATGACGGCGATATTGATGGAATAGAGCCCGGTGTTGACAATGATGCCCGCCAGGAGGCTGTCAATGCCCATTTTCGTTTGCAGCAGGGCGGTGATGAAGCCGGAGAGGACCCCGGCGGCCATGGCGGCCAGGATGGCCAGGTAGGGATGCCCGGCAATGGCCACCGTAGCACCCACAGCGGCACCCAGAGTAAAGCAGCCGTCGGTGGACAGGTCGCACACATTGAGCATGGAGTAGCTCAGAAACAGTGCCAGCACCGTCAGCGAGCAGATGAGGCCCAGCTCCAGGGCGGTTTGGACCAGAGATAAAATGTTCATGAGGGTCTCCTTTGATGAAGAGTGATGGGGATTTGCAGGACGGAGAGGATGCGGATTGCAGCGGGCGCATTGTGCTCTCGCAATGACACAGTACAAGGAATGCGGTGGGACGGGCCGATGTAGGCATCGGCCCCTACGGATGGTTGCAAGAAGTGCCTGCGTGCGGGCCGATGTGGGCATCGGCCCCTACAGACTGTTTACCGATAGAATTTCGTAGGGGGCGATGCCCACATCGCCCCGGTGGCACCAGCTTTCATGTTATGCGTAGGGCGGGGTGAGGGCACCCCGCCCTACATTATATTATGTTACTTTGTGGTGCGTGGGGGAGGGGCTGCAAGCACCCCGCCCTGTTGGTGGAATTTTCGTTTCTTACTTGTTCAGATCGTCGAAGCTCTCGGCGGTGACGATGGATTGGACCTTGGTGCACAGGGGGGCGAAGGCCTTGGCCAGGTCGTCGTAGTTCAGGCCCAGCTCCTTGCAGATGTCGGTGTTGATGGTGGCGGTGCCGTTGTCGAAGGTCAGCACGGGGGTGGTGGCGGGCTTGTTGCCGTCCAGGAGAATGCCGGAGACCATGTTGGCGGTTTCCACGCCCAGGTTGGCATAGTCCACGCCGTAGCCCAGGAACGCACCGTTCAGGGCGAAAGAGTCAGCGCCGGTGTAGTGGGGAATGCCGGCCTTGGCCAGGGTCTCGTAAATGGCCAGCTCTGCGGTCATCACGGTGTTGTCGGTGGGGGTGAACACGGCGTCGGCCTTGTCGGCCACGATGCTGCTGACGGCCAGGCTGATCTCGTCGGTGGTGGTGCCGTTATACTCCTTGTAGGACACGCCC
>ERZ827490.3908-NODE-3908-length-12585-cov-3.618755_pt1 | contig 12585 bp, 10 predicted proteins | sample MGYA00519770_ERZ827490 | MGnify/ENA primary metagenome ERZ827490 (study PRJEB31778, sample SAMEA3449324) | human gut metagenome | biome: human gut; feature: human-associated habitat; material: faeces | place: United Kingdom | collected 2010/2012 ...
TCCCGGCGGGATTCGAACCCACGGCCTGTCGCTTAGGAGGCGACCGCTCTATCCTACTGAGCTACGGAACCATGCTCTCGAAAGTCCTTATTTTTCAAGGCTTCCGAGGTTTCGGTGATTGCTCACCATGGAGCTGAGGGACGGATTTTGCTAATCAGGAATGTCGATTTCTAATCAGCTTTTCTAACTTAGGCGGTAGGACATTTTCCCACAAGCTGATTTCGACCTTGCTGGTTAGGGGTGTCGGAGTAACCGGGGATTCGGGTCATTTCCGAACTCTGTTCCCGTTTTCAGTTTCCGGAAAGGCGGTGGTCGGCCTTCTTCTTAGGAGGCGACCGCTCTATCCTACTGAGCTACGGAGGCAGATTCGGAAACGCTGCGCAGTTCGTGAAAAGACGCTGCACAGCACAAGGCCGTTTCTTATTATAACAACTCTTTCCCTCCTTTGTCAAAGTATTTCTTTCTGTTTCTCGTTCATGAAATATGTACGGAACGTTGGATTCCATTCAACGCAAATATTGCATGTAATGCAAGCGTTTGCGTAATTCATTCAATTTTTACGAATTTTCCGTTCAAAAATGTTTGATTTTATTTTTAGCACGTGATATACTACTGTGAGCTGGGTTAATCAGCTTGTTTTTGGTACTCTTTATCCCTGTGAAAAGAGGTTTCCCGTGCAATACGCTATGCTCTTGAAGCCGCACTCGAACGTCAGATACCGTCATTCGCTGGAAAAACTGGCAATGACCGAACTTTCCTGCGTTCTGAATGCATGGAAGCTTCCGTCTGATATGGAGCTTCGCTCTCTGGGGGGAGAACCTTTTCTGGTATTTTCCGTTCCAGAACTGACCGTCCCGCAATGGCGCGATATTTCCGCAAACGCTGGCTGCTGCTTTGCCGCCGAGCTGCGGGAAGACGGTTCTCTGGCTCCTCTGCCCCGCGCCGGACGCAGCTATTACCCGGAAGAACTTTCGGAGCTGATGAAGTACAAGGGAAAAACCAACGCAGATTTCACCCGGCTGCTTTTGCACTGCGCCCGCGCGGTCTCCGGGTTCGCGCAGAGCGACGCGCCGCTGACGGTACTCGACCCCATGTGCGGAAAAGGAACGACACTTTTCTGCGCGCTGGAAGAAGGAGACCGTGCCGTCGGGATAGACGTGGACGCAAAAGCATTGCTGGAAGCGGATCAATTATTGGGGCGTTCCCTGAAAATGAACCGCTTAAAGCACAAACGAGAAGAAAGCTCGCTCACGGTTCCGAAAGGCAAACCGGTCCGCAGCGTAGGCTACCGTCTCAGCACCAGCATCGAGGGCTGGAAAAGCGGAGACGAGCGTACGTTCCGGCTTCTGAACGGCGACCTGGGCGTGCTTCCAGCTGTCATGGCGCGGGAAAGCTGCCATCTGGCGGTGGCCGATCTGCCCTATGGCGTACAACATGCTCCCAGCGAAGGGAGAAAAGTCATGTCTTTGGCGAACTTTGCGTCAAAGGTATGTGAAAGCTGTTTTGCCGTGCTCAAGCACGGGGGCGCGATCGCGCTTTCTTTTAACACGTACACACTTGCCCGCGATTCCGTGCTGCAAGCCATGGAGGGCGCCGGTTTCATTCCGCAGAACGAAGCGCCCTACAACGGTTTCGCCCATTGGGTGGAACAGGCTGTGGATCGTGATGCTGTGCTGGCCGTTAAGCCGTAAAGACAGGCAGTTTTGAATGGTTGTTCCGGGAAGGGAAAAGGAGGGGTTTGTTTGCAGATGAAAGAATTGCAGTCGATGACTGTCGTGCAGCTTCGGGCGCTTGCACGCGAAAACAAAGTAAAGCTGAGCGCCGGCATCGATAAAGAAGGGATCGTACAGCGGCTTTATCATGCGCTGGGCGATTCGGACGAAAGCACCGCGGCGACTCAGGAGGAAGCAGCGTCCGTTTCTGCAGAAGGTACTGTTTCCGCCGAGAGTTCCGCAGTGCCGCAGGAAAACCGGCTGGAGGAATCTCTGGCGGCCGATGTGACTTCCGTTCAGCCAGGCAGCGGCTACCGCCCCTGGGGCAGCGAACGGACGGAAGAAACAAACGGCAATTATCACCCGGTTTTCCGTCAGGGATGGCAGGCGCGCACCGCGCCCCAACGGGAGACTTCTCCCCGTCCCGCATGGCAGCAGCAGCAGCGGCCCGTAGGCACGGCCAACCGTTTCGGCCCGCAGGCGTCCGCCCCTTCTCAGCCCGTGGTTCAGCAGGAAGAACGGCAGGATTCCTATCAGCCCCGCATTCCCGAAAATGCGCCCCGGCTGGACGGCTACCGTCTGGGCTACCGCGCCGCTCCCCAGCGGCCCAGCTACCAGAACCGGGATAACGGCTACCGCAATTCTTCCTATAGTGGAGGAAACGCTTCCTATAACAATGGATACAATAATTCCTATAACAACGGTTACCGGCAGAACAACTTCCGCCAGCAGTCCGCGCCCGCCTACGGCGGCTATGGCCAGCAGCAGCCGATGTACCCGTCTCGGACCCCTGTTGACAACCGTCTGAGCGACAGCATCTATCGGATGAGCCGCGACCAGCAATTTACGGAGCAGGCGGAAGCGGGCATGATTCCCGATCTGCTGAAGGTGCCGGAAAGCCGGCCTGTCTCCGGCATTCTGGAAGTGCTGCCGGATGGCTACGGTTTCCTGCGCAGCAGCACTTTGCTGCCCGGCCGAGATGATATTTACGTCTCCATGGCCCAGATTCGCCGCTACGACCTGCGCACAGGCGATTTCATCGAGGGTGGAGCCAAGGCCCAGCGGGACAATGAGAAATTCGCCGCCCTGCTGGTGGTGGAAAAAGTGAACGGTGCAGAGGCCGTCGAAAATCCGCAGCGGCTGAGCTTCGACCAGATGACCCCCGTTTACCCCAATAAGCGCGTCGTATTGGAAGCGCCCGACGGCAGCAGCAGTATGCTGATTCGTCTGGTGGATCTGATCGCCCCCATCGGCTTCGGCCAGCGGGCCATGATCGTTTCTCCGCCCGGCAGCGACAGTCTTTCTATCCTGCGCGATATCGGCTGCGCCATCAAGCGCAACGATGAAAACGCCGAGGTGCTGATGCTGCTGATCGACGTAGCCCCTGAAGAAGTGACGGAGATTCGTGAAAGCGCCGCCGGAGAAGTGTTCGCCTCGACCTTTGCCGATTCGCCCGAAATGCAGACCCGCGTCAGCGAAACGATGCTGGAACGGGCCGAGCGTCTGGTGGAAAGCGGCAAGAACGTGGTCATCCTGCTGGACAGCCTGACGAAGCTGACCCGCGCCTATCAGGGTACGCTGGTGCAGGGAAGCCGCCCCATGAGCAATACCGTCACCCCTGCCGCGCTGGTGCGGCCCAAGCGTTTCTTCGGTGCCGCCCGCAATACCCGCGAGGGCGGCAGCCTGACCGTGGTGGCCACCATCAACATCAACACTGGCTCCCGTGTGGACGATATCATCTACGAGGAGTTCAAAGGCACTGCCAACATGGAGCTGTATCTGCTCAGCCCCAGCGACAGCGACCCCATCCATCCCATGATCGATCTGCAGCGCTGCGGCACCAAGAAGGACGATATGCTGCTGGACGAGGCTCGCAAGGAAAGTCTGCGCTCCATCCGCAAGGTTCTGGGCAGCGCTACCAACGGCGAGGCCGTGGTGCAGCTGATCGACATGATGAAAAAGACCAAGTGCAACGAAGACTTGATGGCCCGTTTGAAGGAATGGGTCGCGCTTTGGGAAAAAAGTGGCTATTTGAAGAAGTGATTCTTTCCCCGGCCAGCCTGAAAGGGTTGACCGGGTTTTCCTTTCCCCCATTTTGAGTTTTTTGAAAAAAGCTCAAAAAAAAGCAAATTTATGCTTGACACTTTCCCGGAGCTGTTATATAATAAATCTCGTTCCGCAGGGGACGGCAAACAAGCGACTGGGTGTGGCGCAGTTTGGTAGCGTGCTTGAATGGGGTTCAAGAGGCCGGAAGTTCGAATCTTCTCACCCAGACCATTAAAACTCGGAAACCATAATGGTTTCCGAGTTTTTCTGTGCCAAAATATTTTCTCAGAATCTTTTCAAAAGCCCCCTATTTTCCAGTTCAGAGGTTCAAGCTTTTCCGCTTTTCTGTTTCTATGGAAAAAGGAAAAACTCCAAGGAATTGAACGATTGCTCCATCAAAAACAGAGTGAAATGCCATGAAAAGACTTCTTTCCCTGCTGGCTCACGCTTCTCCGGGACGGCATTCCCCAATATTTTCAGCGGCGAATCGGCTATCGACATGTGTACGCCATTCCAGAGGGCTGCCTGCGCGCTCCTTTATAACACCACGGAGACGGGCTTTGCTGTCCTCTGTCCAACTCGCCTGCAGAACTGGACTGGAACCGTTTTCGGCAATTTCTGTGCAGAGCTTTTCCGAAGAAAAACGAAATTCAGAAGGGTTTTGCCCCGCCTATGTATAAATAACTTCTGAACAACAAAAGGAGGTTCATCCCATGCTTTTGATTCGCGGTGGAAAAATCAAGCCCATTGTGGGCGAAGAAATGGAAAACGGCGAGCTGCTCATCGGCGACGATGGAAAAATTGCGGCGATCGGCCAAAAGGTGGATGCGCCGGAGGGCGTGGAAGTGCTGGACGCTTCCGGCTGTCTGGTAACGCCCGGCTTTATTGACGCGCACTGCCATATCGGCATCGACGAAGAGGGCGTTCGCTGGGAGGGCAACGACACCAACGAATATTCCAGCCCCGTCACGCCTGAGCTGCGGGCCATCGATGGCATCAATCCCCGGTGCGAGGCTTTTGCCAACGCGCTAGCGGGCGGCGTGACCACCGCTGTGACCGGCCCCGGCTCCGCCAATGTGCTGGGCGGCTCTTTTGTGGCTCTGAAGCTGTACGGCGACTGCGTGGACGATATGGTCGTCAAGTACCCTGCCGCCATGAAGATCGCTTTCGGTGAAAACCCCAAGGGCTGCTATGGTCAGAACGGCAAAAAGGAGCCTGTGACCCGCATGGCGATCGCGGCGCTGCTGCGGGAACAGCTTTTCAAGGCGAAGCGCTATGCCGCCGAGGTAGAGGCCGCTGAAAAGGACCCGGAAAAGACTCGTCCCTTCGATATGCAGCTGGAAGCCCTGCTGCCCGTCATCCGCAAGGAAATTCCGCTGAAGGCTCATGCCCACCGGGCGGATGATATCCTCACCGCCCTGCGCATTGCCCGGGAATTTGACGTGGATATCACGCTGGATCACGTGACCGAGGGCCATCTGATCGTGGATCATCTGGTCAAGGCGGGCAAGCCGGTACTGGTCGGCCCCTCCTTTGGCTCCAAGACCAAGGTGGAGCTGCGGGAAAAGAGCTTCGCTACGCCAGGCATTCTGGATAACGCCGGTCTGGAAGTCTGCATCATCACCGACGCGCCCGTGATCCCGCTGTACTACCTGCCCCTGTGCGCCGGCCTAGCCGTCAAGGCGGGCATGAAGGAAGAATCCGCCTGGCGGGCTATCACCCTCAATCCTGCCCATGTGATCGGCATTTCCGACCGCGTCGGCTCTCTGGAAGTGGGCAAGGACGCGGATATTGCCATTTTCGAGGGCAATCCCCTGCGGGATATTCAGTGCAAGACCAAGGCTGTGTTTGTGAACGGGCAGCAGGTCAGCAAGGGCTGACCCTTCCCCCATTCTTTCAGCGCTGCTTCTCTATTAAGGAGAAGCAGCGCTTTTTGCTTTTGAGTTTACCTTGCGTTCACAATTCGTTCATTGACTTTCCTTTCAAAATCAGTATAATTTTGAATGTTCCAATATTAAACTATCTAGCAGGAGGAGAAAATGCCTGAGTGGAATCTGACCGGCTCCCGGATGTTCAGCCACGCTGCCAAGTTTATTGACGCGTATCACAACGTGCTGCAGCCCCTTTGCCGGGAAACGGGCCTGCCGCCGATGGCGATGGATATTCTGCTGTTTGTGGCCAACAACCCGGACAGGAACACCGCCAGCGACATCTGCCAATGCCGCGGCCTCAAGCCAGGAATCGTCTCGGTTCATGTGGACAGGCTGGTGAACGAAGGGCTGCTGGTTCGGACAGAGGCCGCAAACGACCGGCGCAAGACACGGCTGACCTGTACGGAAAAGGCACAATCTGTCGTCGCAGAGGGCCGCAAGCTGCAAAAGGCCTTTGCGAATAAGCTGTCGGACGGCATCAACGAAAGCGATATGGAGTCCTTCCGCAGGACGCTGACCCGCTTTGGGGAGAATCTGGAAGATATTTTGCGCCATGGGCTCTGATTCCACTGGGAGATTAGGAGGGTGAAAACATGCTGAAACTACTGAAAAACATGCGCCGGAAAGAGGCACTGATGGCGCTGATCTGTCTGGTCTTTGTGGTAGGGCAGATTTACTTTGACCTGCGGCTGCCGGACTACATGACGGAGCTGACCATGCTCATCAAGACCTCCGGCCAGACGGCGGACATTCTGAACGTCGGTCTGAAAATGCTGGGCTGCACGGCGGCCAGCGCGCTGCTGGCAGTCGTTTGCGGTTATCTTTCCGCCCGGACGGCTTCCGGCTTCAGCTTTGTCGTTCGGGAAAAGGTCTTCCATCATGTGATGGACATCGGTCAGGAGGAAATGTCTGATTTCTCCGTGCCCAGCCTGATCACCCGCACCACCAACGACATCACGCAGATTCAGATGATTGTCGCCATGGGCCTGCAAATGATGATCAAGGCCCCCATTATGGCCGTATGGGGCGTAATCAAAATTCTGGGCAAGAGCTGGGAGCTTTCCGTTGTGACCGCCGGTTTTGTGGTCGCTATCTGCCTGACGGTATTTCTGGTCATGGCCACCTGCATTCCCCGCTTCCGCATTGTGCAGAAGCTGACGGACAGCATTAACCGGGTGGCCCGGGAAAATCTGACCGGCATCAATGTGGTTCATGCCTTCAACGCCGAAAAGTATCAGAATGATAAATTCGACGGCCCCAGCAAGGACATGATGAACGTCCAGATGAAGAACCAGAAGCTCTTCGCACTGGTACAGCCCACCATGACCCTGGGCATGAACGGCTTGGCGCTGGTCATTTACTGGCTGGGTGCGGCGCTGGTGAATCAGATTCCGCTGACGGACCCCATGAGCCGGCTGACCATGTTCAGCAACGTGCTGGTATTCAGCACCTATGCCACCTATATTATCATGTCCTTCATGATGCTGGTGATGATCTTCATGATGCTGCCGCAGGCGGAAGTTTCCGCCGAGCGCATCAACGAAGTGCTGGATCGGAAGGCTTCCATTACCGAGGGCAGCGTCCGCGAAGGCAGCGAGCGCGGCTCCGTGGAGTTCCGGGACGTCTGCTTCCGTTACCCCGGCGCCTCCGAGGAAGACCTGAGCCACATCAGTTTTCAGGTCAAGCAGGGCGAAACGCTGGCCATCATCGGTGCGACCGGCAGCGGCAAATCCACGCTGGTCAGCCTGATCCCCCGGTTCTACGACGCGACCTCCGGGCAGGTGCTGGTGGACGGCGTGGACGTGAAGGATTATGCCTTCGACGCGCTGTATGACAAGCTGGGTTACGTGACTCAGAAGGCGGTGCTGTTCTCCGGCTCCATCCGGGACAATATATTCTTCGGAGAAAGTGCCGCGGCTGCGGACGACGGCGCGCTAAGCAGCGCCATCGAGCTTTCGCAGGCTAAGGAATTTGTCGATAAGCTGCCGGAAGGGACGGATCACCACATTGCCCAGCTGGGCCGTAATGTCTCCGGCGGTCAGAAGCAGCGGCTTTCCATTGCCCGGGCGCTGGCCCGCAAGCCGGAAATTCTGGTATTCGACGACTCCTTCTCCGCGCTGGACTACCGCACCGACGCAAAGCTGCGGGAGGGGCTGGCCAAACAGCTTCACGACACCACCAAGATCATCGTGGCCCAACGCATCAGCACCATCCGTCACGCGGATAAGATCATCGTGCTGGATCGGGGCGAAGCCGTCGGCATGGGCACCCACGAGGAACTGATGCAGAATTGCGAAATCTACCGCGAGATCGCTACTTCCCAGCTCAGCGCGGCTGAACTGGCGTAAAGGAGGGAAACTGTTATGATGAGAAATATGCATGGACGTCCCAATGAAAAGGGCGATATCCGCACCGCTCTGCCCCGGATGACGGAATACCTCCGTTCCAGCATGGGCGTGATCGTCTTCGCACTGGTGCTGGCGGCTCTCAGCGCCGTCATGACCATCATCGGCCCGGATAAAATCGGCAGTATCGCCACCATCATGTCCGACGGTCTGACCACGGGCATCGACCTGAACGCCATTGCCAAAGTGGGTATTTTTCTGGCGGTGATCTACGTTTTAAGCGCCCTGTTCAGCTTCACGCAGCATTACATCATGTCGGTGGTCACGCTGAAAATGTCCTATCGGATGCGGGGCGAACTGTCCGAGAAGATCAACCGGGTGCCCCAGAAGTACTTCAACACCACTTCTCAGGGCGATATTCTCAGCCGCATCACCAACGACGTTTCTACCCTGCAGCAGGGTCTGACCAACAGTCTGCCCACCATCATCAGCGCCGCCACTCAGTTTGTGGGCTGTCTGATCATGATGTTCGTCACCGAATGGCGGCTGGCGTTGATCTCGCTGGCGGTAACGGTTGTAGGTCTGCTGGCTACCGCGCTGATCATGTCCAAATCTCAGCGGTACTTTGCCGCCCGTCAGCAAAGCCTTGGCGAACTGAACGGCTACGTGGAGGAAATGTATTCCGGCCATGAGGTCGTCCGCATCAGCCGCGCCGGCCGCAAGGTGGGCGAGCACTTTGACCGGCTGAACGCCGCCGTGTACGACGCCAACTGGAAGTCCCAGTTTCTTTCCGGCGTGATGCAGCCCCTGATGAATGTCATCGGCAACATCGCCTATGTGGCCGTCTGTGTTGTGGGCTCCATTCTGGCCATCAACGGAACCATTGAGTTCGGCGTGATCGTTTCCTTCATCCTGTATGTGCGCCTGTTTACCTCGCCGCTGACCCAGATCGCGCAGGGCATGACCAATATGCAGACGGCTTCCGCCTCCGCCCACCGCATTTTCGACTTTTTGGAAAGCGAAGAAATGGCCGACGAAAGCGACAAGGCCGCCGCGCTGCCCAAGGTGCAGGGTGCCGTCACCTTCGACCATGTACGGTTCAGCTATCCTGATTCCCCGGATAAGATCATCATCAAGGACTTCTCCGCACAGGTGCATCCCGGCCAGAAGGTGGCTATTGTAGGCCCTACCGGCGCAGGCAAGACCACCATGGTCAACCTGCTGATGCGTTTCTTTGAAATCAACTCCGGCAGTATTTCCATCGACGGCATAAAAATTTCCGACATGCGCCGGGAAGCGGTGCATGATCTGTTCAGCATGGTGCTGCAGGACACGTGGCTGTTTGAGGGAACCGTCCGGGAAAATCTGGTCTACAACATGCAGGGCATTACGGACGAGCAGTTGGAAAAGGTCTGCAAGGCCTGCGGGCTGGACAAATTCGTCCACTCGCTCCCCCATGGCTTTGACACCGTGCTTTCTGACAGCACCAGCATTTCTGCCGGTCAGAAGCAGCTTTTGACCATCGCCCGGGCCATGCTGCAGAACGCGCCCATGCTGATTCTGGACGAGGCCACTTCTTCCGTCGATACCCGCACGGAGCTGCTGATCCAGCGGGCCATGGACGAGCTGACCATGGGACGCACCAGCTTCGTCATCGCCCACCGGCTGTCCACCATCAAAAACGCCGACCTGATTCTCGTCATGCGGGAGGGCGATGTGGTGGAAAGCGGCACTCACGATCAGCTGATGGAAAAGGGCGGCTTCTACGCCGACCTGTACAACAGCCAGTTCGAGCAGGCCGCGTAAAAAGTCTCTATAATCGAACGAGCCGCCGTGTGGATATCACACGGCGGCTCAGCTTGTTTTTCAATGAAAATCTCTTTTTACAGAATATGAACGTACAGGCAGCGTTTTTGAAAGGCTCAAAATTTCCTTGGGAATCAGCCATAAAAAGCCGAACCACGCCCATCCATAACGGGAATAAAAACCGCTTTCGCCATTTTTTCCCGATGGACTTTTGTGTCCACCGCGCAACTTGCATTGGCGATAGCTCAGGAGAAAGACGATACAAGCCGGCCTGCACAGTCAGACTGGCTTTTTCTGTTTCTACGCCATCCGTCGACCCCTTATAATTCTTTCAAATAAAAACGATTCATGGTGCTGTGCTGCGTCCGGCAGGGCTTTTCGATCAGATGGAAGCCCATCTTTTCATACAGTTTCAGTGCGACCGACAGATTGGTATGGGTTTCAAGGTACAGCTTTCGATAACCGGCCGATTTTGCCCATTTCTCCGCCAGATGCAGCAGTTCTTTTCCGTACCCCTTGCCCTTCACGGAATCAGACAGATAAAGCTTTTGAAGCTCCGCACAGTCTTCCAAGCCGTCAAATTCTGCGATCCCCACGCCGCCGCTCACTTGCCCGTCTTCATCCAATGCGACAAAATAAACGCGTTTGGCCGAATCATTGTTATAGTACGCGCTCAGATGATCCAGTTCAGGATCGAAATACGCCGTTCCGGGAATATCCAGATGAAGACGCTGCAAATTTTCACGGATGATTTCCGCAATTTTTTTGTCATCGGCCTCTTTTATTTTGCGGTACTTCATTCATTTTTCCCTCTTCTGCTGCTCGGCTGTCAACTTTTTCAATTGCCAAAATGCTGTATAGCAAAGCACGCTCCTCGCCGCTTCCTGCTGTAGTTGAACCAGTACAGTCTATGACGTTCGTCGGATTTCTCCCCAAAACGTTATTTCTTCCCCTGCGCTTCGGCCTTTTTGCGGAAGATTTCCTTCAGACTTTCCGTATAGGGCGGACGGGCGATACCGTATTCCGTGACGATACCGGAGATCAGCTCATGATCCGCAAAGTCGAAAGCGGGGTTGTAAACCTTTACCCCGGCGGGAGCCATAGGCTGCTTGTACCACATTTCCGTCACTTCGGAGGCAGGGCGTTGTTCGATGGGAATGTCCTCGCCCTTTTCGATACTCATATCGATGGTGGAGGTGGGCCCCAGCACATAAAAGGGAATGCCATAATACTTCGCCAGAATAGCCACGCCGGAGGTGCCGATCTTGTTGCAGGCGTCGCCATTGGCCGCCACCCGGTCGCAACCCACAAAAACCGCGTTCACCCAGCCGTTTTTCATCACCTGCGAGGCCATGTTGTCGCAGATAACGGTGGTGTCTACGCCGTCCGCCAGCATTTCGAAGGAAGAAAGGCGCGCCCCCTGCAGAAGCGGGCGGGTCTCGTCGCAATATACCCGGAAGTGCATCCCCTTCTCCCGGCCCAGATGGATGGGAGCCAGCGCCGTACCGTACTTGGAGGTCGCCAGCTGACCGGCGTTGCAGTGGGTCAGTACGCCGTCGCCATCCTTGATCAGGCTCAGGCCGTATTCGCCGATCTTGCGGCACATCCACACGTCCTCGTCCTTAATGGCGATGCACTCCCGGCGCAGCAGCTCCTTGATCTCCGCAACTGGCTTGTCCCGGTTGTCGAGGGCGACCTGCTCCATCCGGTTCAGCGCCCAGGAGAGATTCACTGCCGTAGGCCGGGAGGAGTTCAGATATTCCTTGGCTTCATGAAGCTGCCGATAAAAACCGTCGAAGTCCTTCGCCTGAATCTGCCGGGCGGCCAGATACAGGCCGAAGCCCGCAGCCACGCCGATCGCGGGCGCGCCACGCACCTGCAGGAGATAGATAGCCTGCCAAATGTCCTTCTGTTCGGTCAGGTGCAGAATCTCCACCTCGCCCGGCAGCTTCGTTTGATCGATAATGACCAGCGCGTGATTTTCCTCATCCAGCGCCACGGTTTCGTAGCTCATAATGTTCTTATCTGCCATGAAAAACGCCCCTTTATTCTGTATTTTGCTGATACAAAAAAACGCCGTCCAGAAGCATTATAGCGCCGGCGGCGTTTTTGCGCAAGGAAACGCGCTTAACGGGCGAGAAAATCCCCCTCATATCGTTTTTCCTGCTTCGCTTTTCCATCGTTTTATTCTCCGTCGGCGGGATCATAAAAGCGGCCTTTGTGGAAATTTTCGTTTCCCAGCGGACGGGCCGTCAGACGGAACATCACGCATCCGTCCGGGCAGACGATGGTCTTGGCGTATTTTTCATCGCCGCCCACGTATGTCAGGTCGCCGCCGCTGCGAACGGCCTCCATCAGCGGGTACAGCATCATCATGGTTTTAGAACAGATGCCCTGCCCATTCTGATTGACCGGGCAGCCGTAGGTGCAGGTGTAGACGTCACCCACCTCCTCGCCGTTTCGGCATACGCGCTCCGGGCCGTCGCCGCGCAGGTAGCCTATGACCTCAATGATCCACCGGTACTCCTCATCGTACCACTTTTTCATCGCCGCTTCTCTCCACAGCCGGCCTGCCAGGCCTTGGCCACGGCCGCCGCCACCCGCTCTGTCACCGCAGGGTCAAATACGCTGGGGATGATGTTTTCCTCGCACAGCTCGTCCGCCGGGATCACCGCAGCAATGGCCTTGGCCGCCGCCACCTTCATCTCATAGTTGATATCCCTCGCCCTGACGGACAGCGCGCCC
>ERZ827490.3914-NODE-3914-length-12563-cov-2.757515_pt1 | contig 12563 bp, 15 predicted proteins | sample MGYA00519770_ERZ827490 | MGnify/ENA primary metagenome ERZ827490 (study PRJEB31778, sample SAMEA3449324) | human gut metagenome | biome: human gut; feature: human-associated habitat; material: faeces | place: United Kingdom | collected 2010/2012 ...
GACGCTTGGTCAGGCCAATGGCCAGCTGGGTGTCATAGGAATTCAAACAAGGGCGGTAGCCCTCGGGGATATATACCGTATTCATCGTCTCTCGATCCTCCTAACATTGGGCGCACGCAAAGCACACAGTGTGATTGTAACATAGGTAGGCAAGCGCCGCAACTATGTTTTGCAATAGTTCTCGTGGAATCATTCATTTGTTTTTGTGAAAAAAGCAGTTGACAAACCGCTGGCAAGCGCCTATAATGACACTATCAACACGAGAAACCGAGGAGAAAGAGAAGTAGCCCGGCAAACGGGAGCTTTTAGAGAGCCGCTGATGGTGGAAATGCGGCAGTTGCTGGCAGGTGAATGGACTTTCGAGGGCGGCCTGAACCGGAGTGATCCGCAGTAGGGCACGACGGGTACCCGTCCCGTTATCCATTGGGCACAGGTCATGCAAGGCGCCTGTGAGAAAATGAGCGGACATATCATTATGTCAATTTGGGTGGCACCGCAGGAGCGCAGCTCTTGTCCTAAAGAAACTAGGACGAGGGGCTGCTTTTTTTGTTCCCTTTTCCACCCGTGTGCTCAGAAAACGAAACTACGTTCGGTGGCTCAAAACCTGAATCTCAATCATTCGAAACAAGGAGGAACACACCATGAAATCCATCACTAAGAAACTGCTGGCCGGCCTGCTCGGCACTGCTATGACCCTCTCCCTGGCCGCCTGTGGCGGCGGCTCCAACAATGCTGGCGCCAGCTCCGCTGCCGCAGCGTCCACCGCAGCATCTAACAGCGGCAAGACCTATAAGGTGGGCATCGTCCAGTACGTCAGCCACGCTTCCCTGGATCAGATCTCTGACAATATCAAGTCCGAATTGGACGCAAAGGGCAAGGAATTGGGCGTAACCTTCGATTATGAACCCTATTTCCAGAACGGCGAAGGCGATGCCACCGTTATCAACCAGATCGCAACCGACCTGATCGCGGACAATGTGGACATCATCGTTCCCATCGCTACCCCCGCCGCTGTGGTCATGCAGACCGCTACCGAGGACAACAAGATTCCTGTGGTATTCTCCGCTGTCTCCGACCCCGTCAGCGCCAAGCTGGTCAAGTCCATGGACGCTCCTGGCGGCAACATCACCGGCACCTCTGACGCCCTGGACACTGCTGCGATCTTCAAGCTCATGACCACGGCTGATCCCGACTGCAAGTACGTTGGCCTGCTGTACGACCAGGGACAGGACGCCTCCACCCAGGCCATCGCAGACGCCAAGGCTTATCTGGATAAGGCCGGCATCAAGTACATCGAAAAGACCGGTTCCACCACCGATGAGATCAACCTGGCAGCTCAGTCCCTGATCGCAGAAAAGGTGGACGCCATCTTCACGCCCACTGACAACACCGTTATGACCGCTGAGCTGAGCATCTATGAATCCCTGGCCAAGGCCGGCATCCCCCATTACTGCGGTGCGGACTCCTTCGCCCTGAACGGCGCATTTTGCAGCTATGGTGTGGACTACGCCAACCTGGGCAAGATGACCGCTGACATGGTGGTTGATGTGCTGGTCAACGGCAAGGATCCTGCTACCACTCCCGTCCAGACCTTTGACAACGGTATTGCAACTGTGAACACCGAAACTTGCAAGGCTCTGGGCATGGACTTCAACAAGATCAAGGAAGAATTCACCCCTCTGTGCACGCAGGTCGTGGAAACCACTACGTCCGAATCCTTTGAAAAATAATCCTTTCGACGGGATCTGAAACTGATCCCACGAAGCCACAACCGAAGGGTCAGGGTCTTTACGACCCTGCCCTTTTGTTGGGTCGGATGTGCCTGGGGGAATGGGGATCGTTTTCCCGCGAAAAAACAATCCCAGTTCCCCTTGGCACAACCCCACCACTATAAAAAGGAGGAACTCCCATGGGTTCAATCATCTCCCTGTCCACCATTCAGACCGCCCTGGAGCTAGGCGTGATCTACTCCCTGGTGGCGCTGGCACTTTTTTTGAGCTTTTCTATGCTGAACGTGTGCGACCTGTCCACGGACAGCTGTTTTACCTTAGGCTGTGCGGTGGGCGCTACCGTCTCCATCGCCGGTCACCCTATTTTGGCCATCTTCGCCGCCATGCTGGCCGGTATCCTCTCTGGCTATATCACCGCCCTGCTTCAGACCAAGCTGGGAGTGGAGAGCATTTTGGCGGGCATCATCGTCAACACCGGCCTGTACACCATCAATATTTTCATTATGGGGAAATCCATCCTCAACTTGAACAAGACCACCACCGTTTTCACCATGGTCAAGGATTGGCTGGCAGGCACGCCCCTGGAAAACTGGTCCCGTTTCATCGTGGCCATCGTCTTTGTGGGCATCGTGGCGCTGCTGCTGGCCTTCTTCCTGCACACCCGCCTAGGTCTGTCCATTCGAGCCACTGGTGACAATGAGGAGATGGTGAAGGCGTCCTCCATCAACCCAAACCTGACCATTATCGTGGGTCTGTGCGTGGCCAACGCCATGACCGCCCTGGGCGGCTGCCTGCTGGGTGAGTATCAGAAATCCTGTGACATCAACATGGGTACCGGCATGGTCACCATCGCCCTGGCCTCCCTCATCATTGGGGAGACTCTGCTGGGTCGTGGGAGCATCCCCGTCCGCATTGTGGGCGTCATCTTTGGCTCCTGTCTCTACCGTGTCATTGTGGCCATTGCCATGCGCTTTAACCTGCCTGCCTCCGCCCTGAAGCTGGTCTCCGCCCTCATCGTGGCCATCGCCATCGCTTCGCCCACCCTCCGACAGCTGGTGGGCTTCCAGAAGCTCAAGTGGAAGCGGAAGGCTCAGTACGGCGGCAAGACAGAAAAGGCAGCCGCTGGAACGGAAAAGGAGGAGAAGTGAGTATGCTGAAATTGACCAACCTCCACAAGACCTTTAACGCCGGCACCGTCAACGAGAAGAAAGCCCTGAACGGCCTGAATTTCCAACTGGACAGAGGGGATTTTGCCACCATCGTGGGCAGCAATGGCGCAGGCAAATCCACCATGTTCAACGCCATCACTGGCGCCTTCTTCGTGGAGGATGGCACCATCGAATTGGACGGCGTGGATATCACCTTTGAAAAGGAGCATCGGCGGAGCAAGTACATTGGACACCTGTTCCAGGATCCCATGAAGGGCACGGCTCCCCATATGACCATCGAGGAGAACCTGGCCATTGCTTACCTCCGTGCCAGTACCCCCCACCACGCCTTTTTCAGCCGAGTGACCAAAAAGGACAAGGAACTGTTCCGAGAACACCTGTCCCTGCTGGGTATGGATTTGGAAAACCGGATGCGTCAGCCAGTGGGGCTGCTCTCCGGCGGTCAGCGTCAGGCGCTGACTCTGCTCATGGCCACCATCGTCACCCCCAAGCTGCTGCTGTTGGACGAACATACAGCGGCACTGGATCCGGGGACGGCGGAGAAGGTGCTGGAGCTGACCCGGAGCATTGTATCCGATCGGAAGATCACCTGCCTGATGGTCACCCACAACATGAATCAGGCACTGGAGCTGGGCAACCGCACCATCATGATGGACGCCGGCCGGATCGTCTTTGACGTAAAGGGGGAGGAGCGTGCCCACATGACCGTGGAAGACCTGCTGCAAAAATTCCGACAGGGCGCAGGCAAGAGCTTGGACAACGACCGCATCTTGCTCTCCACCCAGACGGGCGAATAAAGCAAAAAGAGAACCCGATGAAGCACTTGTTCTTCATCGGGTTTTTTCACTGGATACCGCAAACCAACAGTTCCGCCAGACCATAGTAGACGACCACCAGCAGGAGTAGGTAGCCTAAGATGGGGAGGAGGATCTTCTTCCAGCTGCGTGCCTGGATGCCCTGGATGACCAGGCAGACCGCACCGGCCAGCGCCAGCAGCAGAAGGAAGCAGAGGATCAGAGTAAAAGACATGGGAGTACCTCCTTTGGCAGGTCAGGGGAGGAGTCGGTGGGAATATTGGCGATGGCTCAGGCGGGTGAAGGGTTCCACCGAATGGTCGGTGAGAAACACGCTCACGTCCTCTGCGGGAACCCACTGCCATGCTTGGAGCGTTTCACCCAGCACCACATTCGCCGGAGCGGGGTCGGGCAGCTGTACCAGGTAGAGCTGTGCGATGGCGTGATAGGGGATGCCGTTGTGGCTGTCCCGATAGCGCTGGGCGCCCAGGCTCTGCCACTGGGCATCGGTTGGGGTGAGACCAGTCTGTGTTTGCAGCGTTTGCCGGGCTGCGTCCTGACCTTGTACGCCGGCGGCTACGAAATCACCGGGGACAGTCCACTGTCCAGGTGTCCAACTGTCCGTGTCAGCGCAGCGGAGGAACAAACATGCGCCCGCTGCGTCCCGCACCCAAATGCGGGTGGCTAAGTAGAAGTTTCCGTCCTGAGGGACTTGGGTGGTGGTGTGGGTCAAGCCTTTGACCCGCCCTTGGCAGTCATAGAGATCCATCCATTCCTTCATGTTCGTCTCCTTTGTTACAGCAAACTCTTAAAATCAGAGAAGGGGAAGACCACGCAGACCGCACGTCCCAAGACATAATCGGTGTCCACCATGCCCAAGCTGCCGAAGCGGCTGTCGGTGGAGCCGTTGCGGTTGTCGCCCATGACGAAGATGCAGCCTTCCGGCACGGTGAACTCCTTGTATACCATTCCTTGCTTCTCCTCCATCACGTCTGCGTCTTCCTGGTTGATGTATGGCTCGTCCATGGCCACCCCATCCACATAGACCGTGTTGGTGTCATAGTTGATCTCCACCTCTTGTCCCTCTGTGGCGATGACCCGCTTGACAATGGCCTCCTCCATAAAAGATTCTTTCCGGATGACCACCACATCTCCTTGTGCCGGCGTGTAGCCCAGCCGGTAGGCGAGCATAATGTCCTTGTCGTGGAGGGTGGGGTACATGGAGCTGCCCACCACGCTGTTGACCATGCCGAAGAAGGTAAAGACCATCACCACGGCCACCAGGACAAAGGTCAGCATTTGCAGCCAGTCATAACAGTCCCGCTTCCAGTTGTCCTGGCTGGGGTCGGGGACGTTGGATTTTTCGTTTGTCATTGTCTCTCTGCCTTTCTGCGCGGGGCTTTCTTGGTTTGCTGGTGCCCTGCCGCTTCCCGCTCATCCACACGCATGACCGCCACACAGTTCCCTGTGTCCGTGTCAATGGTGAACAGCGTGCTCTCCAGCTTACAGGGGCCATCCGCCGCTTCATAGCGACGGGGAAGGCCGCCTAGAAATTTGTTGATGGAGTCCTGAGGACGGATCCCCAGCACCGAGTTGGCAGGCCCTGTCATACCCAGGTCGGTGATGAGGCCGGTGCCCTTGGGCAAAATCTGACCATCCGCCGTGGGGACATGGGTGTGGGTGCCCCAGAGGGCGGAAACCCGCCCGTCCAGATACCAGCCCATGGCCAACTTCTCACTGGTGGCTTCTGCGTGGAAATCCACCACCACCACATCCGCCCCGCCTGCCATCTGCTCCAGAATGGCGTCTGCCTTTCGGAAGGGGTTGTCCACATTGGGATCCATGGAGACTCGGCCGATGAGATTGATGACCCCTACCCGCAGGCCGTTGACGCTCTCAAAAATGCCCCAGCCGTTGCCGGGCAGCTCCGGAGCGAAGTTGGCGGGACGGAGACAGGCGCGGCAGTCATCCAAAAAGTCGTGGATCTTGATCTTGCCCCAGGTGTGGTTGCCCAGGGTGACCACGTCGGCGCCGGCGTCTAAAATGGCCTGTGCCTGCCAGGGAAGCACCCCGATACCGGCGGCATTCTCACCGTTGACTACGGTGAAATCCACGTTGTGTTCCCGTTGAAGCCGGCGCAGCCGCCGTTCTAAATAGGCCAGGCCAGCTTCGGAGACTACGTCGCCAACCGCTAAAATCCGTAGGAGCATGATGGGGTACCTCGCTTGCCATAAAAATGATTCTTTTAGTATACCCTTTTCTGAACAAAAGCGCAATTCCAGAATGGTATCAAATCATTACAATTTTTAGGATTATCTCTAGGGGAGAATGGGTTTAAGCGACAAAGAGGGGAAGTTCCCTTGTGGGACTTCCCCTTTTGCGGTTACTCTGTTGAGCTGGTGTCCTTGCGATATACTCGATATGCAGCCCCCAACTTCTCACACTGTTCTATTGCATACTGCGTTCCCTTCGAGACACCATCCCAAAAAATCAAGACGAAATCCGCCTGCTGAATAATGGCTATCGTTCGTTTTAGAGGTGCGCCTTTCCGGTAACGCTTGTAGTCTGGACGCAGTTCGGTCAGGGGCAGTTGAGTTGCCAACGCATAGTCTCGTGCAAAGGTGTCCACCCCTTTTGCGCCGCCGGAAATGAGTTCAGTGGTGTCTGTTGGTAAGTAATCCGCCAGATTTGGAACGGTCAAAGTACGGGAACCAATCACTGCAACACGCATACACATTCCTCCTAAAATTTAGATGCACAATAGCATCATCGTACATCTATTCTACACATTTCTGTCGAAAAATTCGTAATATGAACATATCATGTAGCTACCGTGAGGCGATAATATGGCGACAAAAAGTGTTTCGATACGAATAGAGGAGGAAATGCTGCGTAAGGCCGCTTATGTGGCGGATTACGAAGGGCGTTCCATCAACAGTCATATTTTGGTGTTGGTGCGCAAGAGCATTCAGGAATTTGAAGCCGTCCACGGTAGAATCGAGGAATCAATTCCGCCTGATGTGAATGTAAAGCCGGTGGGCAAGCATCGGAAGGCAGTTGGGTCGGCTGAGTGATAGCACAATGAAGGGCGAACCCCCGGCGAGGGTTCGCCCTCTTTTCAGCAGAGCTGAAAATTCACCCACTCCTGCGCTTTAGAACGCTAAGAGAATTTCGGCATCTGCGGATGCCGACCAGGGGCCTTGCCCCTGGACCCCACTTCCTTTTCTTCGGAGAAGCAAAAGGAAGCGAAAAGAAGCTTAATGGCCCTGCGGGGCTTGATTTTCCGCAGGTGCTTTTCTGGTTTACGAACAGAACCGATGTTTCCCGATGACGGTCAACAGCGGCCTTGACCAGATCCAAGCGCTGGTGGCTGTGACCGGATTAAAATAATAGATCGCACCGCCAGATGGGTCGGCGCCGTTCAGGGCGTCCCGTGCCGCCTGATAGGCGGAGGAGGCAATGGGCTGATCGATCTGGCCGTCTACCATACAGGTGAACGCACCCGGTTCGTAGACCACACCGGCCAAGGTGTTGGGGAAGGAGGGGTGGGCGATGCGGTTCAGGATGACTGCGCCCACGGCTACCTGGCCGTCATAAGGCTCTCCGCGTGCCTCTGCTGAGATGACCTTCGCCAGCAGAGCCACGTCCCCGCTGGCGTTCCCGCCGCTGGAGCCGGTTTGACTGCTGCCGCTGTTCTGGCTGGTTTGTTCCATGCCCAGGGCTTTTAGGGTGGCAGGGCCTGCCACGCCGTCTGCGGTCAAGCCATTTTTCCGCTGGAAGGAACGCACGGCTTTGGAGGTCTTGCTGCCGTAGATGCCATCTACAGGGCCGTCAAAGTAGCCCCACCGCTTCAATTTGGTTTGGATGGTGGTCACAGCGCTGCCTGAGTCCCCTTGCCGATAGCTGACCGCCAGGGCGGATTGGGCGAAGGCTAAGACCAAGGTGTTCAAAAGTAATATGGTGCAAAGCAGGGCACACAGCCGTTTTTTCTGCCGTTTCATGCTCTCGCCGCCTTTCCAAAATGCAATTCAGCCTTAGTTTCTCTGGTTTTTGGGGGGATATTCCCGTGAAAAGCTGGAAACCCCCCTGGTTTTTTCCCGCTGATTTGCTACAATGAAGCCAGCAAATCAAAAGGAGGCATTGCGATGCATGATGAACTGACTCGCTCCGATTTGGAGAAGATGCAGGAGGAGCTGGACGACCGGCGCATCAACCTGCGCCCTAAGCTGCTGGAAGCGGTGAAGGAGGCACGGGCGTTCGGCGATCTCAGCGAAAACTTTGAATATAAAGCGGCCAAGCAGGAGAAAAATCACAACGAACGGCGCATTCGTTATTTGGAAAATATGATCAAAACAGCAGTGGTCATCCAAGACAAGTCGGAGGATGACCAGGTGGGGCTGTTCGATCGGGTGACGGTCTACTTCGAGGAGGACGATGAGGAGGAGACGTTCCAGCTGGTGACCACGCTGCGGCAGGACGCCCTACAGGGACGCATCAGCAAGGAATCTCCGGTGGGACAGGCGCTGTTGGGGCGCCGAGTGGGGGAACGTGTGCTGGTGAAGGTCAACGAGAACGGTTCCTATCCGCTGGTCATCCGGAAGATCGAAAAGTGCGCCGAGGATGAATCGGTGCCCATCAATCCCTTCTGAGCGGAAAATCCTGCTTGTCACAAATTCCCCACCTATGGTATAGTAAACAGAGACAGACCGAACCCTGATTTCCATGAATAGGAGGAACAGAACATGAAGTTTGAATGTGCATTTATCTATGTGGCTCCCGCTAAGGAACGTGCTGTGGTAGAGGGCGACTCCATCAACATGAACGTGATCGGCTGTGCCACCTATGCGGAAGCCGAAGAAATCGCCAAGGAAATGGTCGCCAAGGGCTGCACCGCCATCGAGCTGTGCGCCGGCTTCGGCAACGAGGGCATTGCCCGCATCAAGCGCGCCGTCGGCCCTGGCATCGCAGTTGGCGCTGTGAAGTTCGACTTCCATCCTGCCTTTGGCTTTAAGAGCGGCGATGAAATGTTCGGCTGATCAGCCAGGCCTATAAAAGAAAAGAGGGCAAAAGGAACAAGGTCAGGGAGGAAACCACGGGAAATGTGGAAACGGCGGCGGCTGACCGGCGGTGTGTTCTAGTGCTGTTCGGGCAGCATTGCCCAGTTCAGCAAATCCCGTGGCTGCAAGAATTGCTGTAAGTAATCGAATCCCATCAGACCAAAAGGACACCTCCAAAGAGGTGTCCTTCTTTACGCTGTGGCGAACATTTGCTATACTAAGACCAATCCAAATGCAGACAGAGGAGGTACTGCGATGTTACAGGGAAAGACGGTGGTGCTGGGGGTCACCGGCGGGATCGCCGCATACAAAATGCCCAACCTGGCTTCCGCCCTGGTGAAGTTGGGGTGCAATGTGCAGGTACTCATGACCCAGAACGCCACACAATTTATCACGGCGGTGACCTTTGAGACGCTGACTGGCAACAAGGCACTGGTGGACACCTTTGACCGGAATTTTTCCTTCCAGGTGGAGCACATCGCCGTGGCCGACCAGGCTGATCTGGTGATGATCGCTCCGGCTACGGCCAACGTCATCGCCAAGCTGGCGCACGGCCTGGCGGACGATATGCTGACCACCACGGTGCTGGCCTGCAACTGTCCCAAGATCGTTGTACCGGCTATGAACACCAAGATGTACGAAAATCCAGTGACCCAGGACAATTTGAATACCCTGCGCCGCTACGGCTGGGAGGTGGTGGAGCCTGCCAGCGGGTATCTGGCCTGCGGTGCCGTGGGCAAGGGGAAGCTGCCGGAGCCGGAGGTGCTGCTGCAAGTCATCCTCCACGATTTGGCTCATGAGAAGGATATGATGGGCAAAAAGGTGCTGGTCACCGCTGGCCCCACCCAGGAGGCGCTGGATCCGGTGCGCTATCTCACCAACCACTCCAGCGGCAAGATGGGCTACGCCATCGCCCAAGCGGCGGCACGGCGTGGGGCACAGGTAACGCTGGTGTCCGGGCCGGTGGCGCTGAAGCGGCTGCCCTATGTGGAGACGGTGGATGTGGTGTCTGCGCAGGAGATGTTTGAAGCGGTGGCGGTGCGTGCGGCAGAGCAGGACATCCTCATCAAAGCGGCCGCTGTGGCAGATTATCGCCCGATGATGGTGGCGGAGGACAAGATGAAAAAGTCTGATGACGCCCTGTCCATCCCGTTGGAACGCACCCAGGACATTCTGGGCTGGCTGGGACAGCACCGGCGGCCGGGGCAGTTCTTGTGCGGATTTTCCATGGAGACTCAGAATATGGTGGAAAATTCCCGAAAAAAGCTGGAAAAGAAGCAGGTGGATATGATCGCCGCCAACAATCTGAAGGTGGAGGGCGCCGGCTACGGCGTAGACACCAACCTGCTGACCCTCATCACCAAGGACGGGCTGGACGAGCTGCCGTTGGTGACCAAAGAGGAGGCGGCTGATCTGTTGCTGGATCGCATTTTGAAGCGGATGGAGGAAGCGTGATGGAACAGCGAAATGAGTTGCTGTGCGGCATTCCTGCATTGATACTGGGAGCGCCGTCAGAGCGGGTGTTCTTCTATGTCCACGGCAAAATGGGCAGCAAGGAGGAAGCGCTGGACTTTGCCGCTGTGGCAGATGCCCACGGCTGGCAGGTGGTGTCCATCGACCTGCCGGAACATGGAGCGCGGAAAGATCTGCCGGAGCCGTTCACGCCTACCCAGATCATCCCGGAGCTGCAAGGGGTATATCAGGTTCTGCGCAGTCGCTGGAAAACGGTAGGGCTGTACGCCACCAGCATGGGCGCTTGGTTCAGTATGCAGGCGCTGCCTGGGGAGGAACTGGAACGGTGCCTGTTCGCCTCGCCGGTGGTGGATCTGTGTCAGCTCATCGAAATGACCATGGCGTGGAGCGGCGTGACCTTGGAACGGCTGGAACGGGAAGGGAAAGTGATAGCGGACAATGGCGAATCCTTCTCCTGGCCGGTGTATGCCGATGCCAAAGCCCATCCTATCACCCATTGGGCACCTCGTACCACCATCTGCTTTGGGGAATTGGATCATTTGACCGACCTGGACACCATTCAGACTTTTGCAGAGCGATTCCACTGTGAACTCTGTCTGCGGAAGGGTGGGCGGCACTGGTTTCATACAGAAGCAGATTACCAGCAGCTGCGGGCGTGGGAGACCTGTTTTTTGACCGATCGAGCATAAGAAAACTGCCTCGGAAGGGGATTCCGAGGCAGTTTTTATACTGTGTTGAGGTAGATTCTTGCGTGGAACGATCGCACAGCGCCGTAGAGCTTTTTTGCTTCCCTTTTTTGAGAAAAAGGAAGTTAGGCGAGAATGGCCTTATCGCTGGCGAATTCTTCGCCACTGACCACCTCGAACTGGTGCATCAGGTCGGGCACGGTCAGCTTCTGCTTGTCCTCGCCGGAGATGTCCAGGATGACCTTGCCCTCATGCATCATGATGAGCCGATTGCCGTGGGCAATGGCGTCCTTCATGTTGTGGGTGACCATCATGGCGGTCAGCTTCTGCTCCTGGATGATGCGGTCGGTGGTGTGCAGCACCTTCTCCGCTGTTTTGGGATCCAGCGCCGCTGTATGCTCGTCCAGCAGCAGCAGCTTGGGCTTGCGCAGGGTGGCCATGAGCAGGGTCAGTGCCTGACGCTGGCCGCCGGAGAGCAGACCGACCTTGGCGGTCAGACGGTCTTCCAGACCCAGATCCAGCTCCTTCAGCAGCTCCCGATAGTGTTCCCGTTCCGCCTTGGTGACGCCCCATTTCAGGCCGCGGCGAGAACCACGGCGGGCGGCCAGAGCTAGGTTTTCGTCAATACCCAGGATGGCGGCGGTGCCGGTCATGGGATCCTGGAACACACGCCCCAGGTAAGCGGCTCGCTTGTGCTCAGGAACGCCGGTGACGTTTTCGCCATCAATGAGGATGGTGCCCTCGTCCACCGGCCACACGCCGGCGACGGCGTTCAGGGTGGTGGATTTGCCGGCGCCGTTGCCGCCGATGATGGTGCAGAAATCCCCATCGTCCAGGTGGAGGTTGACGCCGTCCAGGGCTACCTTTTCGTTGATGGTGCCGGGGTTGAATGTCTTGTGAATGTTGATCAGGTCAAGCATTGTGCTGCGCTCCCTTCTTTGCCGCCTTCTTGAAGGAGGACTTGGATTGGCCTTTGAGGTAGGGGACTGCCAGGAAAATGGCCACGATGACTGCGGTGAACAGCTTCAGGTCGTTGGAGGGCAGCTTGAGCCAGAGGACGATGCCCACCACGATGTAGTAGATGATGCCGCCAATGACCACAAAGGTCAGCTTGCCGAAGAAGTTCAGATGCTTGCCCAGCAGCGCCTCTCCGATGACCTCACCGATGATGACGGCGGCCAGGCCAATGACGATGGCGCCGCGCCCCATGTTGATGTCGGCAAACCCCTGATACTGTGCCATAAAGCCGCCGGACAGAGCCACAAGGGCGTTGGACAGGCTCAGAGCGATGACCTTGGTGACGCTGATGTTGATGCCTTGTGCCTTACTCATAGCCGGATTGCAGCCAGTGGCACGGATGGCGCTGCCCTGTTCGGTGCCGAAGTACCAGTAGAGCGCCATGATCACAATGGCGATGAGCACCAAGGCGATAAGGATGGAAGCGGTGATCTTCCGGGAGGAGAGGAGCAGGGGATACTGATCCACGCTGACGGCCAGGTTGGCCATGCCCATGATGTTCAGGTTGATGGAGTACAGGGCGATCTGGGTCAGGATACCGGCCAGGATGGGCGGGATGCCCAAGAGGGTGTGGAGCAGGCCGGTGATGAGTCCGGCAGCCAGACCGGCCAGGATGGCGATGAGCAGAGCGGCGGGG
>ERZ827490.3916-NODE-3916-length-12561-cov-2.827923_pt1 | contig 12561 bp, 11 predicted proteins | sample MGYA00519770_ERZ827490 | MGnify/ENA primary metagenome ERZ827490 (study PRJEB31778, sample SAMEA3449324) | human gut metagenome | biome: human gut; feature: human-associated habitat; material: faeces | place: United Kingdom | collected 2010/2012 ...
TTGGTGCTGCTGGACATCATGCTCCCCGTGCTGGACGGCTGGGGCGTGTGCAGAAAGATCCGTGAGACCAGCAAGACGCCCATCATCATGATGACTGCCAAAGGCGAGCTGGAGGACAAGGTGTCCGGCCTGGAGATGGGGGCGGATGACTATATCGTGAAACCCTTCGAGATGAAGGAGGTCATGGCCCGTATCCACGCCGTCCTCCGCCGGTACGGCGGCGACCAGGGCGGGCGGAAGAAGCTGACCTTTGACAAGCTGGTGATCAACATGGATTCCTACGAGCTGCTGGTGGACGGCAAGCGGGTGGACACGCCCCCCAAGGAGATGGAGCTGCTCTATCACCTGGCCGCCTCCCCCAACCGAGTCTTTACCCGAAACCAGCTGCTGGACGAGGTGTGGGGCTTTGACTACTTCGGGGATTCCCGAACGGTGGACGTACATATCAAGCGCCTGCGGGAGAAGCTGGAAGGAGTGTCCGACCAGTGGAGCATCAAGACCGTGTGGGGCGTAGGCTATAAATTTGAAGTGGCAGGGGAGTAACGTGAAACCAGCGAAAAACAACAGCCTGTTCCGGCGGCATTTCGTTGTCACCGCCAGCATGATCCTGTTGGCCTTCACCATCTTGGGGGCGGGCTTTATGTATCTGAGCTATCGCTACACGGTGCAGGAGAAGAAGCAGAACCTGGAGGAAGTGGGCGAATACGTCAGCAAGCTCACCAGCCAGATGGTGGACGGAACAAACCAGCTCAAGGATGAGGATTACCTGGCCTGCCTGAGCATTATCTCCGGCATCGCAGGCAATGACCTGATGCTTTGCCAGCCAGACGGCACGGTGCAGTATCTGTATAACGGTGACAATCAGACCGATACCAAATTGACAGGCAAGAAGGTGGATGAGCGTACCCTGCAAAAGGTCATCCAGGACAAACGCTACTCCGGCACCACCGATTTAGGAGTGTACGCCAAGGCTAAATTTGTGGTGGGGATGCCCCTGTATCTGTCCGATGGACAAACGCTGGGTGGGGCGGCGTTTCTGACCTCGGATATGAGTCGGCTGACCGGCCTGTGGCGAGATCAGGCCATGATCTATCTGGCCACCGCCATCGTGGTACTCTGTTTCGCCTTCCTGTCCTGCACCTTTGCCGGCTTCCAGCAGCTGAAGCCCCTGAAGGAGATGGCGGACATCGTGCGGCGGTTCGGCATGGGCGAGTACGACCTGCGCATTGGCGACCGAGGCCGTCACGATGAGCTGGACGAACTGGCCAACGCCTTTGACTCCATGGCAGACTCCATCGCAGAGACGGAGAGCCGCCGGCAGGAGCTGGTGTCCAACCTATCCCACGAGTTAAAGACACCCATGACCACCATCTCCGGCTTCGCCGACGGCATTTTGGACGGCACCATTCCCCCCGACCGGCAGGAGAACGCCCTGCGGGTCATCTCCTCGGAGACTCGGCGGATGAACCGGCTGGTGCGGCGGATCTTGGACTCCAGCCGCATTCAGGATCAGTATCAGAGTACCAATAGCTGCCAGCTCCGCTTTGACATTGTGGAGACCATGGCGCGGGTGATGATCAGCCTGGAGGGGCGCATCAACAGCCACGGGCTGGACATCGACGTGCAGTTCCCAGACACTCCCACCATCGTCTGGGGAGATCCGGATTCCGTGACCCAGGTCTGTTATAACCTGCTGGACAACGCCATCAAATTCTCTACTCGGGGGACGGCCATCCGGCTGAGCATCCAGACCAAGGGGCGCAAAGCCTATGTGTCTGTGCGCAGCATGGGCGAGACCATCCCGCCGGAGGAGCTGGACAAAATTTTTGACCGGTTCCACAAGAGCGACCGCTCTCGGAGCCTGGATAAAGAGGGAGTGGGCTTGGGCTTGTATATCGTCAAGACCATCCTGAACAGTCTGAAAGAGACCATCACCGTGACCAGTGAGAACGGGGTGACCGAGTTCACCTTCACCCTGACCCTGGCGGAGTGAGTGGAGGAAGCCATATGAGTGCAGAGAAACACCAGGGAGCATCCCTGGAGGGGATGTTCCCCAAGCTGACGCCAGAGCAAGAGGCGCGGCTGAGACCGGTGACAGAGAAAGACGTGCTGCTCTCCCCAGAGGAAGCGGCAGCGCTGTCGGAGGAGGAACGGGTGGAAATGGAGACCATGCGCTGGAAGCAGGTGCCGCCGGAACCGCCCAAACCGCCAAAGCCCCCACAAAAGCCGCCGCAGAAGCGGAAAAAACGCCGCCGGAAACCACCGGAGCTGCGGACACTGCTGCTGGCGCTGATCATTTTGGTGGTGGCGGCCATGGTCTGCGGCGCCATCCTGTTGGGGCATTACACCGGCGGCAGCCCCACCGGCAAGCAGAAGGATTCCGGATTCAGCGACCGTTCCGATGCTGCAGGGGGCGATGACGCCTGGAACTATGCGAGCGAGGACAAGGAGAAACAGGAGACTTTGCCCGCCTACACCGGCGACCGCACCGGTGTGACCCTGACGCTGAACAGCACCATCGGCAAAAAGACCCTGAGTTATCAGGAGCTGTACCAGCAGTGCCTGCCCACCACCGTCAGCATTGCGGTGGAGAATCGGGACGGTTCCGGTTCCGGCTCCGGCGTGGTGCTCACCCAGGACGGATACATCATCACCTGCGCCCACGTCATTGACGACCAGGCATCGGCAGAGGTGACCACCAACGATGGGAAAACATATCCCGCTCAGCTGGTGGGCAGCGATGCCCAGACGGATTTGGCGCTATTGAAGATCGACGCCACCGGCCTGACGCCGGCTCAGTTCGGAAAGACCGAGGAGCTGCAAGTGGGGGAGGAAGCCCTGGCCATCGGCGACCCCTTGGGGGCCACCTTCCACGGCACCCTGACCAATGGCATCCTCTCCGGCATCAACCGAGATGTGACCTTGAACGGCTACTCCATGACCCTCCTCCAGACCACTGCCGCCCTGAACTCAGGCAATTCCGGCGGGCCGCTGATGAATCTCTACGGTCAGGTCATCGGCATCAACAACATGAAGATGGTGTCCACCTCCACCACCGTGGAGGGCTTGGGCTTTGCCGTGCCCAGCAGCACAGTGAAGGAGATCATCGAAAAATTGGCCGCCGACGGCGGCATCAGCCGTCCCGTGCTGGGCATTTCCTGCTACGGTCTGGACGAGAAGGCGGCGAAAAAGACCGGCCTGAAGGCGGGATTGGTGGTGGCAAAGGTGAACGCCAAATCGGACTGTGCCGCTCAGGGCATCCAGGTGGATGACGTCATCACTGCCGTCGACGGAAAGCACTTTGAGACGGTGCAGGAGTTCAAGAAGTACATCGCCGATTTCCCCATCGGCAAGACCGTGACCCTGACGGTCAGCCGTCCCAAAACCCCCATCCAAGACCAGAAAACCACCGGAGATACCTCCGCCCCCGCTGGGGACAGCAGTGCCCAGGGGGAGAAGGAAGTGACCCAGGTGGAGTACAAAGAAGTGGGAGAAGTGACAGTGAAGCTGGTGGATCAGCGGAACTTGTCCTGACGAAAACAGATAAACGCCCTGTTCCATACGGAGCAGGGCGTTTTTTGTGGGGATAGACTGGCGGTCAGGGGGACATACTGGTAGGAAAAAGGAGGGATTTCCCATGCGGGTAAGAGATTGTATGAGTGAGAACGTGGTGACCATCACGCCGGAGGAGGTCAGGAATGCGTTGCCGCCGGAGCACTGGTTGGCCGCGATCCGGCCGTAACCTGGGCGTCCTGGCCGTGTGCGATTACCACGGGAAATTACAGGGGGTGGTCACCGATCGGGACATCATCACCCGCTGCGTTGCCGTAGACCAAGACCCTTCTCGGGTACCGGTGGCGGACATCATGTCCGCCCAGGTGGAGACCATCGCACCGGAGGAGAACGCCCAGGCGGCGACAGAGCGGATGGCACGGAAACAGGTGCGGCGGCTGCCGGTGGTGGAAGCTGGGAAGCTGGTGGGGGTGGTGTCCCTGAATGACCTGGCACGGAACCGAAAGACCGAGATGGAGGCGGCGCAGGCGCTGTGTGAGATTTCTGGGAATGTGAAGAAACGGAAGTAAGATGTTGCCTTTCTGGAGGGCAAGCCGCGCAGCGTTCAGAAAACTTGCCGGTGACAAGTTTTTAGCGTAGGCCATGCCTGGTTTACAGGCATGGTGCGTTTGTTCTTGCGGAAAAAACAAAAGAAGAACCACACAACGCCTATCCCCAGCGTTGCGTGGTTCGTTTGTTTTGCAGTGCAAGCCCGACAATCCCTCCGTCAGCCTTGTGGCTGACAGTTCCCTTTGCACAAGTGAGCCTTGGGTGGGTGCATTTTCTTGGGCAACTACCCCCGTCTTGGGGTTCCTATCAACCACCCGTCACCAGCTCATAGCACACCTTGCAGAAGAAAATGACCAGCACGGTGACGATGAGCGGCTTCGTCCACTTGGCGCCCTTGTTCACAAAGAGCCTGGAACCCAGATAGTTCCCCGCAATGCCAAAGCAGCCAGCCACCAGACCCAGAGACAGATCGCTGACCCCGCTGCGCAGGAACACCGTCAGCGCCGCCACATTGGTGGCCAGGTTGATGGCCTTGGTCAGCCCTGCCGCTTGGTTCAAGGGCAGGTGCGCCACTCCGGTCAGCAGCAGGAGCAGAAAGGTGCCCGTGCCCGGGCCGTAGAAGCCATCGTAGACGCCCAGCACCAGGGCGATGGGCAGACTGATGAGCAGGGTCTTGCGGAAGGGGTACGGTTCCCGTTCCTGGGTCAGCCCCTGAGAGCGGAGCAGATAGCAGGCGGTCAGGGGGAGGATGACCAGCATAAGGATGCTGAACGTGCGGGTGGGGATCGTCAGCGCCAGCTTTGCGCCCAGGCTGGAGCCAGCCAGGGCAAAGAGGACACACAGCAGCGCCTGCTGCCAGGGGATGAACCCGCTGCGGGCGTAGCGAACGGTGGCTACGGTGGTGCCCATGGTGGAACTGAGCTTGTTGGTGCCCAGGGCGTTGTGAACGGGGATACCGGCGATGAGGTAGGCGGGCAAGGAGATCAGTCCGCCGCCGCCGGCGATGGCGTCCACAAATCCGGCGATGCCCACCAGGGGGCAGAGGATGAGGTAGGTCAAAATGCTGTGCATGGGGGGAGGGTTCCTTCTTTCTCGCTCAGAATGGATCAGATGAGGGATTCCAGGTCAGGATTGGAGCGGAGCACCTGCCGGAAAGTCTCCAAAAAGGATTCTGCCGGCGGGGTGGTGTTCACGCTGTCCTGGAGCAGGTAACAGGTGCGATCCGGAGGCGGAGCGTCCAGCTCACAGGAGAAATACTCCCCGCGACGGGTCAGCGCACGGGCGGCAGTGGAGGGCATGAGCGCCCAGGCGTCCTTTTCCATCAGGAAATATTCCATCAAGGACATTTTATCTACACTGACCTTGGGGGGATTGCTGATGCCATACCAGTAATCGTGCCACTCCAAAAACTCCGGTGTCCAGCTGACGCACACCTCATTGGCACAGTTCAAGGAGGCGGGAGAGAGACATTTTGCATGGAAAGGAGTGCGGCTGACCACCAACATCCGGTCGCGAAACATGGGGGTGGAACGGACATGAGCGGCGTAGTAGATGGCGTCCACAAAGGCCAGGTCGCACTTGCGCTCGGAAATCTCACTGTACGCCGTCCAGTCATGCACCAGCGTCAGGGATAGGCGCACCTCTGGGTGCAGCCGCAGCTGAGCCTGGAGGACAGGCGGGAGGAGATAGGTGTGGATGGAGTCCACGGCGCCGATTTTCAAAGTCGCTTGGGCGTCACCGGATTTGTAATACTCGGTCTCGCGGTATAAGGACATCCACTTCTCCGCCAGAGGGGCGAATTCTTGCCCTTTGGCCGTCAGGGTCAGGTAGTGCCGTCCCTGCTCTCGCTCGAACAGGCGCACCCCCAGCTCTTGTTCCAAGGATTTCAGCTTTCGGGATAGGGCGGGTTGGGTGATGAACAACGCATCAGCCGCTGCGGTGATGCTCCCGTTGCGTAAAATCGACAAAAAGGCTTCCATATCGCCATAGGTCATACATAGCTTGCTCCTTCTCTCAGGATAACATCCTGTCTCCCAGCAGAGAACAGAATGGGTGGTTTTCCCTTAATATAACCAACTGGTTATATGATACCACACAAATATGCATTTTACAAGTGTGAATCCAGGGACTACAATGGGAACCATCAGCAAAGGGAGAAAGAAGGAATCTTATGCCAGCCCACACCCTCACCCAAGGCGGTATCACCCGTCAGCTCATTGGACTGACCCTGCCGCTGCTGCTGGGGAACCTGATCCAGCAGTTTTACAACACGGTGGATATGATGATCGTCGGCCAGGTGGCCGGCCAGACCCCCTTTGCCGCCATTGGCGTAGCTGGAAGCCTGATGAGTCTGTTCACCTGTCTGCTCATTGGCTTCAACATGGGCTGCTCCATCCTCTTTGCCAACCGCTTCGGCGCACGGGATTTCGCCGGACTCCGGCGCACTGTGTTCACCACCGGCGTCATCCTGGCTGGGGTCACAGTGCTGCTGACTGGGGTGGGGCTGATGTGTTTGGACACTGTCATCACCCTCATTCAGACGCCGGCAGAGCTGCGAGCAGACTGTCGGGGGTATCTGTTCTGGATCCTGCTGGGACTGGCGTTTACCGCCCTATACAATCTGTGCGCCACGCTGCTGCAAGCCCTGGGCAAGACCCAGGTGACCCTGCTGGCGCTGACCGTGGCCATGGTGTCCAACATCGGATTGGATCTGCTCTTTGTGGCTGGCTTCCAGCTTAGCGCCGCCGGTGCGGCGCTGGCCACCGTTTTGGCGCAGGGGCTGTCCGCCCTGGTCTGTCTGGTCTACCTATACAAAGCCTTCCCCCAGCTCCGCCTGACCCGACAAGACAGGGTGCTGGAACAGCGCTGTTTCCTCCAGGCCAGCAGTTACGGCGCCGTGTCCGCCTTGCAGCAGTCCAGCCTGTACTTGGGCAAGCTGCTGGTGCAGAGCGCCGTCAATGCCATGGGTGCGGCGGCGGTGACCGCATTTACGGCGGCGGGCTGTGTGGACAATCTCATTTTGGCCTTCGGGGACAGCGGCATTGCCGCTCTGGCAGTGTTCGTGGCGCAGAACGACGGCGCTCACTGTCAGACGCGTATCACCCAAGGCATCCGTCAGGGGGGACGGCTGATGATCGGTACCAGTGTGGTTCTGGGAACGGCAGTCTTTCTCCTGCGGAAGCAGGTCATGGGACTGCTGGTGCCAGAAGGAAACGCCCAGGCGGTGACAGCGGCCTGCCAATACCTGGGCGTCATGTGCGTGTGCTATCTGCTGGCCTTTTGGGCGGATACCAACCAAGGTTATTTCCGCGGCTCCGGTCACATCCACTATGCCTTTTATGCGACCCTGCTCCAGATCGTTCTGCGGGTGCTGTTTACCTATCTGCTGCCTGCTGAACTGGGGGTGACTGCCGTAGCTGCCGCCACTGGATTGGGCTGGGTGGCGATGATCGCCTTGCAGCCCCTGCTGAAACGCAGTTTGTGCCATTGGGAGGGCAGACAGAGGGCGTTCAAGACTGCCTGATGTCCCTCTTTATCAGGGACTGGCGATCAGACAACTGGTTGCAGATAATCGAACCTGCTCATGGGGGATGCGTTCGCCTGTGAGCAGATTTTTTCCGCCCCCTGGCCAGGGGAGGGGTACCGTGACTGGCTCCGTTCCGGCGTTGACGGCTGTGAATACGCGGGCATCCTCCAGCACCCGTTGGTAGCTGAGCAGGGCGCCTTGACAGGGTTCCCACATCAACTCCCCCCGACGGAGGGCGGGGGTGTGCTTGCGCAGCTGTCCCAGGGTGCGGCACCAGACGAGCAGGGAATGATCTTCCCGCCCCCAAGGGTAGGTGCGGCGGTTCCAGGGGTCACGCCCCCCTTCCAGGCCGGCTTCATCGCCGTAGTAGAGGGTGGGGGCGCCGGGGAAGGTGAACAAAAGGGCATAGCCTAGGCGCAGGCGCTTCAGCGCCTGCTCTTTTTGCGCTGGGGTGAGCAGAGTGTCAGCGGCTTCGGTTGCTTCTGCGGTGCCCAGCCCCAGGACGGTGAGGATGCGGGGGGTGTCGTGGGTGCCCAGGAAGTTCATGGCCGAGCGCCAGGCGAAGGGCGGGGAGTTCTCCCGCAGGGTCTCCAAAGCCGAACGGAAGGCGGCGGCGTCGCCGCCCAACAGATAATCCAGGGCGGCTGTCCGGAAGGGGTAGTTCATCAGGCCGTCCAGGTGGCCGCCCAGCAGGTGTTTCCGCCGGACGCCGTAGGCGATCTTGTTGGAGCCGTCCTCCCACACCTCGCCCAGCACCATGGCGTTGGGGTTCTCTTGCTCCACCGCCTGCCGCAGACCGGCAATGAAGGAGTCCGGCAGCTCATCTGCCACGTCCAATCGCCAGCCGTCCGCTCCGGCTCGGAGCCAGCGGCGGACGATGGCGTTTTCATCTCCATAGAGGTACTGGCGGCAGCTGGGACAGTCCTTATCCAGCGTGGGCAGGGTGGGGACGCCCCACCAGCAGTGGTAGTCGTCCGGCCAGTGCTTCCACTGGTACCAGGGGGAAAAGGGAGAGGTTTGGGATCGGGTCGCATCCTGGAAGTAGCGGGAGGCGGAGCCGGTGTGGCTGAACACCCCGTCCAGCAGCACCCGCATCCCACGGGCGTGGGCGGCGTCACAGAGGGTGCGAAAGTCGGCTTCCGTGCCCAACAGCGGGTCGATGGTCTCGTAGTCGGCGGTGCTGTACCGGTGGTTCTCCGCCGAGCGGAAGATGGGACAGAGGTAGAGAGTCTCTACCCCCAGGTCGGCCAAAAAATCCAGCTTTTCTGTGATGCCGGACAGGTTGCCGCCGAAGAAGTCTCGGTTGTACTGGGCAATGCCGTTCTCGTCCACGCCTACAGAGCCATCCAGCGGCTCCTCCTGCCAGTGCTGGTGGAACAGGCGCTGTCCTAGGGCGGCGCAGGGGTCGGCGGGTGCCATCGCCCCCTTGCAGAATCGGTCGGGAAAGATCTGATAGCACAGCCCGTCCCCGAACCAGTCCGGCACCGGCTGGGAGCCATCGTAGACCGTCAGTTGATAAGGCCCCAAGGTCTGACAGCGGCCGTCCAGCCCCTCCAACTGGAAGGAGTACCACACCAGCCCCACATAACCTGACGTGTCCAGCACGCCGGTGAACACGTCCTCCTGGTAGTCGGTGGACACCCAGGGCATGGGGATGCGAAGCAGGCGGTCGCCGTCCTGTTCCAGCCGAGCCAGCAGCAGACCGCTGGAAAACCCCTCTGACCGAGCTGGGCGGAGGGTGAAGGTGACGGCGGTGCCAGAGGGGACAGCGCCATAAGGGGTCTTGTGACGAGGGGAGAAGGGGGTGTAGATCACGGGAAGCCTCCTTGGGCGTCAATTTTTGGTGATAAAGGTTGAATCAGAAGTATTTTTAGCCTATAATGGAACATGTGGAAACCCACCACCTTGCCTTTCGCAGGTGGGGGCGGTCAAACGGACGGTTGCCTGCAATCCCGTATTGGTGGATTGGAGGTGAGTATACAGCCTTACGGGAAATTTCTCCCGAAGGGAGGCTGATACGATGTTACTTAGCGATATTGGTAGTATTGCGAGCATTGTCGGATTGATTCTGACGATTGTTTTTGAAGTACGCGCCAATAGAAAGAAGTAAGCCGTCTGTTGCAGCAGACGGCTTACGGGGTAGGGTGTAGATTCTTCAGATACACGTTACTCTGTCAAGTATGTTGATGTGGCAACCGTCCGGGGTTTCCACATCTTTATTATAGCGGATTTGGCGGTGCTGTCAAGGCCAGAACTGTAAAAAGTTAGGAAACCAACTTATTCTCCGCAGCCACTCGCTCCTGCACGGCGTCCTCGCTGAAGTAATACTCCATGATGGCGGCGGTGATGGCGGCGGTGGAAGCGCCCTGGCTGGGGCTCTTTTCCACCACAGTGCAGACGGCAATCTCCGGGTTGTCATAGGGGGCGAAGGAAACCAGCAGGGCGTTATACAGCTTGGGGACGGAAGTACCCACTTCTGCGGTACCGGTCTTACAGCCCACTTTGATGCCCCGATCCTGGAGGTTATCGAACTCCTTGATCTTGTCCGCCTCGATGACCTCGCCCATGCCCTTCTTGATGGCGTCATAGGCGTCCTGTTCCAGGGGGACTTTTTTGACCACTTCCGGCTGGTACTGGTACAAAATTTTGCTGTTGTCGCTGCTCTTGACCGTCTTGAGCAGGTGTGCCTTGTACCGGTCGCCGCCGTTGATGAGGGTGGCCACATAGTTGGCCAGCTGGAGGGGGGAGAACTGGTTGTCGCTCTGGCCGATGGCGGCGGAGAGGGTGTTGCCGTCCGTCCAAAGGGCGCCCATCTTTTCCGAATAGGCCGGGCCGGCGTTGACGCCGATGGACTCGCTCAGCTCCACGCCAGTGGCCTCGCCCAGGCCGTATTCCTGTGCCTTTTTGGTCAGGGCCTTGATGCCCGTGTTGATGCCCACGTTGTAGAAGAAGATGTTGCAGGAGTCCCGCACAGCATCTGCCAAGTATTCCGTCCCCTGGCCACGGGTCTCCCAGCAATGGTAGGTGTGGCCGTAGTAGGTCATGGAGCCTTTGCACTCGTAGTGGGTGGTGGCCACGTTGATGGCGCCCGTCTCCACACCGGCGGCGGCGGTACACATCTTATAGGTGGAACCGGGGGCGTAGATGCCCAGCAGGGCCCGGTTAAACAAGGGGTTGAGCTTGTCCTTGGCCAGCTTTTTGTAGTCCTTGTTGTAGCGGGCGGCGTCAAAGGTGGGGTAGGTGGCGGCGGCCAAAATGCTGCCGTCCTTGATGTTCAGCACCACAGCGGCGGAGCCGCCCTTGCCGTTGTTGATCTTGGGGGTCACGTCTGCCAGGGCCTTCTCAGTGGCCTCCTGGAGCTTGCTGTCCAGGGTCAGCGCCACGTTGCTGCCCACCTTCGGTTCCACGCTGTACCGCTCAGTCAGGGTCTTGCCATCGTTGCCCAGGATGACCTTCTTGGTGCCCGGCGTGCCCCGCAGGTACTGTTCAAAGGCGTATTCCGCGCCAGACAGCCCCACGATGGCGTCCATGTTGTAGTTGTTCTTCTGATAGTAGTCCTTTTTCTCCTCCCAGCTCTCTGCGGAGATGGGGCCGGTCTGCCCCAGCAGCAGAGCGGCGGCGCTGGTGTTGTACTGGCGGGTGGACATAGGCAAAATTTCCACGCCAGGCAGGTCTTTTTCCTTGATGACCGAGATCAGGTCGATGTCCACATCTTCGGCGAACAGGTAGGTGGTGTATAGCACCTCTTTCTCCCGCAGATAGCAGGAGTACAGCACCCCCAGCAGCTCCCGCGCCTGGCTCTCAGTGTATTTGCCTGTGTCCAGGCCGAAGCTCTGCTTCATCTGCGCCACCAGTTGGCTGGCGGTGGTGGAGCTGGAGTTGGACCAGTCCATAGCCTTGCACAGCTTGCCCAGACGGGTCTGCGTCCACTTGCCGTCATCGGTCTGGTAGAGGAAGGGGGTGTCGGTGGTGAAGGTGTAGGGGGTGTCGGTGGAGATGGGGAGATCCTCATCTGTCCACTTCACCTTTTGCGCCTTGCAGATGTCCAGCAGGGTGGACAGCGTCTCCAACTGTTCCTTGCTCTCCCCCATGTTGCCCACGTCCAGCGTCACGTTGTATTCCGTCCGGTTGGTCACCAGCACCTGGCCGTATCGGTCGGTGATGTTGCCTCGGGCGGCGTTCTCGGTGGCGGTGGTCACTACCGTGTTCAGCTCGGTGGATTCCCCATCGCTGAGCCCGTTGGCGATGGTGGCCAGATAGAGCAGAGCGGTGAAGAACAGGGCGATGGCGGTCATCAGTGCGATGATAGCGCGCAGACGCCGGTTGTGTAGTTTCTGAAAACGTTCCACAGGGAAAACCTCCTCTCAGGGATGGGGGCGTTACAGTTCGTAGTCCGTCCGTACCTTTTTGTAGACGGCGTGGATGAGGAAGTAGATGGGAAGGAAGAAGGGGAGGGAGTACAGCGCCTCCGGCAAAGCCAGGCTGACCAGCACGGACAGGGACGTTCCCTTCAGGAGAAAGCGCAAAATCTGGCACAGCTCCAAAAAAATCAGTCCACCCAGAGAACAGACTGCGCAGCCCAGCAGGGAGCGTCCGATCTTCTCCTTTCGGGTGGCGCCGGTGCAGGCGCCGATGATGGTGTAGATGGGGATCATCATCAGACCGGAGCGGTAGTAGACAGCGGAGCAGAAGAAGCCGATGACCAGACCGAAGATGGCGCCGTTGATGGAGCCTTCAAAGAGGGCCACGGCCACCACCACCAGGATGGACAGGTTGGGGATGGCTCCGTGGAGGGGGAACCGGTTGAGGACACAGCACTCGAAGAAGAACACCAGGAGAAAGGCCAAGGCGTAGCTGGTCCATTTGATGAGGTTGGCGTTGTTGCGGATCATGTTGGCCTCCTTGTAGGCGTTGCCGATGGTTAAGCCCCGCAGGGCAATTTAAGCTTTTTTTGCTTCGTTTTCTTCACGAAG
>ERZ827490.3923-NODE-3923-length-12523-cov-3.634745_pt1 | contig 12523 bp, 11 predicted proteins | sample MGYA00519770_ERZ827490 | MGnify/ENA primary metagenome ERZ827490 (study PRJEB31778, sample SAMEA3449324) | human gut metagenome | biome: human gut; feature: human-associated habitat; material: faeces | place: United Kingdom | collected 2010/2012 ...
TATTAGCCCAACGGATTTTGAGTCCGCCTCGTCTACCAATTCCAACACACCGGCACGATGCTCAAAGTATATATCATTCGGGCGGAAAATTCAAGTAAAAATTCTTCATTCCGCGCATTTTGGATCATCTGCCGCCGCAAAACCAAAACCTCCGTAGTCACCGGAGGTTTTGGTTCATATCAATATCAGTCTATCTGGAATCTCGCCAGCATGTTCTCAACGCTGTTATCCAGCAGCTTGAGGAAGCGATCCTGCGTGATCTCCTTCGGCAGCTGCATGCCGAGATCCAGCCACTGTGAGATCAGGCCGACGATACCGTTGGCGTAAAACTCAACAACAAATTCAAAATCCGTACGGTCGATATTCTTCCCCTCGGAAACGATTATCGCAAAGCTGCGGATACATCCCTGAAGACGGCGCTTGAAATAGCGCAGCATATAAATACGGCTGTTGGAATTATAGATATTGAGCGCAAAAACACTGTTGTCCGCAAGGTACTTGAAGAACATCATGACATCATCGCGCCAATGCTCATACACTACCTCGCTGGGCAGCACACGGTTGGCGTCCTCTTCAAAGACCCACTCCAGCAGATCATACACATCGTCAAAGTGATAGTAAAACGTCTGACGGTTCACGCCGCAGATCTCGACCAGATCCTTAACGGTGATCTTGTCTATCGGTTTTACTGTAAGCATCTGTTTGAGCGCCGCGCCCAAGGATTCCTTTGTTGTTGAAGCCATGTTGCTGACCTCCCGATTTTTTATATATTATAACATATAATGACGCAGGATGTAAAGATTTTTTAAGACACTTTGCTGTATTTGACTAGATTTTTTAGTATATAACAGGAAAACCTCTCCTGCCAAGCGGCAAAAGAGGTTTTCTGGAGCTGGTAATGTGACTCGAACACACGACCCCTTCATTACGAGTGAAGTGCTCTACCGACTGAGCTATACCAGCATCAACAGGAGATATATTACCATAAGCCGCGGCTAAAGTCAATCATGAATATTCGCGGCGCGCAAATAAATACAAGGCGTATACTGACAAATCTGACGAAAAAAATCTTTGGGGGAACTACACAAATGCCGTCCGGATTTCGCATATATTCCCCGTGTCAATAGACCGGTTCACCAAAAATTCTGAGCCGAAAGCTGCGTTTAAAAGTTACATAATTATTTCAGCAAATTATTTTTCAAATAGTTATCAACATTTTCAACAGTCTTTTCAACACCCGTTTTTTCCTGTGATATCAACGAAAATCCGGATTTTCATCAATTCATTCCGACACCGCAAATGCGATTTTATTACAAAAGAGAAACAACTTTTTGTTTACATAACCGTATACTTACCTAAACGTCGAGCGGAAAAGGCCGGATTCGTTATATGATGAAAAGCTGTCTCCGCAGACGATGATATGGTCGTCGAGCGTGATGCCGACCGCGCTGAGCGCACGTGAAAGATTCGTTGTGATGATATCGTCCTCGCGCGAGGGCTTGACCGTGCCGCGCGGATGGTTATGGGATATTATAACGGACGATGCCTTGAAGCGCAGCGCAAGCTCCGTCATTTTCCTGACGTTCGCCTCGACCGAATTCACAACTCCGCGCGAGATCAGCTGGCAGCAGATAACGCATTTCTGCGAATCGAGGCAGAGCATGTACAGCACCTCGTCCCGCTCATACATGAATATCGGCATGAAATACTTCCCCGCCGCCGAAGCGCTGTTTATCTTCTTCTGCGGCTTCGTCTTATCGATCATATACCGGCGCGAGACCTGCGGGATAAGGCTCAGCAGAAGTGCGGAGTTCTCCCCTATTCCGCTGACATTCTGAAGCTCCTGTATGCTGGCCTCGAGCACGCCGGACAGCGAACCGAAACGGTTGAGCAGCTCATGCGCGATTAGATTCGTGTCGGCGCGAGGGATGGCATAGAACAGCAGAAGTTCAAGCACGTTTATATCGTTGAAATTATCCAGCCCATGCTCAAGGTATCTCGCTTTAAGTCTCTCACGATGTCCGTCGTGAACGCTCATATTATGCCTCCCCCGCTTTCTTTGAATATCGCCGTTTAAAGCTCCATTGTCGCATACGCGTTGAGATCGCTGCCGGCTCTCACACCGGCCAGATACTCATAATACGCCTGCGCGCCGACCATCGCCCCGTTATCCCCGCAGAGCTTGAGCGGCGGAATATAGAGCTTGAGTCCGTTCTTCTCCGCCGCAGCCTTGAAATCGGCGCGGATGCGCGAATTGGCAGCGACTCCGCCCGCGACGACGATCTTGTCGTGCCCCAGCTCCTTTGCCGCCTGCATGGCTCTCGGTACAAGACTGTCGCTGACAGCCTTCGTGAACGACGCCGCAAGGCTCGCGCGGTCGATCTCCTCGCCCTTCTGCTCCGCGGTATGGACAAGGTTTATAACGGCGGTCTTCAGGCCGGAAAAGCTCATGTCGTATGGGTTGCCCTCGACGTGCGATATCGGGAAATGATACTTCGTGTCGTCCCCGCCCTGGGAGAGCAGGTCTATCGGCTTTCCGCCGGGGTACGGCAGTCCCAGCACACGCGCGGTCTTATCGAAGCACTCCCCCGCCGCGTCATCGCGCGTCGCGCCAAGAATGTGCATATCGGTGTAGCCGCGGACATCGACAAGGATAGTGTTGCCGCCGGATATGGCAAGGCACAGGAACGGCGGCTCCAGCTCCGGATACGCAAGGTAGTTTGCCGCGATATGGCCGCGGATATGGTGCACCGGTATGAGCGGCACATTCAGCGCGAGGGCGCAGGATTTTGCAAAGTTCACACCGACAAGGACGGCGCCGATAAGCCCCGGCGCATACGACACGGCGACCGCGTCGATGTCCTGACGGGTTATACCGGCCGCCTCTATCGCCTTCTGCGCAAGTATGGATATAGACTCCACATGGCAGCGCGAGGCTATCTCCGGCACGACCCCGCCGTATACCGCGTGCAGATCCGCCTGAGAGAAAATCTGATCCGTCAATAATTTTCTGCCGTCCTCAACGACGGCCACCGCCGTTTCATCACAGGTGGATTCAAAGGATAGTATCTTCACAGTGCATGTCCTCTTTATCTGTAAAAAATTTCGTCATCAGTATAGCATTTTCGCGCGGCAAATCATAGTAATTTTTTCTCGTCCCGACGGGAACATAACCGTGCTTTGAATATAGCGCTATCGCCGGAGCGTTGCTCTCGCGCACCTCAAGCGTCGCGAAGCTCAGCGCGCGCCTCTTTGCGCGGCTGTCCATCTCGGCTATCAGCGCGTCGCCTATGCCCTGCCTGCGGCATTCTGGCGACACGGCGACATTTGAGATGTACCCTTCGTCCAGCACGAACATCATCCCTACGTAGCCCAGCACCCGACCGCCATCTACTGCGGCGATGAACTCATGGCTCGCGTCCGGCAGCTGGCTTCTGAGCTGCTGCTCTGTCCACGGCATGGAGAAGCACTGCTCCTCAAGCGCGGCAAGCTGCGGTATCATGCTCTCCTCGGCGTCGATTATGGTCATGCCCATCAGTGCGCCTCCGCCCAGCTCTTACCGGTCTTGACATCTACCGTGAGCGGCACGGCGAGCTGCGCCGCGTGCTCCATCTCATATTTCAGCAACTCGCTCACCCGCTCCGCCTCGCTCTCCGGGCACTCGACGATAAGCTCGTCGTGCACCTGAAGTATCAGCCGCGCTTCAAGCCCCTCGCTGCGGAGCCGCCTGTCGACATTCACCATCGCAAGCTTAATTATGTCCGCCGCCGTGCCCTGTATCGGCATATTCAGCGCGACCCGCTCGCCGAAGGAGCGCATATTGAAGTTAGAGCTTTTCAGCTCTGGCAGGCTGCGGCGGCGGCCGTACAGCGTCGTGACGTAGCCGTCCTCCTTCGCCTTTTTGACGATGCTCTCCATATACTCATGCACGCCCGAATACTTCTCCATGTAGGCGTCCATGTATGCCTTCGCCTCGTTCGTGTAAACGCCGATATCCTGTGCCAGTGAGAAGGCGGAGATGCCGTACACGATGCCGAAGTTTACGGCCTTTGCGCGGCTTCTGAGCGTCGGCGTGACCTCGGCTATCGGGACGTTGAACACGCGGGAGGCAGTGACGGTGTGGAAATCCTCGCCGCTTAAAAACGCCTCCTGCATCGCCTTGTCGCCGGATATATGCGCAAGCAGACGCAGCTCTATCTGGCTGTAATCGGCGTCAACAAGCGTTTTCCCCGGTGAGGCAACGAACATCCTGCGTATCTCGGCGCCGAGCTTACGGCGCACGGGGATGTTCTGCAGATTCGGCTCCGTGGACGACAGGCGCCCCGTGGCCGTAACGGTCATCTGGAAGCTCGTGTGTATCCTGCCGTCGGGCGATATGACCTTTAAAAGCCCGTCCGCGTAGGTGGATTTGAGCTTTGTGAGCATGCGGTATTCGAGCACCGCCTCGATTATCGGGTGCTTGCCGCGCAGCTTTTCAAGAATGTCGGCATTCGTGCTCCAGCCGGTCTTGGTCTTTTTGCCGGACGGCAGCATCAGCTCCTCGAACAGCACCTCGCCGAGCTGCTTTGGCGAATTGATGTTGAACTCGTGCCCCGCCAGCTCCCATACCTGATTCTGAAGCTCGGCGATGCCCGAATTCAGGCTCTCGCCGAAATCGTACAGCGCCTTGCGGTCAACGAGGAAGCCCGCGCTCTCCATGCGCGCCAGAACCGCGCAGAGCGGCAGCTCGGCGGTATTATAAAGCTCAGTCATCCCAAGCTCCGCGAGTTTGCTCTCCATAACGGGCTGAAGCAGATATATGGCCTCCGCGCCGTTCAGCTCCCGCCCCAGATAGCGCACGGATATTCTCTCAAGTCCGTAGGCGCTCTCCGTCGCGTCGAGCAGGTAGGCGGCCAGTTCCGTATCGAATACGAACCCGTCCAGCGGCAGATGCTCGGTCAGGAGCCGCTCCATCACGGCTTTGACGCCGTGGCCGCACTTTTTTATTTCCGGGGAAAAAATCAGCCGCAGCAGCGGCGAATACTCATCGCCATAGGTGTTCCAGCTCACCGTGTACACAGCCTTGCCGTCGCATATCTCTACGCTGTCAAGCCCGTTTTCCACCCACACGGCGATACGTTCCGCCGCGCGGATAATGTCCGAAAGCTCCTGCACCGGCAGGTTTTCCACGCGCGACAGACTTTCCTCGGCGTTCTCCACTGGCGCAGGGGACTCGCCCTCCGTGAGCTGCCATTTCTCTATGAATTTATTGAAGCCGAGGCGCTTGAAAAGCGTGTAAAGCTCCGGTTTATACGCCTTGTTCCAGATATTCTCGTCCGGATCGAACTCAAGCGGGATGTGCCGGTCGATAGTTGCAAGCCAGTATGACATTCTGGCGCTGTCTTCCCCGGCGGCGAGCTTTTTGCGCACGCCCTCCTTGATGTCCAGCGTCTCCAGATTCGAGTATATCGCGTCAAGCGTCCCGAAGCGGCGGATGAGCTCAAGCGCGGTCTTCTCGCCGACGCCCGGCACGCCCGGAATATTGTCCGACATGTCGCCCATCAGGGATTTCAGATCGACCATGCGCTCCGGCTCGAAGCCGTATTCCTCGCGGAAGCGCGAGGGATCATAGATTATTGTCTCGGTCTGCCCCATGCGTGTCTTGACGTTGCAGACATAGCTCTTGTCTGAGATGAGCTGCAGGCTGTCCTTATCGCCGGTAACTATAACGCAGTTCCAGTCCTCCTGCTCGCATATCGCCGCGGCGGTGCCGAGAATGTCGTCCGCCTCATAGCCCTCAAGCTCGTAGCGGCGGATGCCCATATCGTCGAGAACTTCCTTCAGCAGCGGCATCTGCACCGCAAGCTCCTCCGGCATCGGCTTGCGCTGTGCCTTGTAGCCGTCGTACTTCTTATGGCGAAAGGTCGGCGCTTTGAGGTCAAAGCTCACGCACACGGCGTCCGGCTTCTGCTCGTCGTATATTCTCTGGAAGATGGTCAGGAAGCCGTAGACCGCGTTCGTCGGCGTTCCGTCCGGTGCGTTGAGCGGACGCACGCCGTAAAACGCGCGGTTTACTATGCTGTTGCCGTCGATTATCATCAGCTTCATGACTTGTCCTCCCCGCGCAGCCGGATGATCTCATCCCTGAGCTGCGCCGCAATTTCGTATTCAAGCATCTTTGCCGCCTTGCGCATCTTGTCCTCAAGCTGCGCGATAAGCTCGCGGCGCTCGCGGTCGGTCATGCGCGTGCCGTCGGCGCGCTTCGGCGCGGCGGCAGGCTCGCTGGATATCTCCAGCAGCTCGCGGACGCTCTTTATTATCGTCTTCGGCACTATGCCGTGCGCCTCGTTGTAGGCCATCTGCTTTTCGCGGCGTCGGTTCGTCTCGTCGATGCAGGCACGCATGGACGGCGTTATCACGTCGGCGTACATGATGACCTTGCTCTCGGCATTTCTCGCCGCACGTCCGACAGTCTGTATCAGGCTCGTTTCGCTGCGGAGGAAGCCCTCCTTGTCGGCGTCTAGTATCGCGACAAGGCCGATCTCCGGAATGTCCAGTCCCTCGCGCAGCAGGTTTATGCCCACCAGCACATCGAACTCGCCGAGGCGCAGGTCGCGGATTATCTCCATGCGCTCTATCGTGCCGATATCGTGGTGCATATAGCGGCACTTTATGCCGACGTTGCCGAGGTAGGCCGACAAGTCCTCGGCCATTTTTTTGGTCAGCGTCGTCACCAGGCAGCGCAGCCCCATTTTTATTCTCTCGTTTATCTCGCAGATGAGGTCGTCTATCTGCCCCTCTATCGGGCGGACGAATATCTCCGGGTCGAGCAGTCCCGTCGGGCGGATGATCTGCTCCACGATCTGCCCTGCGCGCTCACGCTCATATTCGCTGGGCGTTGCGGATACGTACACGCGCTGGTGGATACGCTGCTCGAACTCCTCATATTTGAGAGGCCGGTTATCGAAGGCCGAGGGCAGGCGGAAGCCGTACTCAACAAGCGATTCCTTGCGCGCCCTGTCGCCGCGGTACATTGCGCGCACCTGCGGCAGAGTGACATGGCTCTCGTCCACAAACAGCAGAAAGTCCTTCGGGAAATAGTCAAGCAGCGTCATCGGCGCGCTGCCCGGCGCGCGGTTCGAGATTATGCGCGAATAGTTCTCGATGCCGGTGCAGTAGCCCAGCTCCTGCATCATTTCAATGTCATACTCCGTACGCTGGCGGATACGCTGTGCTTCGATGAGCTTGTTGTTTTCCTCGAACCATTTGACCCGCTCATCACACTCGCGGCGTATCTCGTCGATGGCGGCGGCCATCTTCTCCTTGGTCGTGACATAGTGGCTGGCGGGATATATCGCGGCATGGTTCAGTATCCTCGTCGGCATGCCGGTCACGACGTTTATCTCGCTTATGCGGTCTATCTCGTCGCCGAAGAATTCAACACGTATGGCCTTGTCGTTTGAATACGCGGGGAAGATCTCGACCGTGTCGCCTCGGACGCGGAACATGTTGCGCTCGAAGGCGATGTCGTTGCGCTCATAGCGTATCTCGATGAGCTTTCTCAGCAGCTCGTCAAAATCCCTCGTCTGCCCTGGGCGCAGGGATATGACCATGTTGGCATAGTCTATCGGGTCGCCCAGGCCGTAGATGCAGGACACCGAGGACACAACGATAACGTCGCGCCGCTCGAAAAGGCTCGCCGTCGCGCTGTGGCGCAGGCGTTCTATCTCGTCGTTTATCGCGCAGTCCTTCTCGATGAAGGTGTCGGTATGCGGGATGTACGCCTCCGGCTGGTAATAGTCATAATATGATACGAAATACTCTACCGCGTTTTCAGGAAAGAACTCCTTGAACTCACTGCAAAGCTGCGCGGCAAGCGTCTTATTATGCGCCAGAACAAGCGTCGGCCGGTTGACGCGGGCGATAACGTTTGCCATCGTGAAGGTCTTGCCGGAGCCGGTGACGCCGAGCAGCACCTGTTCGTCTATTCCGTTCTCAATGCCTGCCACAAGGCCGTCTATCGCTTCAGGCTGGTCGCCGGTCGGCTGATACGGCGACACGAGCTTGAATCTATCCATAGCTGTCTCCAGAATCAAAACATTAGTTCGAATAATATATTATACCACAAATATGCTCTGCGCTCAATATGAAGCGCAAAAAAGACTTGGCTTTGGCCAAGTCTTTTTCAGTATTTGATTATCAGTCTTTGTATTCAAACATCAGGTCGTACATGCTGACGGTGTCGCCGTCCCTGACGCCCATCTTCTCCATGCGCTCAAACACTCCGGCCTCGCGCAGGACCTTGTCAAAGTACATCCGGCTCTCGTAATCGCCGAAGTTGATCGTTGCGACAAGGCGCTGGAGCCACGGCCCCTCGACGATCCACATATCGTCAAACTGGCGGATCTCAAGCTCCTCGGATGTGTCGATAACAGGCTCCGGCGGGACATAGTCGGCCTCGTAGCTCGCTATCGGCGGCAGCTCCGCGAGACGGCGGGCGCACTCCTTGATAAGCTCGCGCGTGCCCTCATGGGTCACGGCGCTCATCTCGAAGAACTCATAGCCCAGCTCCTCGGCTCTGGCGCGCAGACGGTCGATGTTCTCCCTGTCGTCGCCCAGCAGGTCACATTTGTTGGCCGCGACTATCTGCGGGCGCTCGGCAAGCTCCGGATTGTACTCGCGCAGCTCCGCGTTTATCGCGTCAAAATCCTCGACGGGGTCGCGCCCCTCGCTGCCGGACACGTCCACCAGATGGATGAGCAGGCGGCAGCGGTCGATATGGCGCAGGAAGTCATGCCCAAGCCCTGCGCCCTCGGACGCGCCCTCAATGATGCCCGGAATGTCGGCCATTACGAAGGAGACGCCGTCATCGACGTACACAACTCCGAGGTTCGGGAACAGGGTGGTGAAATGATAATTTGCGATCTTCGGGTGCGCCTTGCTGACGACGGAAAGCAGCGTCGATTTGCCGACATTCGGGAAGCCGACCAGCCCGACGTCCGCCAGCAGCTTCAGCTCCAGCGTGATGTCATGGCTCTCGCCGGGGAGGCCGGGCTTTGCAAAGCGCGGCACCTGACGGGTCGGCGTTGCAAAATGCATGTTGCCCCAGCCGCCGCGGCCGCCCTTCGCAGCCACAAAGTTCTCGCCGGAGGACATGTCGTGCATGATCGCGCCGGTCTCGGTATCGCGGATGATCGTGCCGCGCGGGACTTTGATATACAGGCTCTCGCCGTCCTTGCCGTAGCAGCGCTTGCCCTGACCGTTTGCGCCGTTGCCGGCGACGTATTTGCGCTTATAGCGGAAGTCCATCAGCGTGGACATATTGTCGTCCGCGACGAATATGACGCTGCCGCCGCGGCCGCCGTCTCCCCCGTCGGGGCCGCCCGCCGCTACATATTTCTCGCGGTGGAACGCGACCGCCCCGTCCCCGCCCTTGCCGGCGTGGACGCTGATGCGCGCTTTATCTACAAAAGAAGTTCCCATATTGCCTCCTTTTAGCGTTCTGATCAAATATAAGGCGATAGCGACGCCTTAACGAAAAAAGCCGGACGGGAACGTCCGGCTTTTTTAAGTCAAAATTTACTGAGCGAGTTCTTCGTAAACAGAGACCTTTTTGCGGTCCTTGCCCAGGCGCTCGAACTTCACGGTGCCGTCTACAAGAGCGAACAGAGTGTCGTCCTTACCCTTACCGACATTGGTGCCGGGATGGATCTTGGTTCCGCGCTGTCTGACAAGGATATTGCCGGCGAGAACAAACTGACCGTCGGCTCTCTTGGCGCCAAGACGCTTAGACTCACTGTCGCGGCCGTTCTTGGTAGAACCCATACCTTTTTTATGTGCCATTTAGGTTACACCTCCATTAGTCATTAGTAGCGGGGAAACTTATGCGTTGATGGTTTCGATCTGAACCTTAGTGTAAGGCTGTCTGTGACCCTGGGTTCTGCGGTAGCCTTTTTTAGGCTTCATCTTATAAACGCGAACCTTTGCGCCCTTGCCGCTCTTGACGACATTAGCGGAGACGCTTGCGCCTTCGATAACGGGTGCGCCGAACTTTGCGGTCTCACCGTCGATAACAGCCAGAACCTGGTCGAACTTAACAGACTCGCCGGCTGCGACATCCAGCTTCTCAACGAAGATAACGTCGCCCTCTGCCACGCGGTACTGCTTGCCGCCGGTAACGATGATAGCATGCTTCATGTGAATTTCCTTCCTCTCTTCAGGTCTCGCTCTTAGGGCGGAGGGCATACCTCTCTTACTACCCCTTCGATGCGGCCTTACGATAATAGCATGTCAGCGCTTGAATGTCAATGATTTTTTCGATATTTTGTGCCTAAATCAGCCGAGAACCTCAATATTATCGTCTATGAGCAGGAAGCTGCCGTCCATGCCGCTCTGGGAGACAAGCTTGGAGTGGTTCACGCCGTCGGCGTCGGTGTAGGAAACCATCAGATTCGGGATACCGTCGGGAATCATGGTCTCGAGCTGGATGGCGCTGTCCTTCATGTAGCTGCAATACCAGTGTTCGCCCGTGGTGTAAAAACGGCTGTCGAAGTCCGCATACTCGACGGAGCACACGCTCACATCATACACGACGCCGTTGACCTTGATGCACAGCTGGGTTTCACCGGAATTCACCGTAACCTTGTCAATGATCTCGGTTCCCTCCGTGAGGTCATCGAGCGCGAGAGCTTCAAGCTCGCCGGAGCCGGTGCGCGCCGCGGGGAGCCACTTCGAGTCGATATACGGGGCGATCTCATCATAGCTGAACTTGAAGTTTATAACGCCCGCCGCGTACGGCGCTATCTCGTATACGCTTGAAAACACGGTCAGTCCGTCGCCGTCGAGATACCAGCTGCCCTCACGGATAAGCGCCGCGAGCGCGGTCTCGACGTCGTCCACCGTAAGACTCTGCTTTAGTTCGTCATCGGAATTGACCTTTTCGACCATTGCCGCGGTCAGCCATGTCTTGAACGCGTCGAGATCGGGCGCAAGCTTGTCCAGCGTCAGCTGCTCGCCGGTCTCCGTGTCAAAAATACGGCCGGTGTAGCCATAGCTGCCGTGTACGCCGCCGGTATATGAGTAGTCGTTATAAAGCAGAGCTACAATCTTCTCATCTGCCCGCGCAACCATAACGGAGCGGTTGCTGGCGAGAGTCACGTTATCGTCCGAGCCGGACTCGCGTACATAAGTAAGGTTATCGTAGGCAAGATCAAGCATGCCGTTGATGCCGACGCCGTAGCCGCCCTCGACATAATTGTTGCCGGTGTAGTACTCCTCATCCAGTGCTGCGATGAAGTCGTTTATCTTCTCGGAGGCCGCGTCGTTGCCGTAGATATGGACGGTCGGCGTCTCGTAAGAGAAGTCGAGTATCATCTGGTTTTCATCGTCGGGCGCATAGTAGGTCTCCTTGTGCTCGCCTATGCTGATGGTCACGTACGAGGACGGCTCCGCGGCTTCGGGCGTGGACTCGGGAGTCGCCTCCGGCTCCTCGGACGCTTCGGGCGATGGCTCCTCGCTCGGCTCCACGCTGGGGGTTGGCAGTTCAATCTGCTTGAGCTGTTCTATCTGTTCGCATCCGCAGAGCGATAGCGCCAGCAGCGCTGCAATAAGAAGTGCGGTTATCTTTTTCATTTTGTTCCTCCATGTCTGTTTGTTATATGACGTCGTTCGGTATCGCGCCCGTTGCGAGCGCCTTGTTCGTGTACCTGCCGTCGTCGGTTATTTCTCTTATTATATCTATCATCTCCGGAAATCTGATGCGCTGCGACTCGTCCTCAAGCTCGATCTCCATCACCGCGCGGTCACTCCAGAAGGGATAAACGTCGATCTCAAAAAGCTGGTTTTTATACTCCAGACAATAGCGCGTTTTATATATAGTTCTGCGCTTCGGGTCGGCAAAGCGGAGATATTCGTTATACTCCCGCTCGCTTATCTCGTTTTCTATCTCAACGCGGCGCATATTGCTCACGCGGGTCTTCATCGTGTGCGTATAGACATACTCCCCGTCCGCGCCGCGCTTACGCACGCGCTCCGAACTGCCCGGCTCGGGGCACAGCAGATAGGTCTGGACGATGTCCGTCGCCTCCGCGTTGCGGCCGAGTATGGTGAGGTTCGGGTATCTTATGAGATATTTGCGCTCTATTTCAAAGCCGTTGTTGTTCATCTTCTGCGCTCCGTCCCGTCAGTATGTGCCGATTATACAGAAAATTTGTTAACAAATCAAGACAAAGCCGAAAGCTTCAGGATTTTTAATGACTTGCGACACTTCTCATACTATGTCAAAAATGTCAACAAATCTGTTAAATTCCTTGCAATCAGGTCTTATATATGCTATTATGTACATATCTTCATTACGTACGAGGTGGTTTTATGGCAAACAGACCCAATATTCTCAAGCTGGCGACGAAGATCAGCCTTGAGAGCCTTACCTACACCGGCATCACCTACAAGGATCCGGAATATCGCATACTTGCCCCGATAGTTGACGACGATATGTGCCGCGTCATGATGCATATGCGTCTTGAGACAAACCGTACCGTCGAGG
>ERZ827490.3936-NODE-3936-length-12480-cov-2.482173_pt1 | contig 12480 bp, 13 predicted proteins | sample MGYA00519770_ERZ827490 | MGnify/ENA primary metagenome ERZ827490 (study PRJEB31778, sample SAMEA3449324) | human gut metagenome | biome: human gut; feature: human-associated habitat; material: faeces | place: United Kingdom | collected 2010/2012 ...
TGGGCCCCTTGGCTGCGAACCTCGGTTTCTCGGTCGAGACCATGGTCACGATCTTCAGCTCCGCAAATGGCTTCGTGAACCTGTTCACTCCTACCTGCGGCGCGATTATGGGTGGCTTGGCAGTTGCTCATGTGCAGTATGGCACGTGGCTTAAGTGGGTAGGAAAACTGCTCGCGATATTGGCGGTCATCTGCTTGGTGATTGTCACAGTCGCAATGTGCATACTCTAGCGAGGTTTCTCCGGCTCTTTGCCTGGCGATAACCAAGGATACGATTCCTCCACGCGGGGTTGAGCCTCCGTCGTGTGGTGGAAAAAAGGAACGGTCCCGTAAGGGGCCGTTCCTTTTGTTTTGTTTTGCTTTGCTTGAAGAAACGACAGTATTTGTCCCTTCTTGTTATATCTGTTATAGTACAGGTATAACAAGAAGGGACATTGATATGTACATTGTTGTTAACGACATGGTTGACGAGCCGCTGTATATGCAGATCCGCTCGCAAATAATTGCCGGCATCGCACGAGGCGACCTAACGGCGGGCGATGCATTGCCGAGCGTGCGCCGCTTGGCGAGCGATTTGGGTATTAACCTGCACACGGTCAATAAGGCATATGCCGTGTTGCGCGACGAAGGCTACATCGTGGTTAGGGGTCGTGCAGGCGCTTTCATAGCGGGGGTACAGGGCGCGAACTCGTCGAATGAAGCTGCGGGTAGCCAAATGGATGATGCGTTGCGCGACTTGGCTACGGCCTGGCGCGCCCGGGGTGGCACGCTTGATGGATTTCTCGAACGTGCTGCGGCTCAAGCGAAATGCGCATATGGGGCAAAAAGCGCCGGGACAAAAGACGCCAGGGCGAAGACCCATTCTTCTTGTGGCGATTAGGGGGCAGCAATGACTACGACGACAATTATTATGTGTGCGGCATGCATGACGATTCCTCTTTGCGGAATACTGGCTGCCATAGTCCCCTATCTTCAACGTCGCACCGAGGTGTTTGCGGTAACGGTTCCCTCTGTCGCTCAGGATGACGCATATGTAAAGGGCCTCAAACGGAAATATGCCGTCATAATGCTTACGGTTACGGTGGCGCTAATACTCGCATGCGTAATGGCGGCGTATGCTCAGCGCCCTTTGGTCCTTTTCGTTTTGCTTATTGGCGGCACCTTCGCGCTCATGTTTGCGTCGTATGGCCTCATGCTTTTCTACCGTCGCCGCATGGTTTCGTATAAGAAAGAGCGCGGCTGGGTTGCGCAATCGCAGCAATCTGTCGCTTCCCTTGGAGCAGAGCTTGAAGGCTTTCCGCGGGGGTTGTCGCTGAAATGGAATTTGCTCTATATTCCCGTGATTGCCGTTACGGTGGCAATTGCCGCTGTCGGGTATTCCTCCATGCCCGAATTAGTGCCAATGCATATAGGCTTTGATGGAGCGGTTGACGGGTGGGCTCAAAAAAGCGTGGGTGTCGTGCTGTTTCCCGTGCTGCTTGAGGCGTTTCTTGCCATTATTTTGACGTTTTGCCATTGGCAGATGTTTGCATCGAAGGCTTGGAAAGAGCCTGGTGCGCCTGCCTCTTCGGCCTGGGCCTATGGCATGTTTGTTCGAGCGAATTCAATTGTGTTGGTAGGCGGCGGAGTGCTGTTGACTATGGTCATGGGAATTGCCTTTGAGCTGTATATCGTAGGCGTTATCGGAATCGGCGCTGCAGTAATCGCGACGCTTGTCGCGTGCGTCCCGATGGTGGTTGCGTCTATTGCGGTAAGCGTGGTGTATGGCCAATGCGGATCGCGTGTATTCCTTAGAATGCAAACGAGCGATGCCATGCTTGTCGACGATGACGATCATTGGAAGTTGGGCATTTTTTACTGGGCGCCCGAAGATGCGAGCCTGTTCGTGCCCGAGCGATTCGGCGTGGGCTGGACTATTAATTGTGCCCGCCCTGCAGCATGGGCGATTTTTGGCGGAGTCGTTGTACTTACCGCCGTCTTTGTCGCATCGTCGTTTTTGATGGTGGGTTAGGTGTTTCGCTGTGAAGTGCTCCACCGCAAGGGCCCTTCCCGTTCTGACTCGATGAGTGGGATGAGGCATGCGTTTCCTCGAGACACGTTTTAATCCTATAAGCCGACTTTTAAGGCTTATGCAATGGGCGCCGGATTCAATCCGACGCCCATTTTCATTCAAAGGAATGCGCTAGGGTAAACCACCCGATATGCGGGCGGTTTCGATTAAGACGTTAGTCTGGTGCGAGCGCAGCCACGCCAAGAAACCGCTCGCCATGCGGATGGTTTCGATATAGGGTGTTGTTGCTAGGGGCGCGAGATGGTCTTTTCCATCCAAATGTGAGGCTGGCCTTCGTCTTCGTAGTCGACTTCGCCGAAGCGCGTGTATCCCATGAGGCCATACCAACTCTCGAGTCGAGCTTGGGCGTGCAGGCACATTTCGGTCGCCCCCGCTTCGATGGCGGCGCGTTCGCATTCTTCGATGAGCATGCGTCCAAAACCGCCTTCGCGCTTCTCTGGGAGCACCGCTACGCGGCCGACAGCCCAGCGCGTTGATCCTGCGGGTTCGGGGAAGGTGCGAGCGCAGCCCGCAGGCTCGCCGTCTTTGTAAAGCACGATGTGAATGCAGGTGTCATCGATGTCGTCAAATTCATCGGTGTAGCCCTGTTCTTCCATAAATACGCGACGGCGAATTTCGAATGCGTCTTCTTTTACTTCTTGTCCGCGCTTTAGTTCGACATTTGGCATGGCTTGCCTCCTTCGGTGCGAGCTTGGGGCAATGATAACGAAAAAACGGAAGAAGAAAAGTAGTGCTTGTGCGCGGCGTGGTGCGATTTGTAGTGCAAATTGTGGTGCATGGCGATGCGAGCGAATGCGTTGAAGTTGAATTGATATCGCAGTTTGAATAATGGGAAAAAGAAAATGGCTGCTCAAACGAGCAGCCATTGTGCGTTCAAATGGTGGGCGGTGAGGGATTTGAACCCCCGACCCGATGCTTGTAAGGCACCTGCGCTCCCGCTGCGCCAACCGCCCGCGAAAATTAATTCTGCCATAACGAGCGTTTTTTGTCATTGGGAAAAGGGAAATGAGTCGAATTGTGCAGGAATGCACACGACTTAAGAAAAAGGTAAAAGGTCATTTGAGCGCTCGAAGCTGCGCCGCCTTGCGTGGGGTGGTTGCGCGATTGGGGCAAGGGGCGGCTTTGCGTCGGTTTCGCGAAGCTGGGCATAAGCGAAACCGATGGAATTTGACGCCCGTTTATGCCGAAATTGCGTGCGAAATACAGGGAAAGCGAGGGATGCGCACGGCAAAACGCAGCGAAAACAAAGGGGAAATCGCATGTAAAGCGCATGCGCGCGGGCAAGGTTTGGGCAAGGCTTCGCTGCCATGATGTCGCAAGGCCGCATAAGCGGAAGACGAATCAAAAGGGGGAGCCAATGAGAAAAGGGCGAAGCCTTGTTGTTGGTGTGGTGTGTGGAGTTGTTTGCGTGGCGGGCATGATGCTTTATGCGCATGAAATCGAACTGAATGTCGAGCAAGAACGCGCCGAGGTGCTTGCTCGTTACGGCTCTACGCAGGTGGAGGCCTATGTTGCCACGTGCGATATCGCTGAAGGATCGAAAGTCGATTCGACCAATGTGGAGCGGAGGCTCATGCCGGGTGAGCTGTTGCCCGAAGGGGCCGTCACCGACCTATCGCAGGTTAAGGCTCAGCCAGCTCAGGCGCGTATTTACTCAGGCGAGGTTTTGCTTACGCAGCGATTTGAGCAGGCAGATGGTTCGGTGTTGCAGGTGCCTGATGGCCTCTGCGCAGTGAGCGTGCCCGCGAAAGCGGTTTCTGCGGTCGGTGGATCGGTGCGGGTGGGCGACAAGGTGAATGTGTATTCCACTTCGGCGAAGTCGACCGACCTGCTTGTGGCCAATGTCGAGGTGCTTGCAACGAGCGCATCAACGGGCGCGAAAAAAGACGAAACGAGCGATGTTTCGTGGATAACGCTTGCGGCAAAGCCATCCGAGGTGAACGAGCTTATCGCGGCGGCGGGTGTGAGCGACCTGTATTTCACATTGCCTTCAGAGAAATTCGTGGCAAGCGATATGCGTTCGAGCGCGAAGGCTCAGGGTGGTGAGATGGCGGCTGACTCAGAAAACGCGGTCGAAGACAACGAAGACGGAAGCGAAACAAGCGCCTCGAAAAAGATGGGTGCTTTAAGCGAATCATCCCTTTCGACGGAAAGCTCGACAGGGGAGGCGAATGGCGAAGAGGCATCGGGAGTCGAAGGGTCCTCTAAAACTCGGGTCGATGGAAAGAAAGAAGCGTGATTTCCGTGGCAAAACGTGTGGTGCTGTGTGCCGATGAAGAATCGCTGCGAAACCCCCAGCTGCTTGGTTTGGAAGAATCGAATCTGCAGGCGGTTTCTTGGATTGAATGCTGTGCGACCGCGGAGGAATGCCGTCGTGCGGCGCGGCGAGACGGTATCGAAGAGGCGTGGGTCGTTTCCTGTGACGACATGGAGCCGCTCAATGTTGCGGCGGCGCTGAAATACGACGATCCGTGCAAAAAGGTGTATTTGGCTTGCGCGGTGAACAATGGGTCGCTTGCAAGCAGGGCATCTCTTGCGAAGGTTGATGGTGTGCTTTCTCAAGCGTGCTTCGTCGATCGCTTTGTGTTTGCGAAAAGCCTTTGGGGCGAGCGAGGCCAGAAGGTCGATCACGAGGAAGAGGGCTCATCGTTTGATTGTGGCGACGGGTGCGGAAAAGAGCCAGGTGCGCAAGCCGCCAACGGCACAACGGTTCGTGTCGAAGCGGATGAATGCGAATCGCAGGCATCCTTAGGTTTGGACGCGTCGGCGCAATCGCGCAAAGAAAGGCGCCGCGTTTCCAAGGAGGGGGCTGGAACGGTTGTTGCGGTTGTCGGAGCGAGCGGGGGATGCGGAAAGAGCACGATCGCTTCATTGCTGGCTTCATTGTGCGCAAGGGCGGGGCTCGTAACGCTTGCGATTGATGCTGATTTGCAGTTTGGCGACATGCATCGCATGTTGGGCGTGCACGAGCCGGTTCGGATGGATGAGGTCGTTGCGAACCCGTCGCTCATGACGCGTTTGAACGAAGACGCGAAATCAACGGGGAAGCCATCCCTCATCGCGGCGCCCTCGCGTTTGGAATCTTCCGAAGAAATAGCTGGTGAACTGCCTGATATCATTGATGCCGCACGGGGCGATTACGACGTTGTCGTGGCGTGCGCTGGCGCATTTTGGAGCGAAATCCATGCGCGTCTTATCGAATCGGCCGATTCGGTTGTCTTCCTTATGGACGCTCGTCCCACATCGCTCGAAGCCACGGTACATGCCGTTGAACTATGCGCACGCATGGGGCTTGCGACGAGCGGTTTCGTTTATGCGGTTAATAAGCACGAGCGTGAGAGCCTGCTTTCTGCCGTTGACGCATCGTGCGCCCTGAAGGGTTCAACGGCGATTGAGCTTTCGAACGGCCGACGCGACGTGGAAGAGCTTTTGGGTGCGGGCTTCGTGCAAGAATTCATCGAATCGAAAAATCCGCTTACAGACGAGACCGTAGCGCTTCTTGAGAGAATTCTTTCAGATGAGCAGGTAAAACGCGTATCTCAATCCCTTTTGTCAAAAAGTAGGCGTGGGCGCCTTTTCGGCAGAAAGGCAAAGCGATGACGCTCTCTTCGCGCGTTCGTCTTGCCGAGGCGGAAGGAACCGCGATTCGGGCGCGCGATGACGGATGGATGCTCGACGAATTGAAGGAAGATGTTGGCCGCATAATTCCGGGAGACGTGCTCGCGCGGCTTGCGGATGAGAATCCTCGCCGTGCGCGCAGCGAATTGCAAAGCGCGTGTAAGCAGGCATTTGCTTCGCCGCGATGGGCGGGTAGGTCGAATGAATTGAAAGCGCGGCTTTCTCGCGATTTGGAAGATATCGTATTCGGCATGGGCCCATTGCAGTCGCTCGTTGAAGATCCGACTATTACCGAGGTCATGGTGAACGGATCGCGTTCGTTGTTTTACGAGCGCGACGGTGTTTTGCATCGAAGCGAGTTTTGTTTCGCGAGCGATGACGAGGTGAGGATGCTCATCGACCGCATCATCGGCCCGCTCGGCCGGCGAATCGACGAGTCGTCGCCTATGGTGAACGCCCGCCTTGCGCAGGGGCATCGCGTGAACGCCATCGTGCCTCCTCTTGCGCTCGACGGTCCGATGCTCACGATCCGGACGTTCTCCTCGAGGGTCATCACCTTGCAGGACATGGTGGAGAGCGGCTCGATTGAGGAATGCGTGCAGCGCTTGCTCGTCTGGGCTGTTCGCGCTCGCAAGAGCATCGCTGTTTCCGGTGGAACGGGGAGCGGCAAAACAACGCTTCTCAACGCCCTTTCTTGCCACGTTCCCCCTGATGAGAGAATCATCACGATAGAGGACTCCGCTGAGCTGCGCTTTTTGGAGCACCCTCACGTCGTGCGCCTTGAGGCTCGTCCGCGCAATGCAGAAGGGGTGGGGGAAGTCACCATTCGCGATTTGGTCGCGAACGCGCTTCGCATGCGACCCGACCGCATCATCGTGGGCGAATGCCGCGGCGGCGAGGCGCTCGACATGCTCTCCGCCATGAACACGGGGCATGAGGGGTCGCTTACTACGCTTCATGCGAACTCTCCCAAGGAGGCGATTTCTCGCTTGGTGACTATGGTGCGCTTCGTTGCCGATTTGCCCGTGGACGTCATCGAATCGCAGATTGCGAGCGCTTTCGACCTTATCGTCCAGACGGCCCGCGGCGCCGATGGCTCGCGGATGGTTTCTCAGATTGCAGTGATTTCTCCAGGTGAAAGCATAAGGGAGTGCATCGTTGCGCCGATTTACCAGCGGGATATCTGCGGCGGTGCGGGCGTGTGGCTCTCTGCTCCGGAATGGGTGGGCGACTTGGTGAAGTTGGGGATTGCGACCGATAAGGAGGTGCAATCGTGGAAGGAAATGTCGCTTTGCGCGTCGTAGCGGCCCTGTTGGCGTTCGGTGGCGCCGCCGTTTTGGGGAGCGCTGTTGCGAGGCGGCTGGCAAAAAGATCTCGCTCTGCTGCGTACTCAATCGGCGGCGAAAAGAACAGGGCGGGTTGGGTTTCGTGGCTTGTGCGCAATGGGGTGGGGCTCATGCACCCTGTTGCCCGGGCAGTCCTTCGCAATGCGCGGGTTCGTGCGTCGGTTGCAAACCTGCTCACAGCCGCGGAAGGGATTGGATTCATAGCGACCGAAGAGTCGTTGCTGTCGCTCGTCCTCGCCGCGATGCTCATCGTCGGAGTGGGCGGAGCTGCGCTCACTGCGGCTCCGATATGCGGCGTGGCCCTCGCCTTGTGCGTGGCCGCAGCGTGCGCAATTTACGCGAAGGGCTCGGAGGACAAACGGCGCGAGCGTATGCGCGAGGCCGTTCCCGACGCGCTGCGCTCGATGGCGGTGTGCTTTCGGTCGGGGCAGTCGCTTCTTCAGACGATGCAGCAGGTGGGGGCTGCTACGAAAGGCCCTGTTGGGGTACTGTTCCAGCGCGCAGCTCACCTTCTCGAGACGGGCGGCAGCACACGCGAGGCACTCTCGGTTTTCCAAGGGAGGAACTCGGTTCCCGAGCTCGCCTTCGTTTCCGTTGCGCTTGACGTGCAGCATCAAACGGGGGGAAGCATGGAGCGTGTGCTCGACGCCGCGCGGGAGACCGTCGAAGGTGAGCTCGAGCTCACGCGCTCGCTTCGCGTCCAGACCGCTCAGGCGAAGCTTTCGGCCCGCATCGTCAGCGTGATGCCGATTGTCCTTGTCGCCCTGTTTTCGCTGGTGAGCGAAGATTTTCTCGGTCCCTTCTTCTCGAGCTTCGCGGGGATGGCGCTTCTGTGCATCGCCGTTGCCATGCAGGTCGCGGGCATCGTGTCCGTGCGCCATATGTTGAAAGTCGAGGTGGAGTGATGGTTGCGGAAAGCGGCGTCGTCGCGGTGATTGCGAGCGTCGGAGCATTCGGCATGGGATTCGTCGCGTCTGCCGGGGCCGTTCACGCGCGCGAGAAAAGCTGCGCTGCGGCGAGACGCCGGGCTTCCCTCTCGGGGGAAGGTCTGGCTGGCTCTCGTGGGGGCAAGGGCATCTCGGACGGGGTGGTCTCATTTGTCGAGGCGCGAAGCCGCGTTGCGAAGAAGCGGTCTGCCCGCCCGGTTTCCCCACGACGGGAAGAGGCCCTTGTCCAGGTAATACGGCAGGCGGGCTTGGCCTCGTCGGCGTCGATTGCAGGGTTTCTCGACGCGCGGCTTCGTTTGGCGCTCTTCGCAGCCGCCGCAGGTGCTCTTCTCGGGTGCGCGCTTTCCTTCGAACTTGCTGTTCTGCTTGCGATAGCAGGCGGGCTGTGGGGCTTCTCGGCTCCGAAAAGGGCGCTTGAGAAAAGAAAGAAGGAGCGGGCGGAAGAACTCGAACGGCATCTTCCCGAAATGCTCGAGGTGATCTCGCTCGGTTTGAGGAGCGGTCTGTCGTTCGATAGGAGCCTTGACGTGTACCTCGATCATTTCGACACGCTGCTTTCCCGCTCTTTGGCATCTGCCCGTCAGCAATGGGCCTTAGGGCTCGCTCGTCGGGACGATGCGCTTCGCAGTGTCGCCGAAACCTACGATTCGGCGCTTTTCTCGCGGGCAATCGAGTCCGTGATCCGGTCTTTGCGCTACGGCTCCTCGCTTGCGGAGGGGTTAGAGGCGACGGCGCGCGAAGCGAGGGTGTCGTATCGCGCGCTCAAGCAGGAACAGGTCGCGAAGGCGCCGGTGAAGATGATGGTCCCGACGGGGACGCTTATGCTCCCCGCGATGCTCATCTTAGTGTTAGGGCCGATGCTGCTTGAACTGGTCGGCGGTTTTTAGAAAGGAAAGGTGGATGCAGGATGATGCTCATGAGAAGGGTGCGTGCCGAAATCGGTCAACGTGCAATAGGCGCATGGTGTGCAGCAAAGGCGAAGCTCGCTTGCGAGAAGGGGCAGGGGACGACCGAGTACGCGATTCTCGTCGGCGTGCTCGTCGTAATCGCGATAGTCGCCATAACCTTGTTCCGGCCGAAAATCCAGGAGCTTTGGGATGCGATCGCAAACGGTATCAACGGGCTGTGACGGTCCCGAGGGCAAAGGCCGCCCTCGCGCCCCTCGCCGACAAGATGCGATCGGAGCGAGGGCAGGGCACGGTGGAATACGCCGTCGTGCTCGCCGGTGTGCTGTGCATGGTCGTAGCGCTGGGCGTGCTTGCCAAGGCGATGGGGGGAGGGCTGTTCGTGGAGCATGCGCTCATGTCGGCCTCCCATCACCTGCAGCTTGCTGCCTTGGGGTCGGCGGCGGACGTGTTCGCGTTCTAGTTTGCAAGATGTTTCGCGAAGATACTGGTCAAGCGACCGTGGAGGCGGCGTTTGCGCTTCCTATCGCGCTGGCGTTGGTGATACTGCTCGTACAGCCGGGCATCTTGCTCTATGACCGCATCGTCATGCAGCAAGCTGCCGCGGAGACGTGCCGTCTGCTCGCGACAACTCCCGAGGGGGACCCTTCGGGGGTGTGCAGGGCGTTCGCCCTCAGGCGGCTGGGTGCGGTGCCCGAGCAGGATTGCTTCCATGTTCACCAAGGAGGCTGCACGTGGGAGGTGGAGCTTGAGGGCGGGGAGTCGAGCGATGTTGTTCGCGTGCGCATTGCGACGAAGACGAAGCCGCTGCCGCTTATCGGGGTGGGCGCCCGCCTTTTAGGGGTAGTCAACGACGGCGAGGACTTCGAGGTTTCCGTCGAGGCCTCGGCGCCTGTGCAGCCGGCATGGGTTGCCGAGGCCGCGGCGGGTAGGTCTCCCTCTGAATGGATTGGAGCGTGGGCTGATGAGGCTTAAACGCAAGAGCGGGCGCGGTGCCTTCTGGGACGACGATGGGGGATTCTCGACGCTTGGCATGGCGGTCGCCCTCTTGGTCACGTTGTCCCTCGTGTTCTCAGCGGCCCAGGTGTATCGGGTCTCTTCGGCCTCCGCGGACATACAGGACGTTGCCGACGCATGCGTTCTCGCGGCGGAGGGCGAGGTCGCCGAGTTCATGATTGCCGTGCGCGTGTGCGATGCCGTGGTGCTTTCCCTTTCGCTGACGAGCGCCGCGATGTTCGGCTTGGGCGTCGTCGCGCTCTGCGCTCCTCCTGCAGCAGAGCTGGGAATCGAGCTGGTGAACCTGGGGACGAAGGTACTTCAGGCGAGGAACACCTTCGCCGAGCGTGCCGCATCGGGGCTCAATGCCCTCCAGGAGGCCCTGCCGTTTCTTGCGGCGGCGAGCGCGTATGCGACGGCGAGCTCAAACTCGGGCGGTGCCATGGCTGCGAGCTATCTCGGTATAGCGATGCTCGTCCCCGCAGAGGGGGAGCGGATTGAGGTGGCGGCATCGAAGGCGCTCTCCGATGCCGCCGACGCTGTGTCCGAGGACGCAGAGTCGCTTAAACAAGCCTCTGAGGAGGCCGAAGAGGCTGCAAAAGAGGCCTTCTCGGCAAAGGAGGAAGGCTTCAAGCGCGATTGCGGCGATGCGCCTGCGTACTGCATGTACGAGCGCGCCGAGGCCCTTTCGAGCATTTCCTCGACATCGAACCCGCTGTTCCACACAGTCGATGCGTGGTCGTTCTCCGTTGCCCTCGATCGCGCGAAAGCCTATTACTCGACGCGCTTCGAAGACGAGGCTCCTCAGTTCTCGGCGATAGAGGAGCAAGCTGAGTCCGCCTTGCGCAAGGTGTTCTACCGTTTTGCGCTTGCCGAGGTGTCGCGCGGGTTCGTGCTCGATACGGGAGATTCCTTCGACGCCTTCTTTCCTTTGCTTCCTAAGAACACGGCGGAAATGAAGGCGACGAGGCTCTATACGGACCCGGTGTTCCCGCTTGGGACGGACTCATCGGGCGCGACGATGCTCCACGCGTGGGGAGGTTGCCCGAATGCGTCTCCCGGCATGGGCACAGCTTCCATTGCCCAGATGGAGGCGGGAAACTACCCCGTGTGCGACGTCTGCCGCTTCACCGCCTCGAGCCTCGGGAGGGTGGCTGCTGCATCGAGCTCCATCTCGAACGGCTTCGAGTACCACTACAGCGCCGTGGCGCGAGCTGCGGCGGATTACGCGGCTGCCCGCGCAAAGCAGGACGAGGCGGCGAGGGAGGTGAAGGGCAAGGCTGGCGGGCTGCTTGAAAAGTGCAAGGAGGCGCTCTCCGAAATCGGCGGCATGCGCATCGATGCGAAGCCTCCTGGATACAAGGGGGCCATCTCGATGGTCGTGAACCTTGTTGCGGCGCCTGCGGATACCGGGTTCGCGAGCTCGTTCGTGGAAGGATCGTCCTCGCTCGGGGCGAGAGCCGCCGTTTCGGGTGCAACGCTGCTCGAGGAGGAAAGCGAAGAGGGCCGCACAGTCGTCTCCTCGCTCCTCGACGGTTTGGCCGAAGACGGAGGAGCGGCTGTTGGCGCTGCGCGGTTCGCGCTCGATGTGTGGTCGCTCGCCCTCCGCGCTTACTGCGACGGGCAAGAGGCGATTGACAACGCGATTCGCCATTCGCTCGATTCTCTACCGCTCGCAAGCGCAAGCGGTTTGGGCGTATGGGCGGCAGGCAGGCTTGCGGACATCGTCGAAGCAACGGGGTTTGCGCCTGCGAAACTGGATGCTCTCAAGCCCGTACTGGTGAGCACGGGGTACGTCGCTGCGTCTGACTCGGGTACATTTTCTAGTCGCTATCAGGTGATTCGCAATGGAGTGCTCTCGACTTCGGGCTCGTCGGCAAGCTTGTTCGACTCCCTTGTCGGGAAGGTCGAAGACGAGGCGCTTCGGGCTCTTGAGGGTGCGGACGGCGCAATCGAGGTCGTGTGTATCGAGTTTCCGTTTGGCGGTGGCTCGATTCCCATAACCATCACGCTACCCGATTCGGTGAGGCGGGCGACGGGAGGGTTGGTGAGCGCGGCGGCGGATGCGCTCCGCGGGGTTGTTGCGAGCGTCACCGGCACGAGGGTGTGGCACTGATGAGCGGGCTGCTAAAGGAAAGGTTCGGCTGCGCGCGCGACGAATGCGGGCAGATGACCGTCGAGCTCGCGGTGATGATTCCGGTGCTCGTCGCTATTGCGGTGATTGCGATGAACGCGATGCTCTTCTTCTCGGAGTGCGCCGCATTCGACAGGCTTGCCCGCAATGCGGTGCGCGTGTTCGCGACGTCTCCGGCTTATGGCGAGGACACGAACCAAAGCTGCGCCGCTGCGCTTGATGCAATCGAGGAGGGAATGGGCATCGCGGACAAGAACTACTTAGAGGCAAGCGTTTCGGTGGCAAGCGAGTCGTTCGGACAGAAGCGTTTCAGAGCGACTCTCCGCTTCACTCCGACGCTTTTCGGCATGGGTTTGAAGTCCTCCGTTTTTGGCGTGTCGCTTCCGCAGCTGGAGCATTCGACGGAGTTGGTGGTGGATGTCTACAAGCCGGGGGTGCTGTTCTGATGGGGCAGGGGCGTCGGG
>ERZ827490.3937-NODE-3937-length-12475-cov-2.754509_pt1 | contig 12475 bp, 10 predicted proteins | sample MGYA00519770_ERZ827490 | MGnify/ENA primary metagenome ERZ827490 (study PRJEB31778, sample SAMEA3449324) | human gut metagenome | biome: human gut; feature: human-associated habitat; material: faeces | place: United Kingdom | collected 2010/2012 ...
GATGAGCCGACGACGGCGCTGGACGTTCCCATTCAAGCGCAGATTTTGGAGCTGATGCAGGATCTGCAGAAGCAGCTCGGGATGGCGATCATTATGGTAACCCATGACCTCGGCGTCATTGCGGATATGTGTGATGAAATCATCGTGATGTACGGCGGACGCGTCTGTGAACGCGGTACGGCGGAGGACATTTTTTATCGTCCGAGTCACGAATATACCAAGGGCCTGCTTCGTTCCATCCCGAATATCGGACGTATGGGCGAAAAGCTGGTTCCGATTCCGGGCACGCCGATCAATCTTTTGAATATGCCGAAGGGGTGCGCCTTCTGTCCGCGCTGTGAAAACGCGATGAAAATTTGTTTGACAGAGCAGCCGCCGGAAATGCAGGTACAGGATGGTCATCGTGCCTCATGCTGGCTGAATGTCAAGGCAGAGATGGAAAAAGGGGAGGTGTAGGCTGTGACAAATGAAAATGCAAAAAGCGAATATTTGCTGGAAGTCAAAGATTTGAAACAGTATTTTCCTGTCAAGACGGGCTTTATGAAAACCCTTCCGCTGAAGGCGGTCGACGGCGTGAGCTTTTCCATCAAGCCGGGAGAAACGCTGGGGCTTGTCGGAGAGTCCGGCTGCGGTAAAACGACGGTAGGCCGTTCGATTCTGCGGCTGTATACCCCGACAGGCGGAGAAGTTATCTTTGACGGAAAACCGGTAGACGAAAAGAGCATCCACGAAATGCGAAAACAAATGCAGATGGTGTTCCAGGACCCTTATTCCTCGCTGAATCCGCGCATGACCGTAGAGGATATCATCGGAGAACCGCTGGATGTTCATAAACTATATCAGACAAAGGAAGAACGCAGAGCGCGCGTGCTTGAGCTGATGACGCTGGTGGGTTTGAACGCGGAGCACGCGACACGTTACGCGCATGAATTCTCCGGCGGACAAAGACAGCGTATCGGGATCGCGAGAGCCTTGGCGACGAACCCGCGCTTCATCGTCTGTGATGAGGCGGTAAGTGCGCTGGATGTATCGATCCAGGCGCAGGTCATCAATATGTTCGAGGAGCTGCAGGAAAAGCTGGGCGTTGCGTACTTGTTTATCGCGCACGATCTGCTCGTCGTGCGGCATATTTCGGACCGTATCGCGGTCATGTACTTAGGACGGATCGTGGAGATCGGAGACGCGGATGAGGTGAGCGAGCATCCGCTGCATCCCTATACGCAGTCCCTTTTGAGCGCGGTGCCGTATCCGGATCCAAGGATGGCGAAGGAACGGAAGCGTATCGTTCTGGAGGGCGATGTGCCGAGTCCGCTGCATATGCCGAGCGGCTGCGCGTTCCGCACGCGCTGTAAGTACGCGACCGAACAATGCGCGCAGGCATGTCCGCCGCTTGTGGATCGCGGAGACGGACACCAGGTTGCCTGTTGGAATCAATAAACGGACAGCGCAATCATCGGATACCTATGGCCGGGAAGTAAGACGTTTTATGTAAAAACGGTATCCTGACTCAAAATGAAATGTCGTGTCAATGCGAAGAAATGGATTGGCATGATGTTCATTAATACATTAAAGAGGAGTTTGTAAGGAGGAGTTTTTTATGAAAAAGAAAGTCTTAGCCATTATGCTTTCACTGGTCATGGTATTTACCTTAGCGGCGTGTGGCAACGGCGGCAACGGCGGAGATACGGGCGAAAGCTCTGCGCCGGAATGGAAGTCCTATGACGAAAAAATCAAGGCGATCAGAGCCGAAACCGATCTGGCAAAGCGCGAAGCGCTGATGCACGAAGCAGAGGATCAGCTTATGTCGACATGGGCCGTTATTCCGCTGTACTATTACAATGACGTATATCTGCAGAAAAAAGAGGTCAAGAACATCTATCACAACATCTTCGGATTCAAATACTTTGGATTCGCGAAGACCCCGACAAATGAGCTGGCACTTCAGATCGCGTCGGAACCGGATAAGCTTGACCCGGCGCTGAACTCGACTGTAGACGGCGCTTGCCTTGCGATTCTCGCGTTCTCCGGACTGTACGCCTACGATGAAAAGGGAGAGCTGGTACCGGAATTGGCAGAGGGTCTCGAGATGAGCGAGGACGCGCTGACCTATACGTTCACGATGCGTGACGGTCTGAAATGGTCTGACGGCGAAAAGCTGGACGCAAACGATGTCGTATACAGCTGGAACAGACTTGCAGATCCGATGACCGGATCAGACTATTCCTACTTAACGGACGTAATCGCAAAGAATGAGGACGGAACGCTCCAGATCGAGGCATCTGAGGACGGCAAGACCTTTACCGCGCACCTGAAGGCACCATGCGCGTACTTCCTTGACTTATGCGCATTCCCGGCATTCTATCCGGTACCGCAGCATGCAGTAGAAGCTGCTGAGGGCGCAGATGTCAATCCGGGCGCATGGGCGTTGGAAGCAGGCTTCGTAACCTCCGGTCCGATGAAGCTGACCGCATGGAAGTACAATGAGTCCATGACCTACGAGCCAAACACGAACTACTGGGCATCGAATAAGGTTTCTCTGAAGAAGATCAACTTCATGTTAAGTTCTGACGATACCGCTGTTTACAACGCGTTCAAGGATGGCTCCCTGCAGTTCATCGATACAGTCGCGACTGATATCATGGCAACTGTAAAGGATACACCGGAATTCCACAAGATCGATACGCTCGGTACCTATTACTGCGGCTTCAACGTAAACAGCAAGCTTTTCGCAGGCAAGACCGTAGAGCAGGCGGCAAACATGAGAAAAGCCTTCTCGCTTCTGATCGACCGTGAATATATCGTAAAGACCATCGCACAGGCGGATCAGGAGGTTGCGAACACCTTTATTCCGACCGGCATGGCAGACGGACAGGGCGGAGAATTCAGAAAGAATGACGACGCTTACACCTATCCGGATAAGGAACATGTCGGATACTATGATCCGAAGCTGACCGACGCCGCCGTAGAGGAAGCCAGAGCGCTGTTAAAGGAAGCCGGTTATGAGTTTGACGACAACGGCATGCTGTCATCGAGCACCCCGATCGACATCACTTATCTGACGAATGACTCCGAAGGCCACGTGAAGATCGGTCAGGCGATCCAGCAAGACGTGGCCAAAATCGGCATCAACCTGACCGTTGAGACCCGTGAGTGGGCTGTATTCCTGAATGAGCGTAAGGAAGGCAAGTTTGACTTCGCGCGTGAGGGCTGGCTGGCTGACTACAATGACCCGATCAACATGCTTGAAATGTGGGAAACGACATCCGGCAACAACGATATGCAGTTCGGAAGATAATCGAAGCTTCTGCGATCGAAGCTGTAAAGTCTAACAGATAAACGAAGATGCGCCGACAGAAGGAAAGGCAGGGAAACCTGCAGGGAGTTTTGTCGGCGCTACTTGATTTTTTGCCGGAAAAAGTATACAATGATTCTATATGCTATCCCGTCTTGAACAAGATTTTATAATTATTAGCAATTCTTTTGATTCTAAACAGAAAGGTGCAGCGCAGAAGGTTAGCTGCAAACGGTAAGATCCAATGCCAAGAAAAAAAGTGATTACAGAGGAAGTTTCTGATAAAAAGGTGCTGACCGAAACCTCGGACGAGGGTTCGTTTCTCGCGGTCGAGGACCCTGTGACTGCGGAGATCCGCACCGAGGACGTCTGCGGCGGTGCGCAGACCGCTACCGCGCAGCGTGCGGACGTTTTGCCCGCGGAGGCAGAACAGACCGCTGACGCAGAGGCGGCGGCAGACGGCGTCGAAAGCTGGTCCGCGCTGATTGCGGAGGGGCGGGAAAAGATCGCGGCAGGCGACCGTTCCTATCTGGACGCGGAAGTATATCCGGATGAGATGGGTGTGCTGCTGTTTACCTCCGGCACGACGGGCATCGCCAAGGGCGTTATGCTTTCGCAGACAAATATCTGCTGCGACCTGATGAGCGCGCCGACCCTGCTGGACACCAACGAGCGGGATACTTTCTTCAGCGTGCTGCCGATCCACCATACCTATGAGTGTACCTGCGGCTTTTTGATGCCGATGTATAAGGGTGCCTGCATCGGATACTGCGAGGGGCTCAAATACATTCAGAAGAATCTGCAGGAGATCCAGCCGACGTTCTTTTTGGGTGTGCCGCTGATCTTTGAGAGTTTGTACAAGACGATCTGGAAAAATATCCGCAAGCAGGGCAAGGAAGCCACGGTTAAGAAAGTGATGAAGCTCAACAAGACCACTTCTAAATTCGGTCTGAATCTCAATAAATTGCTGCTCAAGGATATCCTCAAGGTCTTTGGCGGCAGGATGGATATGATGATTGCGGGCGGTGCGGCGATCGACCCGCAGATTCTGCAGTTTTTCCGTGATCTGGGCATCATGGCGCTGCAGGGTTACGGTTTGACGGAGTGCGCGCCGATGGCGGCCTTGAATCAGGATTTAGAGCCGCGCAACGATTCAGTCGGTCATGTGCTGCCGGGCATGGAAGTCATGATCGCGGACAAGGATGAGGACGGTATCGGAGAAATCTGCCTCAAGGGACCGAACGTCATGTTAGGCTATTATCACATGCCGGAGGAAACCGCGAAGGTTATCGTCGATGGCTGGTTTCACACCGGTGACCTCGGTTACACCGACGGTCCGTATATCTATATTACCGGACGTAAAAAGAATGTCATCATTACCGCGAACGGCAAGAATGTATTCCCGGAAGAACTGGAATATTATCTCGGCAAGAGCACGCTGGTTTCGGAGTCCATGGTCTGGGCTTCACAGGACGCGGACGGACAGGACGCTGTGATCGTAGCGACCATCAAGCCGGATATGGAGGAAGTGGAAGCGGAGCTCGGCAAGGAAGCGGCACAGGATCCGAAGAAGGTAGAAGCACTCTTATGGAGCATGGTGGATAAGGTCAACGCAAACCTGCCGCTCTTCAAAAAGATCCGCCGGATCAACGTTCGCAAGGAAGACTTTGAAAAGACCACCGGCAAGAAGATCAAACGCTTCGTGGAATCCAATAAACAGCAGTAAGAGGTAAAGAAACCTAAGCGGCCTGCCAAGCGCACTGCGCTTCACGGGGAGCGTGAAAAGGCAAGCAAGAAAAAAATAAGGACTATACAAAGACCATATCGGAAATTTTACCTTCGGCGTGGGAGCACTTTACAGACATCTGTAAGCATCCGCGGTGAAAACCGATACGGTCTTTTTGTGTCACGGACAGGCACAGGCCCACGAATTTTTTACGCGGAACGCGCAAAATCATGGAAATCATCTTGGCAAGCGGACGTGTCCTATGGTATCATGGAGGAAGAAAGGAGAGGTGTGTGACATGGATGAAAAAACGACAAATAAAATGAAACTGAAGGAATCCTTTCTCAAGTATGGTGTGCTTTACTTCGTTGTAGGTGCCGGACTGATTTTGGTGTACTACTGCATCAATCATGTCAGTGTGCTGGCGTCCGGCCTCGCGAAGATCAATGATATTCTGATGCCGTTTTATCTGGGAATCATCATGGCCTACCTGATGTGTCCGCTTTACAACGCGACGGTGCGCTGGATCTACCGCGCAAAAAAGGAACGTTCCGCGGCTCCGCTCAGAGAATTGAGACTGGCGAAATTTTTAGCAACGATCGTCGCTGTGCTGGCTATTTTGGGCATTGTAGTCGGATTTTTCGCGCTGATTGGACCGGACCTGTGGGAAAGCGTGACCGGACTGGTGCTTGGAATTCCGGAAGCCACCGCCAAGGTGCAGAACTGGATTAATGCGCATATCGTAGAAAATCCGGCTTTGGTCGATCTGTTGGAGGATAAGCTGGAGAATATCTCGACCATGGCCATTGAGTGGGCGCAGGAAAAGCTTTTGCCGGGAGCCGGCGCGATTCTCAGCGGTGTGGTGGGAACGCTCAGTATGGTCGCGGACTTTTTCGTGGCGCTGATTATCTGCATCTATATTCTGAACAGCAAGGAAGCGTTCTCAGCGCAGGGCAAAAAACTGGTTCTGGCAGTATGTAAACCGCAGAAGGCGGAAAAAATATTCACGTTCGGCAAGATCTGCAACGAAACCTTCGGCGGATTTATCAACGGCAAGATTATTGACTCGATTATTATCGGCATTTTGTGCTTCATCGCGATGTCCGCGCTCAAGCTGCCGATGGCGATCCTGATCAGTGTGGTGGTTGGCGTGACCAACATCATTCCATTTTTTGGACCGTTTATCGGCGCGATTCCATCCATCCTGATCTTGCTGATCGTGGAGCCGATTGCGGCGCTGAAGTTCGCGATTATGGTACTGGTGCTGCAACAGCTTGACGGCAACGTCATTGGACCGAAAATTCTCGGCAAGACGACCAAACTGGCCAGCTTTTGGGTCATGTTCGCGATCATCGTGGGCGGCGGACTCTTCGGCCTGCCGGGTATGATTCTGGGCGTGCCGGTATTCGCGGTGATCTACGCCTATACCTCCGGCGCGATTAACAGCAAGCTCCGCGAAAAGGAGATGCCGACGGATACGCTGGTATATGAGGATTTTAGCAAATATCGCATTGATAAGGAGGAAATTTTTGGAAAAGAACGATTTGAGGCTGCTCGCCGAGTTGGAGAGCACGATACAGAAGCTGCGCGGCGAGAATGATCCCGCTGATCCGGAAAATCCGGAGATCGGAGATCTGACCGCGTTTCAAATCGCATACGATGTGCCGATGGCGGATCACACCTCGTTTCGGGCGGGCGGGCATGCCGCCGCCATGGTGCATGTGGGAACCAATCTTGAACTCAAGACCACGTTGCGCATGCTCAGCGACGCGGGGCTGCCGCACCTGATGATCGGCAACGGCAGCAATATGCTGTTTCGCGACAGCGGCTACGACGGTGTGGTCATCAAAATGGAGAATTTTGCGGGAGTCGTGCAGAAACCGCAGCAGGCGTTTCCGGGCATGAGCATGGAGGAAAGTCAGCGTGCGGATGTGGTCGGTGTCGAATGCGGCATCAGTTTGGCGACACTGGCCAAGATTCTGCAGCGGGATGGGCTGACCGGCTTTGAATTCGCGAGCGGGATTCCCGGCACGCTCGGCGGCGGGCTGTTCATGAACGCGGGCGCTTACGGCGGCGAGCTCAAGGACGTGGTGCGCGGCGTACTGGCGATCTCGCCGGACGGTCGTGAGGAACGTGTCTTTACCAATGAAGAGATGCAGTTCGGCTATCGTCACAGTGTGCTGTCCGATAACGGCTATATCGCGCTGTTTGCGTCACTGCAGCTTGCGCAGGGTGATCCGGCGGCGATCGCGCTGACGATGCGGGAGCTGAATCAAAAGCGCAACAGTAAGCAGCCGGTGCAGTATCCGTCCGCGGGCAGCACATTTAAGCGGCCGGAGGGACATTTCGCGGGCAAGCTGATCGAGGATGCCGGCCTCAAGGGTGTGACGGTCGGCGGTGCGCAGGTATCGACCCTGCACAGCGGCTTCATCATCAATCGCGGCGGTGCGACGGCAACGGACATCCTGCAGCTCATCAGTCTGGTGCAGAATACGGTATATGACCGCTTCGGCGTGATGCTGGAGCCGGAGGTACGGATCATCGGCTAAAAGCGCGCTGTGCCCTTACGCAGAGCACCTGTGCGCTGCAGCAAGGGATGATTTAGATCATACATGCCTTTGTCAACCAAAGGCAAAAACACGTAAGGACAAAGAATTTATGGGAAAATACGATGACATCATCAAACAATATCGCATGATCTACGATCACCATACCCATACGATCTACTCGCATGGGAAAGGTACGATTTTAGACAATGTGCGCGTGGCGGCGGCGAAGGGCATTCGCTCGATCGCCATCACTGACCATGGACCGGGGCATCTGACCTACGGCATCAAAATGGAACAGATCCCGCAGATGCGGGCGGATATCGCCGCTGCCAAGGCAGAATTTCCGGAGATAGAGATCCTGCTGGGCGTGGAGGCGAATACACTGCGCGTGCCGCCTTATTTGGACGTGGCGCCGGAGCAGCGCCCGCAGTTTGATATTCTGCTGGCGGGCTATCACTATGGCATCGCCCATGCGGGTATGGTATCCAATTACTTGTATCAGCATGCAGGACTGTTTCACAGCGAGACGTCGTCGCTTCTGGTCAAAAACACAGCGATGATTCTTGACTGTTTATACGCCAACGAAGAAGCGGGAAACCATATCGATATTCTGACGCATCCGGGCGATAAAGGTCCGTTTGACATTGAGGACATTGTCAAAGCCTGCGCAGATACGGGTACGCTGGTTGAGATCAATGATAAACATCGGCATTTGACCGTCGATGAGATTCGCGTTGCCGCCAAATATGATGTGCAGTTTGTCATCGGCAGCGACGCGCATGTGCCGGAAAAGGTCGGCTCCTTTGAGGGACCGCTTGCGCGTGCCCTGGAAGCGGGACTGGACCCCGCGCGTATTGTCAATCTCGAAAGGATATGACAGATCGCGCGGCATTTGATGAGACAGACAGCAAAGAGGACAAGCGCTGCGGACAGGCAGCGTGACAGCAGGAAGAAAGAGTGAAAAAAGAGATGGAAGTGGTCATTATTACAGGCTTGTCCGGAGCGGGCAAGACGAAAGCGGCGGACTGGTTTGAGGACAAGGGCTATTACTGCATTGACAATATGCCGCCTGCGCTGATTAAAAACTTTATCGAGTTGGCGCTGTCGGGAGCCAAACAGGTCACCAAGGCTGCTTTTGTGGTCGATGTGCGCGGCGGATTGTTTTTTCACGATCTCAAGAACATCGTGACGGCGCTTGAAAGCGACGCGAATGTAGATTTTAAGATCCTCTTTGTCGAAGCCTCGAACGAAGCGCTGATTCGCAGATATAACGAAACGCGGCGCATCCATCCGCTTTCTACGGCGGCCATCAGTCCGGAGGTCATCAACGAAGAGCGCGAGCAGCTCGCGGAGCTCAGAAGCCACGCAACCTACATCGTTGACACGTCCTCGCTCAAGGTCGCTGAGTTTAACGCGGAGCTGGATCGGTTGTTCGCGAAGGGAAACGCCAACGACTCCTTTATTCTCAATTTTATGTCGTTCGGCTATAAGCATGGCATTCCGCTGGAAGCTGACTGGGTGCTGGACGTGCGCTTCATTCCAAATCCGTACTACGTGTCGAGCCTTAAGAATCTGACCGGCAACAACAAAAAGGTCGCGCAGTATGTGCTCAAGCATGACATCACGAAGGAGTTCATCAACAGACTCGCAGAGATCATACGCCGTCTGATCCCGTATTATATCAAGGAGGGCAAGTACAGCTTGACAGTCGCTCTGGGCTGTACGGGCGGACATCACCGCTCGGTGGCGGTCGCGAACGAGGTTTATCGCATTTTTGCTGAAGAAGGTCGCAGAGTTACACTTGAACATCGCGACTTATAGTGGTATAATAATTTTGTGTTTAGTAATTATTTTGTTTGAGAGAATGAAATAAAAAAAGGAGATCAATCGAAATGGACAAATTAATTATCAGTGCATGTATTTGCGGCGCGGAAGTTACAAAGGAAAACAACCCGGCAGTACCTTATACGGTAGAAGAAGTTGTTAGAGAAGCAAAGTCTGCTTATGACGCGGGCGCGGCTTTGATTCACCTTCACGTAAGATGGGACGACGGTACCCCGACACAGGACAAGGGCAGATTCCAGGAAATGGTTGACGCAATCCGCAAGGAGTGCCCGGACGTTATTATCCAGCCTTCCAGCGGCGGTGCAGTTGGCATGACTGACCTCGAGAGATTACAGTCTACCGAGATCACCCCAACTCCTGAGATGGCAACCTTAGACTGCGGCACCTGCAACTTCGGCGGAGATGAAATTTTCATCAATACGGACAACACGATCGCGAACTTCGGTGACATCATGCAGGAAAGAGGCATCAAGCCGGAATGCGAAGTATTCGATAAGGGTATGATTGACTTAGCGCTCAAAGCAGCTAAGAAGGGTCACATCAAGTATCCGATTCACTTCGACTTCGTACTTGGCGTACAGATGACTGCGACTGTTCGTGACCTTGTCATCATGGCTACATCTATTCCGGCAGACTCTACATGGACAGCTACCGGTATCGGCAAGAACGCGTGGGGCATCGCTGCTGCGACAATCGCTATGGGCGGACACGTTCGTGTTGGTTTCGAAGATAACGTATACATGTCCAAGGGCGTTTTGGCGAAATCCAACGGCGAAATGGTAGAAAGAGTTGTGCAGATGGCAAAACTCCTCAACAGAGAAGTTGCAACTCCTGCAGAAGCAAGAGAAATCTTAGGCTTAGCGCCGCTCAAATAAGAAAGCTGCCGTTTGGAGCGAAACAAGGACAAAAGTGTGCAAAACGGAAGCATAGATTCCTTTGCATCCATGCCTGCCATGAATGTCAGGCGTTCCGCAAGGTGCTTTTGTCGTGATTTCAAAAATATCACTCGGCGATATTTCCTGTATAACAAGCAAAAAGGTGACCACTGCGGTCACCTTTTCTGTTACACGGGGTTTGGCGCATGGATGTGACAATCTTAAAAAAACGACAAAACGCTCCCAAATCAAGTATATGAATTTTACATTTAGGGATTTTGATCCAATCTCATATATGGAAAAATGGCATGACATGTTAGATCACAGCGGAGGTATGTGCATAAAGGAAAGCGTCACCTCATACGATAGGGTAAGAATGAGGTGATTTTTTATGGTCAAATTTTTGAAAACGGCACGCCAGGGCTACGAGGCTCGGCAGGAGACGCGTAAGGAGATGAGAAAGAACACAGGCGGGAAGAACAGGATAAGACGCTTCCTTTACGGCGGTATGGCATTCAGTGCCCTTGCCTGCTGCGCGCTCCTGCTGACAGGTCTGCTTTATAGCGGCAGCGGCAGAGCGATGCCTTTCGGATTACAGAACCACCATGATCGAGGAATCGCCGAAAAACAGGCGGAACAGCAAAGCCGCGCGGTCGCGGCGGCAGCGGATGGCAACTGGGGGTTATCGTTTCAGCAGGAGGGCAGCGCGCCGATCGGCAACGCGACACCGGAATACCTCGCAAAGTTTCAAGCCTACTATATCGGAGCCGGCGATCCGAAAGCGAAAAAAATCTATTTGACCTTTGACGCCGGCTATGAAAACGGCGTGACGGAGAAGCTCCTTGACGTGCTGAAGGAGGAAAAAGTGCCGGCGGCCTTTTTCGTCGTAGGTAATTTTATCGAGGAAAATCCGCAGATCATTCAGCGCATGGAAGCGGAAGGACACGTGGTCGGCAACCACACGATGCATCATCCTGACATGTCGGCAATCGCTGACGAGGCAGATTTTCAAAAGGAACTCGCGGAGCTGGAGGCGGCATATCAGAAGGTCACCGGCAAGGCGATGAAAAAGTTCTACCGTCCGCCGCAGGGCAAGTACAGTGAGGAAAATCTTACGCAGGCGAACAAGCTCGGCTATACGACGGTCTTTTGGAGTCTGGCCTATGTCGATTGGCTGCAGGATCGGCAGCCAACCCGCGAAGAAGCTTTGAACCTTTTGAATAAGCGGATCCATCCGCAGGCCATCGTGCTTTTGCACAGCACATCCAAAACGAACGGTGAGATTCTCAAAGAGCTGATTGAAGGCTGGAAAGCGCGGGGCTATACCTTCTGCAGCATAGCGGAGCTTGGCACCCGCAAGCTGTGACAGAACGGGCGCCCGGTTTCGGATAGGCAGAAGCAGGCCGCGGCAAAGCACAGCCTGCTGATATCTGCCCCGCGGCACCGAGCCTTATGATGCCGAACCCCGCGGCCCTGCGCCTTATGATGCCGAAGCCCGCAGCTTCGCGACTCCGACTGTTTTACTACACAAATAAACTTTTTTTACAAATCAAATTCCGGATTGATCGCGTAAAAATTCTTGCTGTTGAGATCATCCTGGACGAGTCTGAGCGCTTCGCCGAATCTCTGATAATGTACGACCTCGCGTTCTCTCAGGAAACGGATCGGGTCGAGGACGTCCGGGTCGTCGCACATGCGGATGATGTTGTCATAGGTGGTGCGGGCTTTTTGTTCTGGGGCGACTTCGTAAGAACAACATTACACAATATAATATGAAGATAAAACAAGCTATCCTACATAGTTCTAGTATTTTTAATAGAATAAACTTTAAAAAAGGGAGGAAGTGATTTATACTATAAAAAAATAACAAATGAGGATTTAGTAGATGGATAATTTATTTCAATTTTTGGATAAAATATTGCCTTTAATTTCAACATTATTAGGAGCTTATATTACATATTTTGTTACTGTTTCGAGTAAAAAAAGTGAATTAAAAGTAAATGCACAAACTAAGGCAAGAGATGAATATTGGATACCATGTTCTATTGCAATTTCAAATTTGCAGAAAAAAATAGTTGAATTAACAAAAAAAGAAAATTGTTATGTTACCTTTCAAGGTGAAAATAGTTGTGAGCAGGAACTTCAGGAATTACTGAAATATCTTCAAGCTGATAAAAGAATTTACTTT
>ERZ827490.3941-NODE-3941-length-12467-cov-5.287625_pt1 | contig 12467 bp, 10 predicted proteins | sample MGYA00519770_ERZ827490 | MGnify/ENA primary metagenome ERZ827490 (study PRJEB31778, sample SAMEA3449324) | human gut metagenome | biome: human gut; feature: human-associated habitat; material: faeces | place: United Kingdom | collected 2010/2012 ...
AGAAGTATTCTTCCGGCTGCAAGGCGCTGACCGAGACTACGAAGAACGCCCTGACTACGATTCTGGACGATACGAGGAAACAGCTTTCGGAGACAGTGCGGGAGACGAAAAAGAAAATCCGGACGTGCGCATGGATCTCAATTATGGCGGTGATCTGCTGCGCGGCGCTGTGCGCCTTGGTCGTGCTGTGGAGCAGATGACGGATGATTCGCCGAAGCGGGACGGAACAACCACGTCGCTACACATTGACAGCAAGCGCCGGAAGAAGCTCAAGCAAAAGAAAACCGCCCTCGGTCATGCCGAGGACGATCATGTGGATTGGACAATGGAACAGCACTTATAAAAACAGCCTCCAGTGGGAGGCAGAAAGGAAGCCTATGAAAAAGGACTGGGAGATTTATCGGGACACCGGTATTCTCGGCGGATACATACCGGAGCAGGCAAAGCTTCGGAGAACAGAGGACGGCGAAGCCGCAACTGTTTTCCGGGACACAACAACACGTATAGAGGGAGACTGCATCGCAAAACAGCGTGAGATGCTGATCGGCGGCAGACGGTTCTGTATCACGTCTGTATTTCCGGCAGAGCCCTGCGCAACGCCGACGGACAAGCTGCTTGCCTGCATTGATGCAGAACTGGAAAAGGAAGCGCGCAGCGCATAAAAATCTGATAGACTTGTGGCAGCCGCTGCGGTATACTTGCCGTACCGTACCGGCTTGCCCCACGGAAAAGGAGGTTATGATGGCAAGTCAGAAGCAACAATATACGATTCTCTACGGGCGGCTCAGTCAGGAGGACGAGCGGGCCGGAGAGTCAAACAGCATCCAGCATCAGCGGGATCTGTTAGAAAAATACGCACGGGATAAAGGCTTTGAAAACACACTTTTCCTTGCGGACGATGGGTATTCCGGAACGAATTTTGAGCGGCCGAGCTGGAAAAAGATTGTGGAAATGATCGAAGCTGGTGAGGTCTCCACCCTGATCGTAAAGGATGCCTCTCGGCTGGGGCGTGAGTACTTGCAGGTCGGCTATTACATGGAGATCTATTTCCCGCAAAAGAATGTGCGGTTCATCGCAGTGAACGACGGCGTGGATTCCACAGTCGAGAGCAGCAACGATTTTAACCCCATCCGCAACTGGGCGAACGAACTCCACGCAAAGGACACGAGCCGGAAGGTTCGCGCTGTGAAAAAGCTGCAGGCTGAACGCGGCGAATGGCTCGGAGGTCGCCCGCCCTATGGCTACCGGAAATCCGAAACTGCAGAAAACTATCTCGAGCCCGACCCGGAAGCGGCAGAGATCGTGCGGCAGATATTCTCCCTCTGTGCTGCCGGGAAAGGTCCGAGTCAGATCGCGCGGATCCTGGCAGATCAGAACGTTCTGACACCTGCAAATTACTACTTTCAGAAAACCGGAAAAACGCATGAGGGACGTGATGCGATGCATCCATGCACATGGTCTGGTACAACGGTCAGTGATATCCTCAAAAACGTCATGTATCTGGGCCATACGGTTGGACTGCGGCGGACGACCATCTCCTATAAGAACAAAACGAGGATCGACCGGCCGGAAAGCGAACAGTGTCTGGTAAAAAATACGCACCAGCCGCTCATCACGCAGGAGCAGTGGGAGATCGTGCAGGAGGTGCGGCAGCACAAAAAGCGCACGGCGAAGCACATGGATGAACCGAACATTTTCTCAGGGCTGGTGTTCTGCGCGGACTGCGGAAAGCCGCTGGTGCTGCACAGAGCCAGCACCATGAAGAAGGTGGAGTACAACTTCAAGTGCTACACCTACGGCAAGAAAGGCAAAACCGCCTGCACTGCGCACCACATCCGGGAGTGTGAACTTATGCAAATCGTTCTGGATGATCTCCGACGGGTCACACATTTCGCCCGAATGAAGGAGCGGCAATTCGCGGCGCACATCAATCAGAAGAACAGTGCGGAGCTGCGGCGGGAGATGAACCGTGTCCTCCGCGAACTGGACGCGATGAAAAAGCGCAGTGCAGAGTTGTCCAAGCTGTTCAAACGGCTCTATGAGGACAATGTTCTCGGGCGCGTGACAGACGAGCAATACCGGATGCTATCCGGTGATTACACAGACGAGCAGCGTATGCTGGAGGAACAGATTCCGCAGAAAGAACAACGTCTGGCACAGCTTCAGGCGCGCGAAGCGAACGTGGATGCTTTCATTGAAAAGGCAAAGCAGTACACAGCAATTGATACGCTGACACCGGAACTGCTGCGGCTGTTCATTCAGCGCATCGAGGTCGGTGAACGGGAAACAAAATACTCCCGCAATTCCAGCCAGTCTGTCCGCATCATTTACCGGGACATCGGCACGTTGGACAGCGCCATGCAGCCGGACGAGAAACAGCCGAAGCTGCTCCCGCCGCTGAGCGAAGTCATTCAATTCCCGGCATAAGCCGGAGAGAACAGGAAGAGGGAGCGGAGAAATCCGCTCCCTCGCAGAGGGGTGACAGTTTGTGTCCCTGCAAAGGGAAATAGAACGACTTCCGGGCTTTTTTGCGCCCAATTTTTGAAGTCGGAAAAAAAGATATCAAAAAGGGTTTTGGCAAAATCAATGGACTTGAACCTTTACCCAAGGCATTTTGAGCCGCTTTTTCGAGAGTTTTTCAGAAAGGCGGCTTGTTTTTACTCTCGGCAAAACGTAGAATTTGAGCAGGTTTTTTTGTTGGTGTTGCTGGATGGACATTCCGAGTGTATGTGCCATTGTGTTGACACGGGCAAAGCCCAAAATACACTGGGAGGATTTAAAATGACAATTGAAAACGCAAGAGTGCTGCAGGAACAGTTGGCGAACGAAGCCATCGTTCAGCAGCAGAAGAACGGAAGCAGGGAGCTTGCCGATGACTGCATCCAAAGCATCGCCATCGTCGGCAAAGCGTGGGGCATTCCAGCCGACGAAACGACACGTTGGCAACACGCACAGCAGAAACAAACACGGCGTGTTGGCGGCGCTGAACCGCGAGAGAACACAGCGGACTCAGACATGCTGCACCCTGCCCCTGGCAAGGCCGTGAAGGTCATGCAGCTCGTGTGGGATATGTTTGAAACAGCACTTGATCTCGGTGATGATGCAGACCGCTATAGACTGTTTGATACAGCACACACGCTGGCAGCAGTCTACCTGCTACCCGACTGGCTTGGCGCAAAGCCTATTGTAAAGTATCACGACCTACAACCTCTGCCGCATCAATATGTTCCTGCACGATATTGACTATCCTCCTGCCTCATTGCCGCTCCCTCACTAACGAATGGTCATTAGTCATATTATATCCGCACAGCGCGAGATGTCAAAAACGGGAGATCCGGTCGAGAAAGGCAGTCACACGATCCATGATGTTGGATTGATAGAATTCGCCGGTGCCGTGGCTGCCGCCGTCGAGAATGTAGTATTCGGCGTCCACACCGTTCTGGGTCAGCAGCTCGTAAAACCGCTCGCTCTGCGCGATGGGAACCAGTGGGTCGGCGCTGCCGTGGACGATGAAAAACGGCGGCGTGCTGCGGCTGATATACCGGATGGCGCTGGCGCGCGCCGCGGCTCCGGCGGGCGCGTACGCGCCCAGAAACGCGGGAACGGTCCAGTACGCAAGCGCGCCGGGGCCGGTGACGCACGGCGCGTGCTCCAGATCGGTCAGCCCGTAAAAGTCGACGACGCCCTGTACCGCGCTGCTCTGCTCCGGCCAGTCGCCCCGGTCGAATTCGGCGATCCCGGCCGTGACGCCGCCGAGACAGGCGAGCGTGCCGCCCGCGGATTCGCCCATGAGAAAGATGCGGGCCGGGTCGACGCAGTATTCCTCCGCGTGCGCGCGCAGGAAGCGGATGGCGGTCTTCACATCCTCCAGCGCGGCGGGGAAGGCGGCTTCGTTGCTCGTGCGGTATTCCATGCTGGCGACGGTATAGCCCGCGCGGGCGAGCGTCATCAGCTCCGGCAGCCAGATCGAGCGGTCCATGACCATATACGCGCCGCCGCACAGGAACAAAACTGCCGGCTGCGGCGCATGGTGCGGCCGCTCCTTCGGAACGATCAGATCCATGTGCAGCGCACGCGCCGTCACATTGTACCAGGCGGGACGGTTGGAGTAGACGACGCCGTTGATCCAGGCGAGCGGCTCATGGTCGAGCGCGATCTGCAGATGCTGTTTCACGGATAATATCCTCCTTTAACGTTGCTGCGGCCAGTATAGCGCGCCGCCGGGGGCGTTTCAATCGGGCGGGGCGGCAAAACGGGCAAGCGGCAAATGCAGTCCCGGATTTCAAAATATTGTCCTGTTTTTGCGCCGCTGCGGGGCGGAAGGAAAACAAAGTCCAGAAAGGTAAATAATCTTTGGAAATCCGGACGCGCCGGATGCGAAAAAACGGCGCGCGCGGCGCAGGGACAAAACAAAACACAAGCGCATCGCAACGCCGTCCATTGAGACGGCGGGCAAAAGCGTGTAGAATATGTATCGTGCAGAAATACCTGCAAATAACAAAAGAGGAGAACGAACCAATGATGAAAAGAGTATTTGCTCTGCTTCTGGCGCTTGCGATGCTTTGCGCGCTGATGGTCGGCTGCGCCAAGCAGGAGACGCCTGCGGCAGAACCTTCGACGAATGACCCCGCCGCTGCCGAGACGACCACGGACGAAACGCCTGCCGCGGACGCACCCGCTGAGCAGGAAGTGCTGGAATTCTATCACGCCTACTGGCACGACGAAGCGACGTGGTATCCCGCGGTCGTGATGCGTGAGATCTATCAGGAATTTGCAGACGCGCATGCCGACGGCCCCGTCCGCTTTGAGCCGATCGCGATTGAGGATCTGACGGGCCTTTATTCCAGCGAGCTGGCCAGCGGCAGAGTGCCGGACATGATGGACTGCGCGGGCAGCGTCAAGCTCGAGGGCGCCATCGCCCAGAATCTGCTGATGGACCTCAAGCCCTACATCGACGAAAACGGCCTGGAAGCGCAGGTCGGCGCAAACTATGAGCAGAATCAGGTCGACGGCAAGATCTACACCGTCTCCATCGGCCTGGCCAGCATCGGCATGTGGGTCAACACCGACGTGCTCGAGGCCACCGGCGCGACGATGCCCGAAGAGTGGACCACCTGGGAGGCCTTTGCCGACGCGATGGAGACCGTCCGTGTCAACGGCGAGGCCATGGGCTATTACTCCTACGGCTCTGGCCAGGGCTCCATCCGCATGTTCAACGCCGCCCTTGCCGCCACGCCTGCCGGCGCGGAAATGCTCAAGGGCCCGCTGACGGCCGACGCCATCAACTCCGAGGAATTTGCGGACGCGTTCCGCACGGTCGCCACGCTTGACCAGCAGAACGGCTCTGCCAACTCCTCCGTCAACGCGAACGACTTTGCCGCCGATTTCAACAACGGCCTTTCCGCCGTGTTCATCAACGGCGTCTGGGGCGCGAGCCAGTTTGCCGGCAGCGACAACTTCGTTTCCTGCATCTACCCCAACAGCGTCGCCATTTCCAGCGCGAACACCGGCCTGTACGTCGCCAACGATCTGAGCGACGCGCAGAAGGAGCTGGCGCTCGAATTCATCAAGTATATGACGAGCGAAGAGGTCCAGTCCCGCTACTTCCTCGAGACCTCCAGCAACCCCATCAACGAGAACGTCGACATCCAGAAGCTGGCGCAGGAGTCCGGCGATCCCACGGCGCTGAAGCTGGCTGAGGCCTGCGACAAGTGCAACAAGGCCGACACCATCGTGCTTGCCATCGACGTGTGCTGGGGCAACGACGTTGGCGGCGCGCTGCAGAACAAGTTTGCCGAGTGCGCGGTCGCCGGTACCGACATTGAGGCGAAGCTGGCCGAGCTGCAGGCGGAGCTGACCGCGCTGATCGGATGATCCCCGTCCTGACGGCAGCAAACTGAATCAAACATTCGGAACGGGCAGAGAAAGCAGGATCTTGTTTTTCTCTGCCCGCTTTCTTTCAGAAAGGAACAGATATGGAACAGATTGAATTCGGAAGCAAGGTCCGTGTGCGGCTCGATCCGCAGACGATGGACATCCGGCTGGAGACGGCGTTCGGACGCTACGCCTCGCGGGCGGAATTCCGTCCGTATTTTATAGACATGGAGGGCGAGCGCGTGCTGTTTTCCGCCGCGGAGCAGCGGAGCGCCGTGCGCTGGGACTGCGGCACCGGAAGCGCGGCGCGCGTGCGCCTCGGCGGCTTCCGGACGGAGAAAAAGCGGTACGCGCTCGAGATCCTTCTGCAGATCGAGGTGCTGGAGCAGACGGGCGAGGTGCTCTTCGAGCTGATCCCGCTGCGGGAGGCGTACGGCGAGGTAAAGAAGATCTGCTGGCCGCAGCCGCTCTACGTCTGCGGAGAGGAGCGCGCGCGCGGCTTTACGGCCATGCCGATGATGCAGGGCATGCTCATCCCTGACGACTGCCCGGACGAGCTGCATCCGTTCTTGTCCACGCGCGTGTGCAGCACGGAGTGCGTCCTGCCGTTCTGGGGCAGCTACCGCGAGAGCGGGTTCCTCGCGATCATCGAAAGCTACGCCGACGCATGCCTTGACTATCACCATCTGCCGTATCAGCCCGCGCGGCTCAGCGTGCAGTGGGAGCATTCGATGGGCACGATCGGCTATCGGCGCACGCTGCGCGTGCAGCTGTTTGAGACCTGCGATCACGTGCGTCTGGCAAAGGCGTTCCGGGCCTGGACGCGGAGCGTGGAGGGGCTTGTCACGCTGGAGGAAAAGGCGATCCGCTCGGAAAAGGTCCGGCAGCTGATCGGAAGCGCTGTCGTCAATACGCCGCCGGTGCTGTTCCACTGCGAGCCGGTCTCCTCCTACTTCAATAAAACAGACCCGGCGAAGAACCACGAGATCCATTCGTTCGACGAGATCGCGGCGGGCGTGGAAAAGCTGCGCGCGCGGGGGCTCGACCGGGCGTATTTCCACATCGACGGCTGGGGGAAAATGGGCTACGACAACCTCCATCCGGACGTGACCCCGCCCTGCCCGGAGGCCGGCGGCGCGGAGGCGATGCGCCGGATGCTGGACACGATGCGCCGCTGCGGGTATCTTTCCGGCCTGCACGACCAGTACCGCGACTACTATCTCAAGGCGGAGAGCTTTGACGAGGACAACGCGATCCGGAATTTCGACGGCTCGTTCTACCGCAACGACGAATGGCCCGGCGGCGAAGAGCGCGCGCTGTGTACCATGCTCGCGCCGGACTATATCCGCCGCAACTATGCGCGGCTTTCGGAGGCCGGGATCGAGCCGGACGGCGCGTATCTCGACTGCTTCTCCGGCATCGAGCTGGAGGAGTGCTACAACCCGATGCACCGCATGACGCGCCGCGAATGCGCGCAGAAGCGGAACGAATGCTTCGAGCTGGTGCGCAGCCAGGGACGGATCGTCTCGTCCGAGGAGGGCTGCTATCCGTATGTGAACCATCTGGATCTGCTGCACCACGCGCCGTATGTCTATGCGTTCATGCGCGTGGCCGGCGTCGATACGCCGAACCTGATCCCTGTGCCGCTGTTTTCGCTGGTATATCACGAGTGCATCGTGATCCCCTGGTCGATGGGCTGCCGCGGCTGGGGCACGCCCGAGCGCGACTGCGGCGGTCTGCACGGCATGCTGAACGGCGGCGTGACGATGCTGGAATTTGATCCGTGCGAGGCGGAGCTGCGCATGTCGCAGGATCTGACGCGCCTGAACCGGACGGTCTGGAACCGGGAAATGACCGGCCACCGCTTCCTCGGGGACGGGACGAGCCGCCAGCAGTCGCGCTTCGCGGACGGCACGGCTGTGACGGTGGATTTTTCCGAAAACTGGTACAAAATCGAGCTTTCGGACGGCGAAACGCTCTGCGGACAGGGCCTGCCCTACGAAAAGAACGCGGAATGACGCTTTCGCTGCGCCCGGTTCTATGATAGAATAACAAAAAAGCGCCGCGCGGCGGAAAAGGAGAGCGGATCGATGCACGAACGGACGACTGTGCGGAAAAAGACGGGGCTGCGGACACAGATGATGACGCTGATGCTGATCTTGTGTACGCTGGCGCTGCTGATCCAGGGCTGTCTGCTCATTTATGCGTCGGTCCGCTTTTATTCGGAGAAGGCCTATGACGATATGGAATTCTTCCTGCAGACCTGCAACAGCAACTTCAGCAGCAAAATGCTGTATGTGGAGGGCGTGGTCAACAATCTGCGCGGCGACCCGATGATGCAGTCATTTTTCTCCGACGAGGGGTTCAACTGGGTGGAGATCCGCAGCCAGTTTGAATTCTGCACGAATATCGTCTCCGAGCAGAATCTGATCGACTCGCGCGAGCCGTTCGTGTCCGAGATCTATCTGTTCAACCGGAACGGAAATTACCTGCGGGAAAACTATTACAGTCTCCCGAACGACGAGCAGAAGGCGCACGACCGGTATTATGAGGCGCTTTTTGAAGCCTTTTCGGACGGCGAGCCGGTCATCCGCCACACGCTGACGGAGCAGACGCTATATCTGTTTGCCCCGTTCTACGACCAGAGGATGCAGGTGTGCGGGATGTTTGCCGCGGGGATCGACCGGACGGCGCTCGAGCAACTGCTCGGCGAGATCGACCGCTATGACGACGCGTTCTGTGTGCTGCTCGGCGCGGACGCCGGTCTTTCGATCCAGCACAACTGCGCGCTGCCGGAAGAGAGTCTGGAGCGGTTCCTCACGCTGGAGGGCGGACTGCAGTCCTTTTCGCTGGACGGGACGCAGTATCTGCTGATGCCGGGCAGCCGCAGCTTCCATCTGCGCACGATCGCGGCCGTGCCGCAGCGGCAGGTATATTCCACGGTCGCGCCGCTGCTGCGGCTGCTGGTGTGCCTGATCGTGGTGCTGGTGCCGCTGGCGGCCGCCGCGGTGTCGGTGGCCGTGTGGAAAAGCACAAAGCCGGTGCAGGCGATGACGGACAAGATCCGGCTGTTCGGCAAGGGTGAGCTGGACGTGCAGATGGAGCCGACCGGCGTGGCGGAATATGACGAGATGGCGGCTGTTTTCAACGTGATGACAGGGAAGATCCACTCGCTGATCGGCCAGATCGCGGAGAACCAGCTTCTGGCGGCGCAGCTGCAGATCAGATACCTGCAGTCGCAGATCAATCCGCACTTCCTGTTCAACGTGCTGACCAGCATCAGTCTGGAGGCCAAGCTCGACGGCAGCGAGGAGCTGTACCAGATGACGCACGCGCTGGCGCAGCTGCTGCAGGGGAAGATCTTCCGGCAGGACAGCATCAAGATCCCGCTGCGCGAGGAGCTTGAAATCGTCCGGTATTATCTGTATTTACAGGGCCGGCGGTTTGCCGACTGGCTGAGCTATCGCTGCGAATGTGAGGACGAGCCGCTGCTGGACTGCCTGGTCCCGCGGCTGTGCGTCGAGCCGCTGGTAGAAAACGCGGTGGTGCACGGCATCGAGCCGAAGGCCGCGCCCGGCGAGATCCGTGTGCTGGTGCGGCGGGAGGGAGAGGCGCTTCTGATCGAGGTCAATGACGACGGCGTAGGCTTCCGCGCCGGAAGCGAGAGCGGAAAGCGCCATTCGCACGTCGGCTTGCACAACATTGAGCGGCTTGTGGCAAATCTCTACGGAGAAGGGTACGGACTGACGATCGAGAGCGCGGAAAACCGGGGCACGCGCGTATTGCTGCGGCTCCCGGTCGAGGAGGGGTGAACGAAATGTGGAAGGTCATGCTGGCGGACGATGAAAAATCCATCCGGACGGCGCTCGGCACGCTGATCGACTGGCAGAGCCTGGACTGCGAGGTCGTCTACATGGCGCGCAGCGGGCAGGACGTGCTCGATCACATCGGGCAGTACCGGCCGGATCTGCTGATCACGGATATCCGGATGCCCGGCGTGGACGGCGTGGAGCTCGCGAACCGCCTGTCCGGGTCGGAGCTCCCGATCCCCATCATTTTTCTGACTGCTTATACCGATTTCTCCTACGCGCAGGCGGCGGTTCGGTATTCCGTGGCCGATTATATCGTAAAGCCGAACGTGCTCGAAGAGCTTCCGCAGGCCATCCGCCGCATCCAGGAGCGCTTCGGCATGCAGCCGGCGGAGCAGCGCAGGCGCATACAGCAGGAGGTGCTGCGCGCGCTTCTGGACGACACGTTCACCGTCGAGGAGCAGCCGCGCGCCAATCTTGCGGCGTATGCGCAGCTGAAAAGCGGCGGCGGCCCGTTCCAGCTGATCGTGGTGCAGGATCTGTCCGGCCAGCTGCGCAGGCTGGCGAAAACCTGCTTTGCGCAGTGGGACGCCGTGATGTTCTCCGTCAGCGCGAATGAATTCGCGTTTCTGCTGATGCACACGCTGCCGGAGCGTGCGCAGATCGAGCAGGCGTGCGGCGCGCTGCTCGGCTTTTCCAGCAGTCTTCTGCAGATGGTCGCCGGCGTGTGCGTCAGCCGTTTTCCTCGATCGACGCGCTGCGCGCGGCCTATGACCGGTGCAGCGGCGTTTTGTGCCGGACGTTCCGCAAGCAGGCGTTCAACCTGTTTTTCGCGGCGGACGAGGACGCGCGGCGGGACGAGGAGATCGGCTATCATCAGCAGCTCGACCGGTTTTTCGCGAGTCTGCAGGGCGGGAGCCCCGAGCAGATCGACGCGGAGCTGGAGGCGCTGCTCTCGGCGTGTGAAAAGGGGAGCGTGCGCACGGTGCGCAGCGTCGGCGTGCTGATGCTGGTGCGGTGTCTGCGGATCCTGCGCGAGATCAATCCGGAGTATTCGCAGATCTTCATCGATTCGGCGATCCAGGATCGGATCTATGAATTCAAAAGCATGTGGGAATTCCGCCGTCTGGCGCAGGACATGACCATGCAGATGCGCACCATCCTCTCCGACCGGCAGAACCAGACGGACTGGCTGATCACGGAGGTCAACGACTTCATCGCGCAGAATTACTGCGGCCATGTCACGCTTGCCGAGATCGCCGACAGCGTCCACGTCAACCGCAGCTATCTCAGCAGGATCTATAAGGAACGGACGGGCAAGAACGTGTTCGACGTCATCAACGCGCGGCGCGTGGAAAAGGCGAAGGAGCTGCTGCAGACGACGAACATGCGCGTGTACGAGGTCGCGCTGTTTGTCGGCTTTGAGGACGCGGCGTATTTCTCGCGCTTTTTCAAGCGCTACACCGGCGTCAGCCCGAAAAAATTCGAGTATCGCGGAGGAAACCTATGAAAAAGGGAGCGGCGCTTTTGCTGGCCGTGCTGCTATGCGTGCTCTGCGGCTGCGCGCAGCCGGTGCGCGCGCGGCAGAAAACGCAGATCACGCTGATCAACGGCTGGGGCGATTCGAGTCTGGACGGCGACCGGATCCAGGAGCTGTACGCGCGCTTTAACGAGGAAAACGACGATATCCAGCTGAATTTCCTGACGCTCGCCAACACGGAGGCCGTGGTCAAGGTGGCGGAGGACATGCTGGTCGTCGGACGGCAGCCGGATATCATCTCAGTCGGCGGCGGCGCGGCGGAGCAGCTCTACCGCTACATTGTGGAAAACGGCTGCGCGCTGGATCTGATGCCGTATCTGCAAAGCGACCCGGACTTCACAGAGGACGCCGCACCGCTGGTTTCGAGCGGCTGGGCGACGGAGGACGGACGGCTTTACAATCTCTCCGATTCCATGCTCGTCAGCGGGTACTGGTATAATGTCGATATGTTCGCGCAGGTCGGATACGACGCGCCGCCGGGAACGTGGCACGAGCTTGTGGAGCTGTGTACGGCGTTGCGGCTGAATTACCCGGCGGTCACGCCGCTGGCGCTGGATCCCTCCTCCGGACGCGCGCTGCTCGACGCGATGATCGCGGGCGGAAGCGCCGCGGGGACGCAGGCCGTCGCGGCCTATACGGTCTCGGGCTTCGATTTTTCGGATCCCTGCTTTATCGAGGGGCTTCAGACGTTCAAGACGGTCTGCCGCGTCGCCACCGGGACGGTGTTCGGCAACAACTACGCAAACTCCATCAGCGCCTTCAACAAGGGCATGGCGGCGATCCTGACCGGCGACGTGTGGGCGAAGGCGAGCATCAGCGACGAGCTGAACGTGGCGTTTGCGCCGTTCCCGGCGTATGACGGAAAGCGGGTGGCCTGCAACTCGGTGGGCATCAACTATATCATCTGCTGTCAGGACGACCCGGTCAGGCAGGAGGCGTGCGTGCGTTTTCTCAAATTCATGCTGCGCGACGACATTCAGGAGCAGCTGATGATCCGGACGGGTCAGATCCCGCTGAATCCGAACGTTTCGCTGGACTATTACCGCGAATCGTATCCGTGGCTGTATGAGGCGGCGGAGGCCGCGCGCGGCGCGCAGATCCAGATCGAGCATGAGGCGAATCTCTGGCGGAAGAACGAAAGCGCGGCCGCGTATTTTGACCGGCACATTTCAGAGTATCTGGACGGAACGCTCACCGTCTGGGAATTTGCCGCCGGCATGCAGCAGGCGGAGCAATAGCAAAGG
>ERZ827490.3949-NODE-3949-length-12433-cov-11.093795_pt1 | contig 12433 bp, 8 predicted proteins | sample MGYA00519770_ERZ827490 | MGnify/ENA primary metagenome ERZ827490 (study PRJEB31778, sample SAMEA3449324) | human gut metagenome | biome: human gut; feature: human-associated habitat; material: faeces | place: United Kingdom | collected 2010/2012 ...
GAGCGCCTGCTTTGCACGCAGGAGGTCAGGAGTTCGATCCTCCTAGGCTCCACCAATTATATCAATCCGATATTTTTTGAAGAATAGAATTACGTAGGGCATCTAAATACCGAAGAACCTCCTCAATGTAAAATTGAGGAGGTTCTTTTATTTTTTAGTCAAACTGTTTACAAATGATAAAAATCGTGTGGCTAGAAATGAATGAATATTCATTTCTAGCCCTTTTTAGTAGTTAAACTATTATGAAACAAAGCAAACACAACATTCTCTACTCACCACAAAGGTTAAGACTATTCTTGGACGCTCTATGGATGTGGCTCTTGATAGTCTGAAGTGCTACTGCAATGACCCTGTTTCCAACTTCACTTGTTGTCGAAAGCTTCCTGCTCGTACTCTCTTTGAATGCATCATGATTTTTTCAAATTACTCCTCAATAGCTGAATTGTCTCACTTTTTTGAGGGTCACGGTCCACATTTTGCTTTTTTATGAAACTATAATGAGTTATTTACCCGTTACAGCCCCTTTTCACGTTAGAATACGTATTCTTTTAATCTTTGCATGGCTTCCTGCAATAATGCATGTGGCAATGCAATGTTAAGTCTTATACCCCATGGATCATGGAACTGAACACCACTTTGCCAATCTACACCTACATCCCATCCTTTTTGAATAAGTTCATCAATAGTCAGATGATTCTTTAGGCAGTAGTCTTCACAATGTAGGAACACCATATAAGTACCCTGCGTTTGAGATACTTCAATACCTTCTACATTGTTTTTAATAAAGTCATAGGTATATTTCATATTCTGTTCAAGTACCCGATTTAACTCATCCACCCATTCAATAGATTTTTCACGATAGGCACCTATTAAAGCATGCATAGATAAAACGTTCATACTATTGTAATGTGTTGAAGTGGCTACTTTGTTGAGCTGTTCTCTTAAATAGTCATCACAAATAATATGATAGCTGCCAATAAGTCCTGCTAAGTTAAATGTCTTACTTGGTGCATAAATAGAGATTGTGCGTCTTTTAGCATCTTCACTTACACTATAAGTAGGAATATGCTTATATCCTGTAAATACAATGTCTGACCATATTTCATCTGATACGACAATGACATCATTTTCTTTGAAAACATTCATTGCCTGTTCAAGTTCTTCTTTTTCCCATACACGTCCATATGGATTATGAGGAGAACAGAGAACTGCTAAGCGAATGTTATTGTTTTTGATACGTTTGTCCATGTCCTGATAATCCATGCGCCACACGCCCTCTTCATCCTTTACGAGAGGACTTAATTCAGCCACTCGGTCTGTATCATTTAATACAGTGGAAAACCCTACATAAGTAGGACTATGGAAGAGAATCTTGTCTCCTGGCTTTGTAAAGGCATGAATAACACTTGCTAAACATCCTAAAACACCATTCTCATAACCAATATACTCTTTCTTTAAATCATGAATGTTGTTTCTTGTCTTCTGCCAATACATGATGGCTTCATAATAATCATCAGATGGATAAAAATAACCAAATAGTGGATGTGCGATACGTTTATTGAGAGCATCCATTACACTTGGTGCTGTCGCAAAATTCATATCAGCCACCCACATTGGAATAATACTAAAACCTTCTTTAGGGAAAGTAGGCTTCTTGACATGACCTTTTTGAGATCCTACTGCATCCAAGGCCATGGCATCTTTTCCTTTTCTATCAATGATTGTTGTAAAATCGTACTTCATGACATTGTCTCCTTATTATTATAATAGGATGACTTGAAATGTTACTTAATAGACTGCATTCAGAATAGTATCAAGTGAATAATGTCCTTCTTTATAATCCACTATGATTGTTGTCGCATTATCTGGAAAGCTTAAGCGTGCATCATGAGGCACAAGTGTTTTTACTAATCCATAAAGTGAGCAGCCATGTCCAACAATAAGTACTGTATCATCTTCTTTACTTGATGCAATGATGTCATTAATGGATTCTATATGTTTATTAATCACATCATGGAGATTTTCTCCCTCATATGGTCGATAATCCATTTCTAGAGTATCCATCCAGTCAGTACTTTCTACATGTAGCTTTCTTACAAGTTGTGTATTGATTCCTTCTAAGATTCCAAAATTCACTTCTTTTAAACGTTTGTCATAAATAGGTGCAATATTATGACCTTGAAGTATAATCTCTGATGTCTCTACTGCTCTTCCAAGTGGTGATGTATAAGCCTTGTTTATACTATAGTCCTTTAATTGTAAAGACATGTTTTCTACCTGTTTAACGCCTAATTTTGATAAAGGTGAATCACACCATCCCTGTGTTAAATTGATTTCATTAAAGTGTGTTTTACCATGTCTTACAAATAGAAACTTCATTGATTATTCTCCTTTAAATACAAAGTGTAGATGATGCTTATTCTTATCTAATAAGAATTCTTCATGTGTCTTAGCACCCCATGTATCATCTCCTGCAACACCCATCTGTTTCTCATTAATACATAATACTGTCTGATATGCTTCAGGTAATTCATCATGATGACGTGCATTTTCTAATTCATAAGGTGTGTAATGTAAAGCTGACATTTCAAAATCATCGCCCTCTAATAATAATACCTTATTTTCACCATGAATCAACACTTCCTTAACATGTGTTCTATTGCCACATTCCTGTGGGTAAAGATAAGCTGTACAGTTGTCTGTGACATTATAATCATATCTTCCAAGCATTGCCCCTTTATTTCTATCTATATAGTTTTCTTCTGGACCAAATCCATAATATGAGACATGCTCCATATCCTTATATAATTGGAATAATAGGCCGAATGCAGGCATTTCAATGTTGGATGCAAGAGGCTGATAAGACATATCTACTTCTACTTTTCCATCTCCATATACAGTATACGTAAGATAAAGTAGTTCATCTCCTAAACGAGGTAAATCATATGTATATTCAATCTCGCATGATGTTTCTTCTTTAACTACTCTCACAAATTGACATTTAGCATATAAACTTGCAGTTAGCCATTCACCATAGCGATAGCCATATTTATTTTCCACATCGTTATTTGTAGAAGCTCTAAAGAAGTTTGGTTTTACAGGCACACGAATGTATTCTTCTTGATGATAACGATAAGACACTAATCCTTTCTGTTTTGAGAAAATGACATTGAAGTCCTTCCCTACTACACCAACATTTAAATAGTCTTCTACCACCTTAACTGGTAAAGAAGAATTCTTTACTGTTTGAGGTTCATAGTTATAAATGTACTGTTCATATGCATACACTTGATCATCTTTCTTTAGATAAATATTCAATGCATATTCTTTGTTATCTTCAACCACAAAAGGATTCTTGATTGTAGTTGTGTTTTGTGGTGCACATGCAATAATAACATTCTGAGACTTAATGACATAGCCGTCACATAACAAATCAATCTGTAAAGTGTATTCATTCAAATCAGTAAATAAGTATCTATTATCTAATTTAATTTCCTGTTCATTGATTGTGAAATCTACATATTGATAACAATACTTTACTTCCTGCATCTTAGGAGTATTCTTACGATTCGCAAAGACTAATCCATCGCCACAGAAATCATAATCACTTGGTCTTTCTTTAAAATCTCCTCCATAACAGAGTTTTCCATCATGATATAATGCCTGATCGATATAATCCCAGATAAAACCTCCCTGATAAAGAGGATATTTCTTTTCTAAATCAATATACTTAAATAAAGCACCATTACTATTACCCATTGAGTGCGCATATTCACATAGAATGAACGGTTTGTCCTGATGTGTAGTTAAGTACTTTTCTATATCTTTCACATATGTATACATCTGGCTTTCGATATCACTTGTCTCATTGTAAGAACGATCATGGAAGATACCTTCATAATGAATGACACGTGATTGGTCTTTGTTTCTTAAGAATTGAGACATTTCATAGAGATTCTTACCTCCGTGAGATTCATTACCTAAAGACCATATAATAATAGAAGGATGATTCTTGTCTCTTTCATACATTGAATTTGCACGATCTAGAACAATATCTAACCATTCAGGCTTATTATCAGGAATAATATGTTCCTTGTCAAAGTACTCACTCCATGTACCATGTGTTTCTAGGTTCACTTCATCAATGACATAAAGTCCATATTCATCACATAGATCATAGACGAAAGATTGATTAGGATAGTGTGATGTACGCAATGCATTGATATTATGTGCCTTCATATTTAAGATATCCTGTTTTGTTTCTTCATAAGATACATGTCTACCTGTATAAGCAGAAAATTCATGTCTATTAACACCGTGGAAGATGATTCTCTGACCATTGATACACATAATACCGTTTATGATTTCAAACTCTCTGATACCAACCTGCTGGCTGATGCATTCTACTAAGCCTTCTTCATCCATTGCTTCAATAATCAATGTATAAAGGTGTGGTTTTTCTGCAGACCATAAATGAGGATAATCTAATTCAAATTGAAGTGATGTACTATCCTCTTTTATTTGACTCGCAATAATTTCATCATTATATTTTAAAGTATAAATAACCTTTGTAGGGTGAATAACAGTTGGATTCACTTCTACGACAGCATGATCATAGGTGTCATTCAAATGTGTAAGTACCTTTATATCTTCCAAGTGTGTATGAGGCACCATTTCTAGTTCTACATCTCTAAATATTCCTGAGAAACGCCAGAAGTCCTGGTCTTCTAGCCAGCTTCCGCTACTAAAGCGATACACATTCACTGCAATCTTATTTTTTCCTTCTTCTATCAAAGAAGTGATATTAAAACGTGATGGTATAAAAGTATCTTCACTATAGCCTACAAAAGTTCCATTAACCCATAAAGCCATTGCGGATTCTACACCCTTAAAATTAATATAAACATCCGTGTTATCTTTAATAACTGAACTATCAAAATATGTAATATAGCTGCCAATTGGATTATGTTCTGGAATCTCTCCTGGTATGATTTGTTCTGTAGCAGACCAAGGGTAGATCTGATTGACATACATAGGTGTTCCATAACCCTGTAACTGAATATGTCCAGGAACATTGATTTCATCCCAGTTATCACTGTTGTAATCCTTGTTAGAAAAATCTTTAATCAATTGATTAAACCCATTAGCATAATGAAATTTCCATTTACCATTTAAAGAATAGATATAGCTACTCTTATTTGTATGCATCTCCTCTAGAGAGGCATAGCGATGTATTGAGGCATGTGCCTTTTCACGATTGATATTAAATACCTTTGGGTCTTTGACCCATTCATTGTTCATTTCCATATATATTATCCTCCAAATATAATTATAAAAATATGAAAACAAATAGAAATGGAATAGAGTATAATATAGGGTAAAATAGTATAATGTTGTATTTTTTTACTTTTGTTGAGATATAATGGTTGTGAGGTGATTTAATATGGAAGACTTAGAAAAAATACTCAAACAGCTCTATCTTGTCTCAGGATTGAATATGTCCATCTTTGACATTAATCAAAAAATACTGGCTTCTTATCCTCATAAGAAATCCAAATTCTGCCATGAGATAGAGAAGAGCAAAGCTTCTGATCATTGTTTTATATGTGATATAAATGCGATGAATCATGTAAAAGAGACTGGCGAACTTTATGTCTATCAATGTCATTTTGGACTCAGTGAAGCAATTATGCCTTTATATTCTTATGGTGCTTTAACTGGTTATCTAATGATGGGACAAGCGGTTATAGGAACATATAGAAACTATTCTGAAATCATCAATAAATCTAAGCCCTATTTTGAAAATGAAAAAGAATTAAAACAACTTGTCACAAATATTACTATATTAGATGAAGATCAGATATATGCTTTTGCATATATATGTGATATCTGTGCAAAATACATTTCTCTCACCAATCGCATTCAGGCCAAAAATGATCATCTTGCCCAGGAAATAAAACAGTACTTAATTGCGAATTATAGTAAACCTATTACGATTGATCAGCTATGTGATTATTTCTTCTGCAGCAGAGGAACATTGTTAACTCATTTTAAATCTAAATACAATACGACTATCCACAAATTCTTATTAGATTACCGATTAAAGAAGGCTGCAGAACTATTAACAAACAAGAAACAAACCGTTAAAGAGATTGCTTATCAATGTGGCTTTGAAGACCCTAATTACTTCTGCAAAGTATTCAAAAAGGAGTACCAATGCTCTCCTCTAGAATTCAAAAACAAAGAGATGCCCAATTGAGCATCTCTTTTATTACATATGTTTCTTTGCAAAGTTCCAAGTATCTCTGCACATATCTTCTAGTGTCTTTTCAGCCACCCATCCTAACTGTTCTTTTGCACGAGTAGGATCTGCATAACATGTTGCGATATCACCAGCACGTCTTGTCTTGATTTCATAAGGTACTTTTACACCATTTACCTTTTCAAAAGCCTTAACGATTTCTAATACACTATATCCTTTACCTGTTCCTAGGTTACAGATATGAACACCTGGTGTTGCATATTTTTCAATTGCAAGAACATGACCCTTAGCTAAGTCTACAACATGGATGTAGTCACGAACACCTGTTCCATCCGGTGTATCATAGTCATTACCAAATACACCTAAACAAGGAAGTTCACCAGTTGCAACTTTCATAATATAAGGCATAAGATTGTTAGGAATTCCCTTTGGATCTTCACCTAATAATCCTGATTCATGGGCACCAATTGGGTTGAAGTAACGAAGAAGTGTAACAGACATTTCTGGTACAGCATGCTGTACATCTGTTAGAATTCTTTCCATCATAGCCTTTGTAGAACCATATGGATTTGTAGTCTGTCCTAATTCACAGTCTTCAGTTAAAGGTACAACCTTTGGATCACCATATACCGTAGCACTTGAAGAGAATACAATTGAAGGGACATGATACTTCTTCATAAGCTTAGCAACTACTAAAGTAGTCATTAAGTTATTTGTATAATATTCAATAGGCTTTACTACTGATTCACCTACTGCCTTGAAGGCTGCACAGTGAATGACTGCATCTAATTTATTTTCCTTGAATACTGCTTCTGTCTTATCTTCATCTAAAACGTTAAATTCATAAAACTTTACTTTCTTACCAGTAATTTCATGAATGGCATCTAAGGATTCTGGTTTTGAATTTGAGAAGTCATCGATGACTACAACATCATGGCCGCTCTGTAATAGTTCTACACAGACATGACTACCAATATAACCTGCACCACCTGTGACTAGTACGTTCATATTTATTCCTCCACTACTTTACAACCACCAAGTTTTCTTACTTTAAGTACATGACAGCTGCCTTCTCCAAATAATTTTTCAATTTTTTTCTTATATTCTGGGACAAAGTTATTTTCTACAAATGCCTGAATTGTACCTGCGAATCCACCACCATGTACTCTAGATACACCATGGTCTCCTAATACGATTTCACTTAATGCTAGACCTGCAGAAACTGCCTGATGCTTATAATCAAAGTCTGCGTAAACATTCTGTAAGAACTTATAGCTTGAGTTACCAGATTCCTTGATTAACTTCTTGAATAAGTCAAAGTTATCATTGTTTAATGCTTCTACAATTTGAGGTACTCTTGCATTTTCCTTGAAGAAATGAATAGCTCTTAGAATTTCTCTATCATTCTTAACTGCTGCTCTGACATCAGCAAGATGATCAAAGAATTCCTTTTCATCTACTTCTCTTAAGAATTCCTTACCGAAGTAATGAGCGACATCCTTCATTTCAGTTGGAATAGCACCATAAGCATCTGTTAAGTCTGCATGGCTTCCCTTTGTATCAACGATACATAAGCTATGATCATATTTAGAGAAGTCTACATCTACATGATTTACAACAGGATGTTCTGTATCCTTGAAATCGATAGAGATCAGTCCACCGACAGCACATGCGCACTGGTCCATTAATCCACAAGGCTTACCAAAATAAACATTTTCAGCATACTGACCTACTTTTGCGATAGTGACCATATCGATGCTCATATCATTATATAAACCATCAATGATTGTACCAATAATTGTTTCAAAAGCAGCTGAGCTAGATAAACCAGCCCCTACTAATACATCACTTGTAATGAATGCCTTGAAACCACCGATATTGTAACCTAGTTCTTTAAGTTTAGAGACAACACCTCTGATTAGTCCTTCTGAAGTACCTTCTTCTTCATCCTTCTTATCTAAATCATTTAAATAGATTGGCTTAATATTAAAGCTATCAGAGACAACATTGATTACATCATCCTGTCTAGCGACTACACCAATCGCATCTAGATTGATAGAACCTGCTAGTACACAACCATGCTGATGGTCTGTATGGTTACCTGAAATTTCACTTCTACCTGCAGCACTATAGATGCTGACATTTTCATCACCATAAAGTTCAACGAACTTATCTAATGCATTGGCATATCTGTCTTTCTGATAATCTACGAGACTTGCATCTTCATATAAGTCTTTCAACATTTCATCATATTTATTAGTTTTAAATTCTTCTTTTAATAAGCTTGCTTTCATTTTGTTACCTCGAATGTATATACTGTTTCTTCTTTAAATTTTTTATTTGCGTTTAAGATGACCTTTGGATTTTCTTCTTTATGAATACTGTCTGGTAAATAACTTGTTTCAATACATAATGCATCTTGTGGATGCATAGTATATCCATATTTATCTAACTGTCCATCTAAATAGTTTGCACTATATACCTGTGCTGATGGATATGTAGTAGATACAGTTAATTTAATACCAGTTTCTGGAGAATAAAGTTCTGCCTGATTTTTATCTGTATTAAATACAAATGGATGATCATAACCACGGGCTGTGATTAACTGTGGATGATTGTCTTTGATACAGTCTCCAATCACTTTTTCACTTCTAAAGTCAAATGGAGTATTTGTGACATCTAATAATTCACCTGTATATAATCCATCACCATCAACGCAGCCTACTTCATCAGCATTGAGTTTTAATACATGATTATGAACACTTGATGCATGTCCATTTAAGTTGAAATATGAATGGTTTGTGATATTGATGATTGTATCCTGATCACTTGTTGCTTCATAGCGCATATGAAGAGATGTTCCTTCGATTGTATAATAAGCATAGAAATCTAATGTACCTGGATAGCCTTCTTCACCATCTTTAGATACATAGTGGAACTTGACACCATCTTCAATAAATTCATAATCAAATACCTTGTAAGAGAATCCTTCAATACCACCATGTAATGAGTTTGGACCATTATTAATAGGAACATTATAAGTCTTCCCATTTAATGTGAAAGTTCCCTTCTCAATACGGTTGCATACTCGTCCTACCAAAGCACCAAGATATGTACCATCTCTCTTCTGGTAATCTGATACTTCAGGGAAGCCTAATACACAATCACAAGGATTTCCTTCTTTGTCCTTTACTACAGCTTTAAGTAGTGTGCAGCCAAAGTTTGTGACTTCTACATAGAAGTCTTTGTTTTCTAAGCCGATGACAACAATATCATCATCTAATTCTTTCTTAATTTCTACCATAAGCCCTCCACGAAGCGACTGAATCCTTCAATTCCTTCATCAGTCATTTTATATACACCAGCATCTTCTAATACTGCTACAAACTTCTTAGTGACTTCTACTTCTAGGAATTTATCAACATCCTCGTAGTCACAATTCTTAAGATATTTGTACCAGTCCGCATGCTTCTGTAATGATTCATTTGAATCAAAATCCGCATTACCTAATAGACACTGTTTGATATCTTCTAATTCATTCTTTAATCTTGCAGGAAGAACAGCTAAGCCCATTACTTCAATTAAGCCGATGTTTTCCTTCTTAATGTGATGATGCTGTGCATGAGGGTGGAAGATTCCTAATGGATATTCTTCAGTCGTACGGTTATTTCTAAGTACTATATCTAACTGATACAATCCATCCTTCATACGTGCAATTGGTGTTACTGTGTTATGTCTTACACCATCTGTATATGCAATGATATCTAGTGATTCATCACTATAATCAATCCATTTCTCAAGAATAACATCAGCCAAAGCAATAATTTTTTCTTTGGAAGTAGAGGTAAGTCTTAGAGTTGACAATGGCCAATACAGCATATCTACCTGCACCTGGTCATGTTCATAACTCTTGATTACTTTTGCATCTTCCATAGGAAAATGATGACGACCGCCTTGGTAGTGATCATGGGTAAGGATAGAACCACCTACGATTGGTAGATCAGCATTACTTCCCAGCATATAATGAGGGAACTTATCTACAAATGCGAATAGATGCTCGAATGTATTGTGATCAATTTTCATTGGCTGATGTTCTTCATTAAATACGATACAGTGTTCATTGTAGTAAACATAAGGTGAATACTGTAGGTAATAGCGATGACCTGCAAGGTCTAATGGAATAATACGATGATTCTGTCTAGCAGGATGCTTCATATTACCTGCAAATCCAACGTTTTCTTTACACAATAAGCAAAGAGGATAGTTTGCAGATTTGATATTCTTTGCAGCTGCAATCGCTTTAGGATCCTTTTCTGGTTTAGAAAGGTTGATAGTAATCTGGATATCACCATATTTAACATAATGGTTAAACTTGATATTCTTATCAATACGTGATTTACGAATATAGTTACTACTAATACTTAAATCATAGAAGTAGTCTGTTGCTTTTTCTGGAGATTCATTATAAAGAGTGTTGAACTTATTTACTACTTCACTAGGACGAGGCATGAGGCAGTTCATAAGTCTTGTATCAAATAAATCTTTTTCAGTCACAGAATCTGAAATCATGCCTTTTTCTACGGCATAGTCAAGAATATGATCAATGATATCCTGTGCTGTTTCTAATTTTTCATCAATTTCTTCTAGTTCAAATTCATCTAACTGAAGTAAGTCTAGAATTAAATTTGCGGCATAGTACAAGTCATCTGTACCAATCATGCCTTTTTGTAACGCAAAGTTAAGTAATCTGTTGATTTGATGGTTCATTATGGGGTCTCCTTTTTTATTTTGTTATTTTCTTCACCTACTATAATAAACTTTTTAGTAAAATAATCAACATTTTTTAACCTTTTTACTAATTTATTTACTTATTATTTTACTAAAATAAAAAGAGAGAAGTTTTATTAATTCTCTCTGCATGAATTTCTAATAACTAATTGACATGGTAATTGTATTCTACGTGGGTAGCTGATATCCTCTTCTGTGATCATTCCGTGTAATAATGAAGCACCCATCTCTCCCATCTCACTTGAAGGTGCATAGACAGTAGATAATGTAGGTCGTGTGAAGTTACATGCATCCACATCATTGAATCCCATAATAGACACTTCTTCTGGCACCTTTATTTTTGCATCTAATAAAGCCTGCATAGCCCCCATCGCAAGAGGATCATTGGCACAGAATATTGCGGAAGGTATTTTTCCTTCTTCAATCACACGATTCATGACAGAATAGCCTTCATCTCCTGTCATTTCATGATTAGTTGTAAATATCTCATATTTTATTCCTAGATATTCGCAATATTTAATAAAGCTTTTCTTTCTAGAAATTGTTTGTAAAGACATTTCATCATATTCATTTCTTCCCATAAAACCAATCGTTTCATGTCCCTGTGAATGAAAATAGTTAACTACTTTATACATCGCGTCATCAAAATCCAATGAGATACAGACATTTGTGATTGGAGACAAATCCATATCTAATAAAACAATTCTACTAGATAACTTACTAAATGTATCAAGATACTTCTTTTCAAACTTTCCAATACAGATAATACCATCCACACCTTCTAATACCTGCTTCATATTCATATCATCGTATCTTACTTTTGTGGAAGCCATCTTTTCTTTTCTTAAATATTTCTCTACACCCTGTAAAATAGATAAGAAATAAGTATCTCTAAATTCCTGTTCAAATGTATAACACTGGATAATACCTATATTAAATGTATTCTTCTTTTCTTTTGATTTTAAGGAGTAATTGAGTTCACTAGCCACTCTTAATATCTTCTCTTTTGTCTCAGGTAAAACCCTCAATGTTTTATCTTCGTTTAATACTCTTGATACAGTTGCGATAGATACATTAGCTGCTTTCGCAACATCTTTAATTGTAGCCATTTCTTTTTCCTCCTTAACATTACTATAATAATTAATATATCACAATCTAGATAAAATGAGATAAAATTTTTAGTAATATTTTAACCAATTTTAATGATACATTATTTTTTCTTTATTTTCATTGTATATATCAAGTATTTTTCTACCTTGCCTATAATTTCTTCATTTTTTTATTGACGAGTGTATTTCTACATGTTATTATAGGTGAGCAGTCAAGAAATGGGCCTGTAGCTCAGTTGGTTAGAGCGCACCCCTGATAAGGGTGAGGTCGATG
>ERZ827490.3955-NODE-3955-length-12423-cov-6.654835_pt1 | contig 12423 bp, 13 predicted proteins | sample MGYA00519770_ERZ827490 | MGnify/ENA primary metagenome ERZ827490 (study PRJEB31778, sample SAMEA3449324) | human gut metagenome | biome: human gut; feature: human-associated habitat; material: faeces | place: United Kingdom | collected 2010/2012 ...
AATCCGACCCGGCAGACGCAAGAAATTCATCCGCCGTTTTTATCGCTTCGTCCGGTGAACTGCAAAGCACCGGGTACGCTTTCTTTCCCAATGCTTTGAACTGGCTGAAAGCAAGCTGTTTGTAATACTCATCACTGTTCACCTGTTCGGCATCCCGTTTGCGCATGGCGGAAATGGAATGTTGCGGGTAGTCGCAATCCACGACTGCCACATTATACCCTTTGAGGTAATACAGGTAACTCGCCACCAAGACGGTGAACGTTGTTTTGCCGACCCCGCCCTTTTGGGTGGAGAAAGCCACATACAAGGTTTCTTTCTTCATTGTCATTTTGAATTATTGTGATACATCTTTTATTTCATTCCATCCGTTCAGATTGACGGACAGTTTTCTTTCGTTCCATGTTGAAAGCTCGAAAGCCGGAATGATTGCTTCCTTTCTACAAAGACAGCCTGTTTTCTTTCTTGCTTTTTTGTTTTCATTCATTCCACAAAGACAGCTTGTTTTCTTTGCAGACAGTTTGCTTTCCCGATTGAATGACCGTTTCCTTTCAATCATTCCATCCGGTTTGCTTTCCTGCTTTCTTGAAAGATTGCAATCTTGAAATCTTGTTTTCAAGTTTTCAAAACCGCTTTCTTTCTGTCTACTTTCCGTTACATATATCCATCTATCCATATTGCTTTCTTTCTTAAATCCGGGACAAATAAACGTAGAAAAACAACCCCTTTTGAAAGGTGTCCTCAAATGTCCTCGTTTGTCCTCATTTGTCCTATAACCCGCTATTTCACAGCATTTTTAATACCCGTTACTTTGCAACCGAAAGGTATCGGTCAGGCTAACCAAGCCCCCGCCGCCGGGAGCGTTCCAATATCCGCTAACTCCAATCCGTCCGTAGGCGGATTTTTATTTGCACTGGCAAATAGCAAGGTGTGTTCTAAGTAACAAGAAATGTGATTGTAATCTATTGAATAATAGACTTTTGAAGAAGTAGAGTATAACAATGGGTAACGATGTAGAAACGAGCGAACTTCTTTAGTCTGCTATATTTTTCCATTGCTTCAAATAACTCTTGCACAAAGATAATGTATCTTTTTTAAAGAATATACTTACTACTAAGTAAATTTGATTATATTTGCATCATGAATGATACAAGAAGTGAAATAATACGGTTAGGGAGTGAATTGATTCGTTCTGTTGGCTACAATTCTTTTAGCTACGCTGACATATCTAAAGCGTTGAATATAAAGAATGCAGCTATCCATTATTATTTCCCTTCAAAGTCAGATTTAGGAGTGGAGATAATAAAGAGGAATCTTAATGCTTTCAACGAACTAACTAAAACATGGGAAGGCTTAGATTACAAATTGCAGTTTTCCAATTACATTCATATGCACGATAGTTTTATTGGTAATCACTGGCTTTGTATAGTTGGTTCACTTTCTCCATCTTATGACACTTTACCAGAAAACATGCAGAAAGAATTGAAGGGATTGGTAAATACAATCCTAAAATGGCTAACAGCATTATTAGACAATGGACTAAAAACTAATATTTTTTCATTTACGGAAACACCAAGAACAAAGGCTTTCATAGTTCATTCTGCGTTACTGTCTTCTTTACAAATGAATAAAGTATTAAAAAATGATGTATATAAGTCTATACAGGAAGGACTATTGAATATCTAATATTTTTTTATTCAAAAAACTTACTTACTAATAAGTATATAAATTCATAAAGATGAGAAAGATTGATTTTTTAAGAGAACAGATTATTGAATCGAGGAATTTTGTAAATCGTTTGATTTCCGAAATTCCACAAGATTTATGGTACACAATTCCTGAAAGCACAGATTCAAACTTTGCTTGGCAAATTGGACACTTGATGATTAGTCAAAACTTCCACGCTATCACATGTATCACTGGAAGAAATCCTAAAATCGCTGAACTAATACCTATTGTTGATTATGTGAAGATATTCAATGGTATGGGTACTTTGCATAGGTCAGTAGAAAAGAACTTGATTTCAGCATATAAGCTAAAAGAGCAGTTCGATGCTATTCACGAAATATGCATAGATAATTTAACGCAATTAAATGATGATATATTAATTGAACAATTAGAACCTATCCCATTCAAACATCCAGTAGCTAATAATAAATATGAAGCTTTATCATGGTGTTTCAAACATGAAATGTGGCATAGTGCTGAGATGGAAGCTATCAAAGTAGCTTTAAACTATCCAATAGTATGGCTAGAAAAATAGAGTTCTAAGATAAGCTCAATATAGCTAAATCATTCTGCATAAAACAGATTATTTAATCTGATAATTAATATTTACATTAAAATTTATGCGTATGAATGAATTATTAGGTATGAGGTTTTTAAGACTATTGTCTGAATCCTCGCAAGAAGTAACTAACGAAAAAATGCAAGATGCTTATGGCGAATTTGTCGAACAAATAAGAATAGTGGGGGATGGGAATGATTACTCCACTATTTACCGTATTCTTACAGCTACCCGTATTGAGATAGCTTCACTTGAAACAGCACCTCTTTACGGGCAGGGGGAAAAATGCGCTTAAAAAGCGGTTCTTACAAAAAACACAGGCGATTATTAACGCAGAACTGGAACTGCTAAATTTCAAAATCACACATCCCGAATCGTTTCCTTTGGCAACTCCATTGACATTTGAATCTTCTTTATCGGTCATACCTAAGTTTCCTAATCTCGGAATCATGGGTATGACCGAAATTCTTTCAGCCCTGATGCTGTTGGGTGGCATCACCGACAACATAGGCAAGAATCCAACTATCATCGCTTTTTCGGAAGTCTTTGAACAGGCTTTCGGATTTAGTTTTAACGGTATCTATGACCGTCAAAGCGAACTTTTCAAACGCAAGCCATGTAACCTCACTAAAACACTGGATGCTTTAAAAACAGTCCTTACTAAAGAATACAAGCAACGGCAAGCGGAAGCACTAAAAAATAAAGATGAAAAAAGATAATTTTGCAATAGCTTGATAAATAGCTATTTGTGTTTTGATATAGAGGGGTCAATACCGGACTCCTCTATTTTTAGTTCTTTATTCTGCCGTCCTTTGCTTCATCAATCGGTTGAGAACAATAATGTTAAACTTAAAATTGAAGCAAAATGTATGTAGATAATGAAAATTTCGACAAGTGGATGGAAAGGTTATCAAAGAAGCTCACCGAAGTTGGGCAAGACCTGAAATCACTTATCAATACTGACAAGGTAATGGGTGAGAACGACAAACTATTAGATAATCAGGATTTAGCGTTTCTACTAAAAGTATCTTTCCGAACCTTGCAACGGTATCGAGTAAGTGGCAAACTTCCTTACTTTACGATAAGTCATAAGACCTATTATCGTTCAGCCGACATTCGGGCATTTGTTCAAGAAAATGCTGATAGCAAGACCTATGAGCGATTTAAAAAGGAAAATCAACTTGATAAGCAAACCGAAGCAAAATAAGGTGGGTAATGTTACCGCCTGATGGAATGTTACCATTCCCCATTTAGCAGAAATCGCCTCGCTATGTAGCTCGGCTCGTTTCGCTAAATGAAGCAAGAGGGAACTGGACAAGTCCTGTTCTTCCCTCTTGCCCTGCGGGGCAAAGCCTTCGGCTTTAATGATTTACATTCGTAACCGTTTATAACAGTGATTATAAGTCGAAAACGTATTTCGCTTATAATCAACTGAATAAATATCGCTTTCTTTATAAAAAAGTTATAATCATGGATAAGACCAGTAATATATCCACACTTACCACCATCGGCATAGACCGACAGACGGGAAAGTTAATAGATAAACTCTGCAAACGCTATTCGCTGAAAAAAGGGGAAATAGTCAGGTTGGCATTTGTCTATATTGATAAAGCGTGTATCAACCCATCGGAAGCACCGGAATCCGTAAAATCGGAGTTGGCGAAGATAAACAAGCGACAAGACGATATTATTCGCTTTATCCGACACTACGAGGAAGAACAACTAAATCCGATGATACGAACCGCCAATTCTATTGCAGTTCGGTTTGATACCATTGGCAAAACATTGGAAACTCTTATTCTTTCTCAACTGGAAACCAGTCAGGGAAAACAAACAGCCGTATTGCAAAAAGTAAGTGAACAGTTTAGCAAGCACGCTGACGTAATCAACCAGCAAGGGAAGCAACTAAACGCACTCTATCAGATACACCAACGAGATTATAAGAAGCTACTAAATCTAATACAACTCTATTCGGAGTTATCCGCTTGTGGAGTAATGGATAGCAAGAAGAAAGAGAACCTAAAGGCAGAAATCATTAATCTGATAAACACATAGAGCCATGCACATAGATTTTGCCCCACCATCGGGAGGAACTTATAACAATGCAGGAAGTAGCCGCCAATTAGCTTCATACATGGAGCATGAAGATTTGGAACGTATGGAGAAAGGTATCTATACCGATGGCTTTTTCAGCCTGACGGATGATAATATCTACAAATCAAATGTTATTAAGGATATAGATACTAATATCGGGCAACTACTGAAAACGGATGCAAAGTTTTTCGCTATCCATGTCAGCCCATCGGAAAGCGAACTTCGGGCAATGGGAAACACCGAGCAGGGGAAAGCCGAAGGAATGAAACGGTATATTCGGGAAGTCTTTATTCCTGAATACGCCAAGAACTTCAACAAAGGACTATCCGAAGCGGATATAAAGTTTTACGGGAAGATACATTTCGACCGTAGCCGTTCCGACAATGAACTAAATATGCACTGCCATTTGATTGTCAGCCGGAAAGACCAAGCTAATAAAAAGAAGCTATCTCCGCTAACCAACCACAAGGACACCAAGAACGGGGTAATCAAAGGTGGTTTTGACCGTGTGAACCTGTTCCAACAGGCAGAACAAGGATTTGATAAACTGTTCGGTTACAATCGACAATTATCAGAATCCTTTGAGTATGCCAATGCCATGAGGAACGGTTCTATTTCCGAACAGATTGAATTACAGGAACAGAATTTGAAAGAACCAAAACAACATTTTACTGGCGAAAATAAAAAAGAAGTATTCCAATCCGGTGAAAAAGAAAACAATGTTTCTTGCAATATTGATAGTAAGCAAAACGAGAAACATTCTTTTAATCAAGGAAGTAATGCAAACAGCGATTCTCTGTTATCTATCTTTTCATTGGGAAATGGCAATAATTACGATGCAACATTAGCGGAAGAATTACAGGCACAGAAACGCAAGAAGAAAAAGAAGAAAGGAATAAGAAGATGAATGAATACGAAGAACTAAGAGCCGACATAGACCGCTACCTGATGGAACGGTTCAAATATCGCAAATCGCTCGTTTGCCTGACGGTGGATAATATTATCGCCATCCGGAGAAACAGCCGGGTAGATTTGTATTTGCGTATCAGAAAGGTTGAAAGCCGTTTTCCACCTGATTGCCTGATTATCGCCCGATTGGGTTTCATTAAAGAGCGGATAGGACACGGAACACACTTTCTTAGGCTTTTGACCGGAGTAGCCCGGAAATATGGTTTCAATTACATCGGCATTGAGTGTGCCAACATCAAAAGCAGTGCATTTGCCAAGAAGTTAGGCTTTTATTCCATAGATGGCGAGAATTACACAATAGCGATAATCAATCTAATATCTTATTTTTCAATGGAATAATCTTAATTAATCCTTTCTTTATCTGAACACAAAGGTATATTCCAAGAATAAAACGGCAACACCGAGCCGCAAGCGGTTTTTGTAAATTTCTTCCTTTTTCGTCCCGAAAAAGAGTAAATTTCCAAAAAGTGTTGCCTTATTTATTCTTTCCATATAGGAGATGTTTATCAGAGAAAAAAAGGAAAAAATTTGTTGTTAGGAGTAGTAAGGAATCCAATAATGACAGATTTAGTTCAAAGCAGTCACAATCCAATCCCAGTGGCTTATATTTCTTATCTATAATCCCCAAAACTGAACTTTACGTTTATACTGGGCTATACTTTTTATATTGATATGACAAAGTGAATTTATTTGAACTAAAAGAGGGCTAATTATTATGTTCATATTTTATTAATCGTTAATTTTGTGAGCAAATGACTATAATCTATGGGTAATCTTAATTTTGAAATACTTATTGATGAAACTTTTGCCAATATCAACACTGACGAAAGTTTAAATCCAATAGCCAACAAAAAAGTGCTTAGTCTTATTAATGATTTTGAGGATGGAAGTTGGAGGTATACAAATTTTCAACGTTTTATTTGGGATAATATTGCAGAAACATCTCTTTCTTACAAAGAAAGAGAAAGTCTTGTTGGCGAACCACAAACAACGCTTGCCACTGCTGCAAGAAATCTTCGTTTAACCGATAAAGAAGATGGCACTAGCAAGGATAGAGACATTAGTAGAGGAAGTGAATTAGCTGAGATTGTTCTTTATGGGCTAATGAAACACCATTATGGAGCTTTGCCCGTTGTTCCAAAGATTTTTTATAAACAAAATCCTCAAGACAATGCTAAAGGAGCAGATAGTGTACATATAGTTATTGAGGGTGAAAATGATTTTTCTATTTGGTTTGGAGAAGCCAAGTTCTATAATAGTATTGAGAATGCAAGACTTGATACAATTATTGAATCAGTAGAGAACTCAATTAAAACCGATAAATTACGAAAAGAGAATAGTATAATAACAAACGTATCTGATATTGACTATCTTATAACAAATGAAGAATTAAGAGATAAAATAAAGGGATTTCTTTCTCAGAAAACGTCGATAGATGGTCTAAAATCCAAACTTCATATTCCGATTCTAATATTACATGAATGCAAAAAAACAAAAGAAGCAACGGATTTAACTCAGGAATATAGAGATGCGATAGTTGCATATCACAAAGATAGAGCAATAGCATACTTTAAAAAACAACTTGACAAAATTAAAAATACACATCGGTATTCAGAAATAACATTTCACTTGATATTATTTCCAGTTCCATGTAAAAAAACGATTGTAGATAGATTTGTTGCCAACGTTGAGTATCAAAAAAATCAATAATATGGAGACTATATTTGAATTTTGCCATACAATAAATGATTTACTCTCTTGCAATAAGGAAAAGGAAGCAAGGGACGAATTAATTAAACTATTAGATTATCACGAAACAAATGAAATTCCATATTCTCCGTTAGTCAATCACTTAATTAGAGAAACGGGATTATATCCCTATTTACAATTGGAAACTGCTGATTGGCAAGAGAAATTTGTTCATGAAGTTTTTAAAGTAGATACAGGAGAAAAAGAACAGTTAACTTTACATAGGGAACAGTCTATACTTCTTAAGAAACTTGTCAATGGAGAAAGTATTGCAGTTAGTGCTCCAACTAGTTTTGGTAAAAGCTTTGTGGTAGATGCTTATATATCAATTAACAAACCATCAAATGTTGTGATTATTGTGCCTACCATTGCTTTGACTGATGAGACTAGACGAAGGCTTTACAAAAAATTTGCAAACGAGTACAAGATAATAACGACAACAGAAGTTGAGCTTTCTGATAAAAATATATTTATATTTCCTCAAGAGAGAGCCATAAGTTATGTAGATAAGATAAAAGAATTAGATATACTTATTATTGATGAATTTTATAAAGCAAGTTCTAAATTTGATAAAGAAAGGTCTCCAACATTAATAAAAGCTATTTTAAAATTGGGGCAAATCGCAAAGCAGAAATATTTTTTAGCTCCAAACATAAGCCATCTTGAAAAAAATCCATTTACAAAGGATATGGAATTTTTTCCATTAGACTTCAATACTGTTTATTTAGAAAAATACGAGTATTATGATGAAATAAACAATAACGATGTAGCTAAAAGTCAGAAGTTACTTGATATATTACGTTTAAAAGATACGAAATCTCTCATATACGCAGGGACTTATACTAATATAGAGAGTGTTTCTAACTTGTTACTAACGAGTACGCTAGAAAAAGACAGTCTATTATTGACTTCATTTTCTAATTGGCTTAGTATAAATTATGATTACAACTGGAACTTAACAAAATTGGTGAGAAGAGGAACAGGCATTCATAATGGGAGGCTTCATAGGTCACTAAGTCAAATTCAAGTTAAACTTTTTGAGGAAACTAATGGACTTAATAATATTATCTCAACGTCATCTATTATCGAAGGAGTTAATACATCTGCTGAAAACGTAATAATTTGGGCTAATAGGAGTGGAAAAGGACGCGCAAGATTGAATGATTTTACCTATCGAAATATAATGGGACGAGGAGGACGAATGTTTCGACATTTTATAGGTAAAATATTCATATTAGATAAACCTCCTGTTGAGGAAAAAACGCAATTGGATATTCCATTTCCCGAAGAAATATTAGGTGACCTTGACGAGAAGACATTTGAAAATGAATTAACGAAAGAACAAGTAGCAAAAATAATCTTATATAAGCAAGAAATGGCTGATTTCCTTGGAAATGAAGTGTTTCGCAGATTACAGGAAGAAAATACATTTCAAACGAGTGATACAGAACTTATCAAAAAGATAGCTTTTGAAATGAAGTCGAACCCAAACGATTGGAATGGACTAAGTTTCCTAAATTCAATGAATACAACCAACTGGGATAGAATGTTATATAAAATTATACGAATTCAACCGGGAGGGTGGGAATCTGAATATACCCCATTCGTAGAGTTTGTTAAAGTGTTAAAAAACAACTGGTTTAAGTCTATTCCACAATTACTTAAAGAATTAGAACCGTATGAAATAGGTGTTGATGATTTTTTTAAGCTTGAAAGGAAAGTCACTTTTAAACTATCTTCTTTGTTGAGTGACATAAATATTTTGCAAAAAGAAATCTTGAAAGATAAGAATTATGATATTTCAAGATTTGTATCTTTATCTGCACATGCATTTCTTCCAACAGTTGTATATCAACTAGAAGAGTTTGGAATGCCTAGAATGATTTCTAAAAAAATACATAATAGCAAAATAATGAATTTTTATGACAAAGATTTGAATATACATAATGCATTAGATTATTTTAATAAAATTGGTCGAGATAGAATTCTGAAAATAGACACTCTTATTGATTTTGATAAATATATTATTGATTATTTCTTCGAGGGAATAACAGTTGAATAATTATATATCTGACTAAAAAGTAAGTACTACCTAATTATTGGGGTAGCACTTACTTTTGCTTATTTTGATAGTTCGTATTTTCCCTCAATTCGTTCCGCAAGGTTTGTCATATCCTCATTTATTTTGGTACGGGTTATGTCCGCATAGATTTGAGTAGTGGAAATACTTCGGTGTCCCAATGTCTGACTAATCGTTTCTATCGGAACACCCATTGAAAGGCAGAGGGTTGCATAACTATGTCTTGCCATGTGATAGGTCAGCCGTTTGTCAATATTGGCGGTTTTAGCTATCTTTTTCAACTGAATATCAGCATTTTCTAATGTACGCAATCTAAACACTTTTCCATCGAGACCAGCAAAATTCGTATTTTGATATTTCTCTATAATGCGAAGCGGAATATCAAGTAGTGGGATATACGAAACACTTCCTGTCTTTTGGCGATTTAAGACAATCCACTGTTTACCGTCTTCTTGCCGTACAATATTATCATGTCGTAAGTTCTTTAAATCCACATAGGCAAGACCTGTAAACGTCGAAAATATAAACATATCACGGATAAAATTGGCACTCTCATGTTTCATATCTGTCTGCATCAACTGTTCTATCTCATCCATTGATAGCCATTTCCGGGTAATAGTTGTTCGCTGCGGACGATAGCCAAAGAACGGGTCTTGATGCATCAAGCCTTTGTTTAACGCTCGCATTACAACTTTGCGTAATGGTTTTATGGTATTGTTGGTTGAATTTGGGTTAAATTGTAGATTGATTTTCAGATAGTAAACGTACGATTCTATAAAATCAAAATTAACTTGGGTAAACGGAATATCCGTTGCCCCGTATTTGTATTGTACAAACTCTTTCAAATGCCGATAAGCACGGTTAAGATGCGTGTAGGTAGTTTGGACTATCAAAACGCCAACAGACTGCCGTTTTTCTTCTACTAAGGCTGCAAACTCCTGTATCAGACTATTCTGCCTGATACCTATTCCCTTGATAGCATTTTTCAGGATTTCAGCAGTAATATAACTCTTGCTTTCCAGTAAGGTTTTATAATGTCGGATAAGTTCAACCCGATAGTTCTCTATCTGCTTATTGATGGTTGTTTCTTCTTTTGATTTACCTATGGCTATTCCCTGTTTGGCATCCCATTTTTCAGGAGATAATTCTAAACCTGTGCTGAAAGCCGAACTTTTACCGTCAACACTGACACGCCCCATGACAGGGCAATTTCCTGATTTTTTCTTTTTGCTGGTATTCAGGTAAAAGAGTATAGCGAAGGTGCTTCTATTGTTTTGCATAATATCTGTATTTTGGATTATTAAAAGTTGAATTTAGTGGCGAGACGTGCAGATAGTTGCTGCATATCATTGCCTATTTTCTCATTGTTAAGACGTGCATAGCGTTGGGTAGTCTGAATATGTTTGTGCCCCAACATCCGGCTGACACTTTCAATTGGAACACCTTGTGAAAGGCAGATTTGAGAAGCGAAAGTGTACCTTGCCATGTGATAGGATAATACCCGATTAATACCACAGTTTCTTGCAATACGCTTTAAACCGACATTCACCTGCCCTAAACTCATGTGCGGAAACACTTTCCCATCGGAAGCAAGCCCTTTATAATACTCCATGATTTGAATAGGGATATTCAATAGCTTTACATTAAATTCCGTATGCGATTTTTGCCTGTTGGCTGAAATCCACAAGCTACCATCATCTTCGTTAATAATATCTTTCCAAGAGAGTTTATGCAGGTCTGCATAAGCCAAGCCGGTAAAGGTCGAAAACAAAAACATATCACGAATAAACCGTTGTGTACTTGATTTAAGGGGAGTTTTCATAAGCAAGTCCAGTTCGTCATTGGTGAGAGATTTGTTTTTAAGTTCCGTCTTTTCCAATTCAAAACCGTCAAAAGGGGGACGGGTGATAATTCTTCGATGCAACGCTAAATGTATTACCTTGTTTAACAAGACAATCCTTGCCTTGACTGTTCTCGGCTTCATCTTGTGTTTTACCCGGAAAAAGAAATTCAATGCTTCGATGAAAGGTAAATCTAACTCGGTCAGGGGAATATCTTCCACATGGTATTCTTCCCGGAGAAACTGTTTAAGCTGTTTGTTAAGGACTTCATACTGCTTGTAGGTGGATTGTGCCCTGTCAATGCCTATTCTCCCTTTGAAATCTTCCATCATTTCACCGAACAGGACAAGCAATGTTTTTTGCGCAGTGGCAATTCCCTGAAAGGCATTCTTTACTTCGATAGCGGTTACTTTTCCTGTTCGTTTTAAAATGTCCCTACAATGCGCATGTATGGAGAGATTAATTTTATTAATCTCTCTGTTGAGTTCAACGGCAACACGACTTTTGCCGATTGCCCGACCTGATTTTACACTCCAAAGCTGTTCCTCAATTTTTAGCTTTGAGCCGAATTGTGCGATAGTGTTGCCGATGATGATTTTCCCGACAATCGGAAAAACGGCATCGGGATTTGTTTCTGTTCTTTCCGTGTTACCCTCTCGTTTGAGGTAAAAGGATACTTTCAGTTCGTTGTTCATAATGCTCACATTTTTAGTTCGTAAAATTACTTTCAATATGAGTTATCTGAACAATGTAAACCGCAGACAAACAGTGCTATATCCAGACGTTTAACGTCATTGGATTGCCGTACTTTTCGTCTTTTGGAATGGGTAACGGTTTAGAAGCGGAAAGTCTGCTTAAATCTGCTTTTTCCTGCATTTTCGTCACCGGACACCATAAGACACTAAAAGATATACATTTCTATTAACCAGTTAATTACCTTGTTTTTCTCTAATTCTTCTTTCAGGCATCTTGTTTTCTAAGCAGCTTAAAATTCTTTCAGCAGCGCAGAACGCCTTGCCCGGACGAAGCCGGGATAGGGTCACTCCGAAGTCGTAACCCTTTAAAAAAAATGTAGCATGAAACAGAAAAATGAAAATGCGCCCCGTCCGGGTGGCGCAGGACGCAAGCCCAAAGCAGACCCGGCAGTGTTCCGGTACTCTATCAGCTTCAATGCGATAGACCACGCCCGCTTTTTGGCATTGTTCGACCAGTCCGGTATGCGCACCAAAGCGCATTTTATCACCGCCCGCATCTTTGGCGAACCGTTCAAAGTGATTAAAATAGACAAGGCGGCAGTAGAATATTATACCCGGCTGACCGCTTTATATTCCCAGTACAGGGGTATCACCGTGAATTATAATCAGGTGGTAAAGGCTCTCAATACCAATTTTTCAGAGAAGAAAGCT
>ERZ827490.3965-NODE-3965-length-12394-cov-3.589594_pt1 | contig 12394 bp, 9 predicted proteins | sample MGYA00519770_ERZ827490 | MGnify/ENA primary metagenome ERZ827490 (study PRJEB31778, sample SAMEA3449324) | human gut metagenome | biome: human gut; feature: human-associated habitat; material: faeces | place: United Kingdom | collected 2010/2012 ...
TGAAAGTGTTTCGCTAAATCCTTGACAGGAAATCTGACAAGGATTTAGCGAAACACTTTCACTAATCAATATGTCTGTCGATTACTCGACAAAACAAAGGTATGAAAATGTTTTAAATTACAATCACTCAATGGGGTTTTGCAGAAGTAAAATTGGGAGTAAAGTTTCAGAAAATCAACGTTGAGACCCAATAAAGTTGTTTATAGGTTGGGAAATTCTGCATTTTTGAGAATAAAACCAGCCTTTTTGATGGAATAGAGGCTTTGATCCTACCCCTAATCCCGATTCTCTAAAATCGGTCGGTATCAAATAAATAATCGGGACATTGCAGATAAGAAAGATATGTCAATTCTTTCATTATCAAACAATATCCCGATCATTATATAGAGACAGTCCCGTTATTCTCCGCAAATGGATTGTATAGCGCTATCAAGATAGATGGCTTGTCCGCTTGTCAACCGTCCCCACCAATGGCAATCGTAGGCTTCAAGGATGATTTCTCCCTGTCCTTTCAGTTTTCTTGCCAAATAAGGTGTCACCAACCACCATTCCAGCACTTCTTCGTCCACGAAAGGATAGATGTATTCTTCAGGCAATAGACCTGCCTTTAGCATACCGTCTATCAGCATCTCCTGTTCCCATAAAACGTGGTTGTGAACTAACTTTTTTGCTTGTTCAAATTGTTCTCCCATAGCTATCGAGTTTTTAATTAGCTAAGGGGAGGGGGCTTTTGGTAGGAGTGGGTGAATGTATGGAAGGTTATCTATGAATAGCTCCAGAAATATGAGGTGTCAAGGATTACTAACTATGTAAAGCGTATAAATTTGAATTTATCTTCCACAGGCTCCAATTCTAATTCTTGTCTCAAACTTTGTCGTAATTCAATAAGGAGAGGTATTAAATCTCCTGAACGAGTAGTTGCTACGTCTTCGGCGAATTGTTGTGCTAATTGAATTTGTTTGGGAGTTCCCAAAAGTTGAATATTTGCGATAGCAGTTTCAATGTCTGAATGAAAATGATCTATTTGAGCTTTATTTGTATTCCGATTTGCCGTGTGCTCTAATTTTTGCCAAGCTGTTATCAAATATTGAATTTTCATTTCTTTTTTCTTGTTTGATAGATCGCGACGTTTAGACAAATTATGCAATATAAACCATCCTATAATGTTGACAATTATAGTTAACCATACAAAAAACATATTATCCATAGTGAAAATTTTTATTGCAATAATACGAATTATCGTTTAATAAGTCTATCCCTAACAATCGTCACACAGGCCGTCGTTTTACCATTTACTTTAGGTGAGGTTTCTTTGATCTCATATCAGTTTGCCAAATCCGAGGCTTTGGCCGTACGAGATATTCCCAGCGTGTCGTAAATTCGTTGCAACTTTTCTTTTGCCGTGCTCTTGGGTATGGCCGTCTGTTTGGCGAAGGCATCGTTTACCATCTTCACAATTTTGTATTCGTTCGTGATCGGTAACTTTTTCACCAATTCCCTTTTGATGTTGCCTACATGGTATTTCAACGCCTGCACTTTGGCCACTCCCAATTGTTCGTAAGCAGGTTTAATCAGCGGATGCTTGCTTTCGATCATCGCACACAGTTCCGTATGGTTATCTCAGGAGAAAAACGGCTGTGTCGTTTTCAGTCGGTGGTACTCGTCGAACAGTTCTTTGAAGGTAAGCCGTGCATTGTTCTCGCTCTCGATCTTTTCGACAATCTCGCTGAACGAATATCGCATGATGGTATAACCGTTTCGCTGTAACTCGCCTGTCAGGTTTACATAGGTTCTGTAAATATGGCGGCATATCTTGAAGTTCACGATGTCCATGTTTACCAAATTCCGATCTACGATCAGTCGGTTATCCTCGATGCGTACATACAGCTCGTTGATGTAAGGAATCTTCGATAACGTTTTCACTCGGGCCGATTCGCTCAGAGCGTTGATCTCTGCGGCATAGCTTTCGGCTTCCGACCATGTTTTTTCCGTGGAGGCGATAAACTCGGCTAAATTCACCTGATCGCTGTATTTAGTCGTTGAATAGACATGCACGATCTGGGTTTTATATTTGGAGTTTCTGATGCGTCCGCAAATCTGCGTAAAGAGGGTGGATATATCCAATAAGGTATGCGCTTTTTTGCCGTCGCTGACGATGAACGTCACTCCGTTCTCATCGTAGAGGTCACACCCCTCAAAACAGGTGGAAGTGTAGAAGTTGATCCTTTTGACGGGATCGGATGGTTGGCCTATCGGATAGTCTTTGCCGAGTTTCTTTTCATTCTCGGCCCTTGCGTCCCCCGAAGTCGAACATACGATCTTGACCGCTTCGGGAGTGAGTTTGAGTAAGCGAATCACTTTGGCGATAAACTCCACGCTGTTGACGAATATGTGCAGGTTATAGGGCATGTCGTCCCGTAAGACTTTCTCACATTCCAACGCAACGTATTTATCGGGCTTGGTGGTCTGTCGGGAACGGACGTTGATTTCGGTCAGATGCGGTCAGTCGATTTCACAGACGGGAAGATGTTTCAATTCCTCTAATATATATTCCCGTTCGATGGGTGTGGCCGTCATATAAGTCACCCGTAGGAATCTGGATGCCTCTGCCAGCAGGTTTTTAACGGCCGTATGTCGAAACGAATAGGAGTTGAACAGTACGTGTCACTCGTCCACCAACAGGAACATATCTCGATAGGGATTAAGCCCCGCCGTTTCCAGTGCACGAATCGTGCGGGGCAGGGAATCGTAGGTAACCGCAATCTTTAATGGAGAATGGGTACGGACATAGTCGGTGATGTCCTGTTCGGTTATACCCTCGTAAACACCCAGCACGGAAATACTGTCTTTACGATAAATGGTCTTGTTCTTGACCAATGCCACGTAAGGCATGGCGATAATGGTTGGAATAGAGTTGCGTATGGCTAACTCGGTAGCGCCGCATCCCGTTTGCTTCTTGTTAAATAGGCAGTTCGTAGGAATCTCGGTCATAAATTCCGAGAGATAATGTGCTCCATCGGGAGCAGGAATCGTTCAATCGTGTTTCATTTTTTAAATGTTTAATGGTAAATTAATAATCTCTTTATATAAATCTTCCACATTTTTTGATTCTGAATATCTCTTATTAAGGGAATATTCATTTCGCACTCAAAAAATATGGAAACTATCATCTCTATAATGTGAGGGAAATATCCATCTAAAGGGAATCGTTCAAGTAGGCAGAAATGGGTAATAAGTTTTCATCGCTTAAATCCTATTATCTGTTTACTTGGAGACTTTCCATATTTTTTAATCCTGAAATAGTCTTATTAAGGGAATATCCATTTCGTACTCAAAAAATATGGAAAAATGGATGTAAAAATAAGAGCAGGAATAACCTGCCCTTACTGATTTACGACAATTTGCAATGGAAGTAGAATGAATGATTGCCTTTAAAAGACACTATAAAGATACGAAAAATTGGGGAGATGGTCAAGCCTTTTGAATACGATTTTTTAATGAATTCATTGTTTTGTATGTTTGAAAATCAGTCGATTGAAAAATTTTGATTGATGGAGGTTTAATTGAATTCTTTTTGTGGAAGGCATCAATCGGTCGTATTCAGGTCTGAAAACGTAGTGACATAGCGGGATTTTGTTCTAAAACGTACTGAAAAGATGGGATATGGCTTTTTATTTGACTTTTAGGATGCAGTAAAAAAGAGGACAGACTTTGAAAAAGGGTCTAAAAGATTAACCCTTTTACAAAGTTTGTCCTTGTTTAAGATCATAGTAGGTTCTTCATCGCTTCGTCTATCTGTGAGTTCTCAAAAGAATCCAAATATATTTGTGTGGTAGATAGATCAGAGTGTCCCAAAGATTCAGAAATGATAGCGATATTCACCCCTGAGCGTTTAAGCACGGTGGCGTAGGTATGCCTTGCCACGTAGGTGGTTAATTTTGTCGTCAGCCCTAACCGTTTGCTCCATTCTTTTAATTCTCTGTTTATATGGATTAATACCTTATGCACTCGGTTGTGGATTTGCTGTTCTGTGCGATGTGCGTGACGGTCAAGAATAGGGAAAATGTAATCATCTTGTATGGTTTCTGCACAAATATATTTGGCAATGATTTTCTTTGCTTGGGGATGTAATCGACAAGTCATTGCTTTACCTGTTTTGTGACGATGGTAGAAAATTCTGTTTTCTTCCATGTCGGCATAACGTAGGGTAGCGATGTCCTTAAAATTGATACCTGCCGAAAAGTAAGAGAATAGAAAAATGTCCCGTGCAAATTCGGTGTATGGAGATCGTGTTGCAGGTAGTTCTGCCTGTATCAATCGTTGTATATCTTCTTTCTGGATGGCTCGTTTGCGTGTTTGTGTCCAATGTTTCCCCACTTTGTAGACAATAAAAGGATTTTCCTTGCAAAGAAAAATCTTATCAGTTATGGCTTTGTTATAAACGGCTTTTAGAACGCTGAATTTCGTTGCAATCGAATTGGGCAGGTTGCCTTCTCCATGTAGGAATGTTTCAAAATCATCCAGCAGTTTGGGTGTAATATCTTCAAACCGCAATTTGGCGGGATGGAATTTACTAAGCGAGGTGCGGGTTGCTGTGTATTTGATGGCGGTGTTGATTTTTCCAGCCCGTTTCATGGCTGCAATCTGCTGTTCGAAATAGCTATCTACAAGTTGTGGAGTGCATTTTACTGTTTGATCGAATAGGTTATCGAAATTAACCTCCATATCCAACGCTTCCAGACGCTGTATTTTCTTTCGATAACCTGCTAGCGCGGAATCTATCTGGCTTTGTAGCGTGGCACGTTCAGGACAATTGGGTCTCAGCATTTCGGTGTCTTTGTCCCAATGGCAAGGAGTTACCGATAGGCCGAGAGCCACAAGTTTCGTATTGCGTTCGTGGGTAAATCGAAGCATTAACGGGGATTGTCCGTTTTTGTAGATTCTGCCAGTTCGTAAAACAACTTTGATTTTCATTTACTTGCGTGTTGCGCAAGCAATTAAGAGTAGCTAATTTGGTGTCCAACAAAGTGTCCAACATTTCTTTCCCAAACTCCCTTTTTAGCCTGTTTTGACCCGTACGGGTATGAAAAAAGCGACTATGATCAAATCATAATCGCTTGATTCAAAGAGCTGTTGACGAGGATTGAACTCGTGACCTCTTCCTTACCAAGGAAGTGCTCTACCACTGAGCTACAACAGCAATGTTGCATTATCTGCGCGAACCTACCGCGCGGTTGGAGCGGAAGACGAGATTCGAACCCGCGACCATTAGCTTGGAAGGCTAATGCTCTACCAACTGAGCTACTTCCGCAAAAATTGAGTGTGGGCGGAGATGGATTCGAACCACCGAAGTCGAAGACAGCAGATTTACAGTCTGCCCCATTTGGCCACTCTGGTATCCGCCCGTACGGCGGCGCATCGCTGCGCCGGGTGTTGCGCCTCTTTCCTGTTTCGGTCCCCTCTGAAAGTCCTGAAACTCCGGTTTTCAGGGAGATACCCGTCAGTTTGCAGGGTTTTGAGGACGACAAAATTACGCATTATTTGCAAATACGCAAACATTACCTGCCAAAATCAGCCGTTTCGGGAGAAAATTACCCTCTTCCACCGGCTGAAAAGGTCTGCAAAAGGGCGAAATCGGCCTCAAAGGTACAATCTATTTTTTGAATAAGGAAATTTTTTTGCGACAAAAACTTAGCGAGAGGATAAATTCCTAACAATTTATCCACAATCACGAAGTGCTGTTCTTTGCAACATCCTGTTACAATACAGTTCCGGCAAAGCGTGATCAAAGGGCGGTTTACAGCGTCTCTTGAACCGGCGTGGCCTTTTTCGTATCGAAGTCGTATGTGGCGGTCAGCGCGAAATCGAGCTGTTTGCGTGCCAGGTCGGCCCGCATGACGCGAATGCGGACGCCGTCGCCGAGGGTGAAAATACGTCCCGTACGTTCGCCCCGGAGACAGTAGTTCTCTTCGTCGAAAGTGTAGTAGTCGTCCGTCAGGTCGCGCAGCGACACCATCCCTTCGATCTTCGTGTCGTCCAGTTCGATGTAGATTCCCCACTCCGTGACGCCCGAGATGTGCCCGTCGAACTCCTGGTCGAGCTTGTCGAGCATGAACTCTACCATTTTGTACTTGATCGACGCGCGCTCGGCATCGGCGGCGCGGATCTCCATTGCCGACGAGTGTTCGCACAATCCTTCGTAGTATTCCTTGTCTTCGGATTTACCCCCGGCCAGGTAGTGCGCCAGCAGGCGGTGCACCATCATGTCCGGGTACCGGCGGATCGGCGAGGTGAAGTGCGTGTAGTAATCGAAGGCCAGCCCGTAGTGTCCGATATTCGTAGTCGTATAAGTCGCTTTGGCCATCGTCCGGATCGCAAGTGTCGAAATGAGGTTCTCCTCCTGTTTGCCGTGAACGTTCGTCATCAGCTTGTTGATGTCCTTGGCGAGCGCTTTGCCGACGGCATCGCTTTTCATCTGGTAGCCGAAGCGCATGACGAAACTGCGCAGTTGGGCGAGCTTGTCGGAATTGGGTTTGTCGTGCACGCGGTAGACGAACGTGCGTTCGCTGTTCTGCACCCCTTGGCGTTTACGCCCCACGAACTCGGCTACTTTGCGGTTGGCCAGCAGCATAAACTCTTCGATCAGCTGGTTGGCTTCCTTCATCTCCTTGAAATAGACGCGCAGCGGCTTGCCGTTTTCGTCGAGGTCGAATTTCGCCTCTTCGCGTTCGAAGCTGATTGAGCCGTTACGGAAACGCGCGGCGCGCAGCTTGCGGGCCAGCGCATTGAGCGCCGTAATCTCGTCGGAAAGGTCGCCCTGGCCGGATTCGATTACCTGCTGCGCTTCGTCGTAGGTGAACCGGCGATCGGAAAGGATCACCGTACGGCCGAACCATTCGTTCTGTACCTCGGCCTCTTCGTTGAGTTCGAATACGGCTGAAAAGCAGAATTTCTCTTCGTTGGGCCGCAGTGAGCACAGCCCGTTCGAGAGGCGCTCGGGGAGCATCGGGATCGTCCGGTCCACCAGATATACCGATGTGGCGCGGTTTTCGGCCTCGGCATCGATGATGTCGCCCGGATGGACGTAATAGGTTACATCGGCGATGTGCACGCCCACTTCTATATTGCCGTTGGGCAGACGGCGCATCGAAAGCGCATCGTCGAAATCCTTGGCGTCGGCGGGGTCGATCGTGAGGGTCGTAATGCCGCGGAAATCCCGCCGGGCGGCGATTTCGTCTGCGGACAGCTCGGCCGGGATTTTGTCGGCTTCCTGCTCCACCTCTTTGGGATAGGTATAGGGAAGGTCGTATTCGGCCAGGATCGCATGCATTTCGGTGTTGTTGTCACCCGGAGTACCCAGTACGTCGACAATCTCACCCGCGGGATTTTTCATCGTGTCGGGCCATTCGGTGACCCGTACCAGCACTTTTTGACCGTCTTTTGCTCCCTTCAGGTCGCGCAGCGGAATGAATACGTCGGTAGGGAACTTGCGGCTGTCCACTTTCACGAATGCGAAACTGTCCGACAGTTCCAGTACGCCCACGTATTTTTTGTCCGAATGTTCGAGTATCTCGATTACCTCTCCTTCGGGGTTCATCTCTTTTTTTGCCTTGCGGGTGATCGCTACCTTTACGCGGTCGCCGTGCAGCACATGGCCGGCGTGCCGCGAGTTTACATAGATATCTTTGTCCAAGCCTTCGACTTTGACATAGAAAGCCCCGGAAGAGGTCATATCTACGATCCCTTCGAAAGTCTCGCGTTTTGCGTTGCTGAGGCGGTATTTGCCTTCCGCGACCAGTTCGATCGTCCTTTCATCGAGCAGGGACCGGACGACGCTGCGCACTTCGTCTTTTTCATCGCGTGTCATTGCGCCGGTGGCGGTGATCAGGTTCTTAACGGAATAGCGCTTGTCCGGCAGGGTGCGGAACAACTCTGAAATCAAAGATGCGATGCTGCCCGATGTTTTTGTTTTCACCTTCCCTTTTGAAGGTTTTTTCTTGTTTTTCGTCATTCTCTTTCTATATAATCGGTACAAAGGTAGGGAAATAACCCGAGATAATACGGACGGAGCGGTTAAAATATTGTTACGCCGGCGAGTGGCGGATTAGAAAGGATAGCCCACACCGAAACTGAGCGCCGTGTGTTTTAAGCTGAAATTGCGGATGACCCAGCGTTCTCCGGGATTGACGTTCGGATCGTGCAGTTGAATACCCCAGTCGAGGCGGAAAATAAAGAAATTGAAGTCGAGCCGGGCGCCGATTCCGGTGTTCAGTCCGACGCGTTTGTAGAAATTGCGGAGTTGAAACTGGTTTTCCGGGGTGGTACCTTGTCCGGCGAACCAGATATTGCCCACGTCGCAGAAAACAGCGCCGTGCAGGAAACCCCATACTGGGAAACGGGCTTCCAGGTTCATCTCCAGACGCATGTTGCCCAGTTGGCTCGGGTAATCGGAGGCGATGCGTCCGTCGATGCCGGGCCCGAGCGTCCGGGCCGCCCATCCGCGCATGCTGTTGCTGCCGCCGCAATAGAAAAGCCGTTCGAACGGCAGTGCGGCAGAGTTGCCGTACGCATAGCCGAAGCCTCCGAAGAAACGGTAGACCAACGCGCTTTTCTGTCCGAGCCAAAAGTTTTTGACAAAACTCAGGTCGGTACGGAAATATTGGGCGTAGCGAATACCCAGCAGGGTATAGTATTCGTCTTTTTCCTTGTTGGGGAAACCAATTCTGTACAGCGCGTTGAGCAGGTTGCCGTTCGTCTCGAAGTTGAAGCGCAACGCGATGGAGCCCCGGTTGGCGTTTTTCTGCTGATTCGTATAAAGGTAGGAACCCGAAAGCCCGGCGATCAGCTGCGACGTGTAACTGTTCTGCAGGTAGGGGTTGACCAGGTTTTTTAGGAACGAATCCTGTACGTAGCGCATGTTAACCAACGTGAGGTCGACCGGCCGCAGCGCAAAAGTACTCCGCCCCTTGCCCCACGAATATCCCCAAACGGCACTGGCCAGGTCGCGGTGGTAGTACGGCCGTTTCTGCGTGTTGTACGACAGGTCGATCCGGGTACGCGGGTTCAGCGCGTGGTTGTAGCGGTTGACGCGGAAGGGGGTGAGCAGACGCGGAAACGAGAACGACGTGCTGACGCCGAATTCGTAGGCGTCGCTTTTGTACTTGCTGCCTGCGTACATGAATTCGTATCCGCCCCGGACATTGACCTCGAACAGTTCGACACCCCGCAGCAGGTTGCGGTTCTGGTAACCTACCTTGGCCATCACGCCGAAGTAGTCGGCCGATGTGGTGCCTTCGAGGTTCACCGAGTAACTTTGCCGCAGTGCCGGGGTACAAAGCACCTCGCAGGACAGGTAATGCTCGGCGGTGTAGTCGGCTTCGTCGGAGCCGGTAGAGTCCGTCCCGACGAATGAGATGAAATTATCCTTTTGCGTGCTGTCGGCCACTTCGGTGAAGAGAATGCTGGCACTTTTGTAGTAGCCCAGCCGCATGATGTTGTCGTACGTGCGCTTGACATCCTGAGCACTGTAAAGTGCATTGGGGTACAGGCTGATCGTGCGGCGCAGAATCTCCGAGCGAACATGCTGTTTTGTGTCGTAGATGATGTTCAGCCCGCGGTAACGGACCGTGTCTAACCGTGTTTTATACAGCGAATCCGTTGTGGCTACCGTCGGGTTGTAGTCCGGAAAAACGTTGATGTCGCGGATGCGGTAGATGCGGTTGTTGTCGAGCACGGCCTCTCCGTTCGTGTCGTATCCGGCCATGTATTGCTTGACAAGCACGGTCAGGTCGATGCGCCGGCCGCCCACGGTCGAATCCGCGACATAGCTGATGTTGTTGATCGAGAAGTTGTAGTAACCCTGGTTTTTCAGGAAATTCGTGATCCGCGCCCGTTCGTTGTCCAGCACGTTCGCGTCGAAAATGTTGCCGGTGTGCAGCAGCGTATTCGCGGTGTCGCTGAGGATGATCGCCTTGACAAACCGGTCGCGGAAGTCGTAACGGATCGTCCCGATGCGGAACGGCTCTCCCTGACGGGCATGGTAAGTGACCTGCGCTTTGCGGTCGGCGGTGTCGACTGTGGGAATGACTTCCGAGTCGAGGAATCCCTTGCTGTCCATGTATATTTTCATACCGCCGGCCGAGAGTGCCGTTTGGGCTGAGTCGAGCAGCACCGGAGCGGCCCCGAGCCGCCGTTTGAAGCGGTTCCAGCCGTTGTTTTTGGCAGTATCGGCCTGCGAATAGATCCAGATCGGCAGGTTGGTCCCGAGAAAACGCTTGTTCGGCTGTTGTCGGATGTATTTGTCCAGTTCGAGCTTTGTAATCTGGTCTTCTTTCGGTAGTTCGGGTTCTTTCTCGATTTCCACCTGGTTTTTTGTCAGCAGGTATGCGCCCGAAGGGAGGTGTTTGGTAGCATTGCACGCGGCCAGTGCCGCTGCGGCCAGCAGCAGCAAGGCCCGCAGGGCGCCTTTTCGGATCCGGTATGTGGCCGATGTGTTCAGTTTTTACGGAATTTAAAGCGGACACGCAGCACCCCGTCGGTGCAGTCGCTCGAAATGATGGATACGGGAGGTATTTCGGCCGTGTTGGCTACATGGCTGCCGATGCACGGACATGCGTCGTAATCGCCGATATGCACGATACGGACCGATTCTGCCCCTTCCGGCAGCCGCTCGAGGCTGTATCGGGCTCCGGCTTCGTCCGGACTCAGCAGCTCATCCCGCACGCCGAGTTTTGCGGCGATCTGCGAGTTGACGGTTTGTTCCACCCGCTCCAGCTCTTCCGGGGTCAGGTTGCGGGGGAAACGAAAATCACATTTCGATTTTTTCTTTTCGATATGCGTCGAGAAGGCGCGGCCGCAGCCCAGCATGCGGGCGATCGTGCCGTTGACCAGATGCTCCGCTGTGTGCATCACCGGATCGTAATCTTTTTCTCCCATGTCGTCTTTCGTGCGGGTTGTGTCGGATTAAAAATGGTACGGGGAGCTTCCGTAAATATTATTGGTTGAAAAACCCCTGTTTCTTAAGTGCGTCGAAGTATTTACGCGAAAAAAGCAGGTTGTCTTTTCCGGTGTAGCGGCGTTCGGTAAAAATGCGGGCGAGATTCGAGAGTTGGTTGACTTCGAGCAGTCCGGCAGTCTCTTCCGAAGCTTCGCGTTCCGCCCAGATGCGTTCGATCTGTTCCGGCGTATAGTCGTGGTAACGCTCCCGGTGCACGACACCTTCGAGCGGTAACCGGTCGGTCAGCGGCGGCATTTTGTCGGGGTAACCCATCGTGAGCGTTGTAACCGGAATCACCCCTTCCGGCAGGCCGAGTACCTCTGCGATCTCCTGCGCGTTGTAGGTCGTCGTGCCGAGGTAACAAATGCCCAAACCTTCGTTTTCAGCTTGCAATACGATATTTTGCGAGGCGAGAATCGTATCGATCATGCTGTTGACGAACCAGACGAAATTGTCGTATTGCGGCTCGGCTCCCCGTTGCCGGCACCAGAGCGAGAACCTGCGGATGTCGGCGCAAAAGGTGATTACAACCGGGGCCTGTGTGACCATCGGCTGATTGAAATGGCAGGGCGCCAGCCGTTCCTTGATTTCGGGCGACGTGGTTACCACCAGGCTGTATAGTTGCATATTGCCTGTCGTAGAGGCGCGTACGCCCGCTTCTAGGATGCGCCGGAGCACCTCTTCGGGAACGGGCTCGGGCAGATAACTGCGGATGGAACGGTGTGAAAAAATCTCGGGAATCATACGGTTAAAAACTTAGACCGGTCATCATTGGGGTAACGAATATTCCGCCACGCGATACAGGGAGTCGGGTAGGATTGGTCATGCTGCCTGTCTCGCTGCACGGAGGCCCGTTGTCGGTCGATACGGTAAATGATAGACAATATGCGCAAATATCCGTTATTTTTTTCAAAGCCGAAAGGGTTTCGGGAAAAATTACCATATTTGCGGAGTCGGCCTTGGGCTGCAAATGTTATGCGATGAAACAGCGGTTTTATAAATACGAAGGAGCGGGTAACGACTTTGTCGTGATTGATGGACGTACCGGAGGGTTCATCCCTGGGCGTGAACGCGTGGCATTCCTGTGCGACCGTCGGCGCGGGATCGGTGCCGACGGGCTGATGATTCTCGGGCATGATCCCGAGCAGCAGTTCCGGATGCGCTATTTCAATGCGGATGGCGGGGAGTCCACCATGTGCGGGAATGGCGGCCGGTGTATCGCGTTGTTTGCCGAACATCTCGGCATCGGCGGTGCAACCAAGCGCTTTACGGGCATCGACGGCGTGCATGAGGCGCGGATGCTCGAGGTGGAGGGCGACCGGGGTGAAGTGGCGCTCGGCATGATCGATGTGCCTGAAATAGACCGGCACGACGGTTATTGCTTCCTTAACACCGGGT
>ERZ827490.3966-NODE-3966-length-12393-cov-2.931593_pt1 | contig 12393 bp, 7 predicted proteins | sample MGYA00519770_ERZ827490 | MGnify/ENA primary metagenome ERZ827490 (study PRJEB31778, sample SAMEA3449324) | human gut metagenome | biome: human gut; feature: human-associated habitat; material: faeces | place: United Kingdom | collected 2010/2012 ...
AAGGCCTATCGCTACGCCATTCCCACGAAGTATTATGAGGAAGATCCCCTCCGCCGTTACGGCTTCCACGGCACGTCCCACCGCTATGTCTCCAAGCGCGCCATCGAGCTGATGGGCAAGCCCGCAAGCGAACTGAAGATCGTCGTCTGCCACCTCGGAAACGGCTCCTCCCTCTCCGCCGTTGCGGACGGCAAGTGCCAGGATACATCCATGGGCCTGTCCCCGCTGGCCGGCGTTCCCATGGGCACCCGCGCGGGCGATATCGACACCTGCGTTGCGCAGTTCATCATGAACAAGTACAACATGACGGCCGACGAGTGCCTGACGATGCTGAACAAGAAGTCCGGCGTGCTGGCTCTGTCGAACGGCGTGTCCTCCGACTTCCGTGATCTCGAGGCCGGCGCCAACAAGGGCGACGAGGCCTGCCAGCTCGCGCTGGACAAGTTCTGCTACGAGGTCCGCAAGTATATCGGCGCCTACGCCGCCGCGCTCGGCGGTCTGGACTGCCTGGTCTTCACGGCCGGTGTCGGCGAGAACGGCTGCACGAACCGCGCCGCCATCTGCGAGGGTCTGGAATTCCTCGGCGTCAAGCTCGACCCGGAGCGCAACAAGGTGCGCGGCGAGGAAGCCCTCATCTCCGCGGACGATTCCCGCGTGAAGGTCTGGGTCATCCCCACGAACGAAGAGCTCATGATCGCGCAGGACACTGCAGCGCTCTGCGGCAAGTAAGAAAAAATTTCTGCCCCGGCCAAACGCCGGGGCAGTTTTCGACAATTGGAAAGGAGAACGGATATGACGGTAACGGAACGCCTTCTGCACTATGTTTCCTTCGACACGCAGTCGGATGAGAGCTCGGAGACCTGCCCCTCGACCGCGAAGCAGAAGCTGCTCGGCGAAGCGCTCGTGGAGGAGATGCGCGCGCTCGGTATTGCGGACGCCCGCATCGACGCGGACGGCTATGTCTACGGCTCCGTGCCCGGCACGCCCGGTGCGCCCGCCATCGGCCTCATTGCCCATATGGACACCTCGCCGGACTGCTCCGGCAGGGACATCAAGCCGCGCATCGTGGAATACACCGGCGGCGATATCGCCCTGAACGACACGACGCTGCTCAGCCCCGCGGATTTCCCGATCCTGAACCGCAGCGTCGGCAAGCACCTGATCGTCACGGACGGCACGACGCTGCTCGGCGCGGACGACAAGGCGGGCATCGCGGAAATTCTGACCGCCGTGGAGGAGCTGCTGGCCGAGGGCGGCGCGCACGCGTCCCTGCGCATCGGCTTCACGCCGGATGAGGAGATCGGCCGCGGCGCGGACCGCTTCGATCTGGCGCATTTCGGCGCGGACTACGCCTACACCGTCGACGGCGGCACGCTCGGTGAGTTGGAATATGAGAATTTCAACGCCGCCTCCGCCGTTGTGACCGTCCACGGGCGCAACGTCCACCCCGGCTCGGCCAAGCGCTGCATGATCAACGCGCAGCTCATCGCCATGGAGTTCCACGGCATGCTGCCGGTGCACGACCGCCCGGAGGCCACGGAGGGCTACGAGGGCTTCAGCCACCTGTGCGCCATGCAGGGCGAGGTGGAGCTGGCAACGCTCGAATACATCATCCGCGACCACGACCGCGCGTCGTTCGAGGCGCGCAAGGCGCTGTTCGAGTCGGCGGCGGCCTTCCTGAACGCGAAATACGGCGCGGGAACGGTCGAGGTCGCCCTGCGCGACAGCTACTACAACATGCGCGAGAAGATCGAGCCGCACATGGCCATCGTCGAGGCGGCGCAGCAGGCCATGCGCGATGCGGGCGTCACGCCGCGCGTCGTGCCCATCCGCGGCGGCACGGACGGCGCGCGCCTGTCCTACGAGGGGCTTCCCTGCCCGAACCTGTTCACGGGCGGCGAGAATTACCACGGCCGGTTCGAGTACGTCCCGGTCGAGGACATGGAGGCTGCCGTGCGCACGCTCAAGTGCATCCTGCGCAACGCAGCAAAATGATCCACAAACGGGGCCGCTGGAGGCGCACTCCGTAAGGAAGTGCGCCTCCAGTTATATTCGCCTGACGGCGAGTGAAATTGTCCTGCGGACAGTGATAGGATGCTTCGCATCGTGATATTGCCTGCGGCAGTTTCACCGGCGAATATAATATCACAAAAGCCGCACGGCTTTTATATCACTTTCCGAATAGGAAAATATCACTCCGGGCAAAGCCCGGAATATCACTTTTGTCCATAGGTGCAGCGAGCATCAGGTTTTGTCAGCCCAAATCCGGTATCTATCCGTTTTCGGATTGCACAAAAAGAAGGCAGCGCAAATTTTGCACCGCCTTCTTCCTTATGAAGCCTCTCCTGATGGCCCCGTTTTTTTACTGGTTTTTTTCCTTGCAAAAAATCCCGGTCTGTGGCATAATGGGCAGGAAAGGAAGGTGCAGCCTGTGACATCGCTGACCAAGCGTGCGATCCGCGCTTCGTTCCTGAAGCTGCTCAACGAGCGTCCGCTCAACAAGATCACAGTCAAGGACATCGTGGAGGACTGCGGCATCAACCGCAATTCGTTTTACTATCACTACCCGGACATCCCCGCACTGGCGGAGGAGATCGTGCGGGACGAGGCTGCACGCATCGTGCAGGAGTACCCGACGGTCGACTCGCTGGAGCAGTGCCTGGAGATCGCCGTGGAATTTGCCCTGCAGAACCGAACGGCCGTGCTGCATCTTTACAATTCCGCCAGCCACGAGGCCTATGAGCACAGCCTGATGGACATCTGCCACAGCGTGGTGGGCAGCTATTTTGACACGGCGTTTGCCGGGAAGGCTCTGCCGGAGGCGGACCGGGAGGTGCTGGTGCGGTTTTACCAGTGCGAGTGCTATGGCCAGATCGTGCTTTGGATGAGTCAGGGCATGCAGGCGGACATCGTGGAGCAGTTCCGGCTGCTGTGCCACCTGCGGCAGGGCATGATGGAGGAAATGATCGACCGATGCTGTGATAAAGTATGAGTGAGTCGCAATATCGCTTTCATCGCCTGCCGGAATTTGATTACAGCACGCCCGGCGCGTACTTCATTACGGTCTGCACCAATGGAAAACGCAATTACTTCTGGGAGTCTGTAGCGGCGCTCACTGCGCAGCCGTTGGCGGCTTTGCCGCCTTACGGATGCGGCGTGCCCCTTGCGGGTTGCGAGCGCCCTCTGCACAGGCTGCCGCTCACGCGCTATGGCCGGTATGCCGCAGAGGCCATCCGGGACATCTCGAAATTCTACTCTCACGCGTCGGTTGATCAATCCGTCGTCATGCCGAATCATATTCATTTGCTGCTGCGGCTTGACGAAACGCCGGGACAGGCGGGAATTCCGCAGATCGTCCGCCAGATGAAGGCACATGTGTCGAAGCGGGCCGGATTTTCGATATGGCAGCGGAGCTATTATGACCACGTTATCCGCGGGCAGAAGGATTATGATATGATTTGGCAATATATTGCAGACAACCCCGCAAAATGGTTGAATGATCGCTTTTATGAACCGGACGAGCCATGAGCCCGTCCGGTTTTTTAATGGCTCTCCCAAGGCTTCGCCTTTGGCAGTTGCTGGTTTCCGTGCACTTCTTCGGCCGCACGCACTAATGTAGCGGCGCTCAGTGAGCGCCTTGCGCACTTGCAGATTTCCGGACAGTATCGTCGACCGCACACGCCTTTGTCGCGGCATGCCATTGCGAGCGCCAAGTACCGCTGTCGTTTTTTCGATGGTTCTCCCAAACTTGCGGCTGCCATAGGCGCTCACTGAGCGCCGCTACAATATGGTTGGGCTGACGCCCTATTTTAAATCGAAACGAGCGGGCTGCCGGTTTTTCGACAGTTCCTCCAAGCTTGCATTTGCCATAGGCGCTCACTGAGCGCCGCTACAGTGTGGTGGGGGCTTTGCCCCATAGAAAATGCCGCCGCCCGGGAGGGCGGCGGCATTGCGTTTATTTTGCGAGCTTGTCCGTGATGGACAGGAACAGGGAGAACAGCTTGGCTGCCTCCGCGCGGGTGGCGTTGCCCTGCGGACGGAACGTGCCGTCCTCGTAGCCGTTCAGGATGCCCGCGATGCGCATGAGCTCGACGAACTCACGGGCATACTCGGAAATCTTGTCGGCGTCCGGGAAGGACCCGGCCGCGTTCTCGGACTTCGGCAGCTCGATGCCCTGCTTCAGCGCATAGCGGCCAAAGATCGTGGCCATCTGCTCGCGGGTGATCGGGGCCTCAGGGTCGAACTCCGTGGCGGAGACGCCCTCGACGATGCCCTTGTCCTTGGCCCACGCGATGTAGGCCTCGGCCCAGTGGCCCTCGCTGTCCTTAAACGGATGCTTGCCCTCGTAGGTCTTGAGCGTTTCGGCGTCCGCGAGGGAGCAGGCCAGCAGCTTGACGAACTGGGCACGGGTGAGCTTGCCCTCCGGCTCGTAGGTCGTGGCGGTCATGCCGTTGACGACACCGCGGTAGACGAGGTCGTAGACGTAGTCGTGGTACCACGCGTCCTCGGCGACGTCCGTGAACTGCGGGACGTCGATGCCGCGCATCAGCGCCATCGCGTAGCGGATCGCCTCGGGGGTGGTCTCGACGCTGACGTCGTTGGTCGTCGTGCCCGCTCCGGTAACCTTCAGCTTGGTCAGGGCAAGGATACCGCCGGAAACATTTCGAATAACGAGCTTTCCTTCCACAAGGTTGACCTTGTAATACATGTCAACGGTGGAGTTCATTTCCTTCGTAGGCTCACTGTTGATCTGATACTTCACCGTATCGCCGGTCAGGCTGCGCATGCCAACCTGAACGGTCGTGTAGGTGGTCGGGACAGTCATTACAACAGCCTCGCCCTGATTGAGATAAATCTCATTCTTCGGGCCGATGTTGACAAGCTTATCGTCAACCGTAACATTTGTATTGACCGTGCCATTTGAATCAATAATCGTTGCGCCGGAAATGACATCCTTGTCATCGAATACGGCATCCAGAACTTCATTAACGCCGACCTGATACATCGGGGCGGACATTCCAAAGATGGCATTGTTTACATTTGCCTGTGCGAGAACCATATTGCGGATCTCGGCGGTCTGCATGTTGGCCTCGCCGACATCAGCATAGAAGCCGTTCGTCGTGGCATTATCCGGATTCAGCGTGTTCGTCACGCGGAAGCCGTCGATGGCAAGGCCGTAGGTCGTGCCCTTGACGTAGCGGACAACGACCGTGTAGGTGCCGTAGGTCATGCCGTCGACCGTCCAGCACGGGGTGTTGTAGCCGTAGCCGGTCTTAGACTGCACAAACAGGTTGTTCACGTCGACGAAGCTCATGCGCTTCAGGTTGTTTGCGTCGGCCGTATCACCGGCATAGACCTGAACGAGCATGTAAGAATGATCCGTGGCATCCGTCTCATCGAGATTGCTGGTCTCATTCGCATTCTGCGTGCGGAGATACAGCTCCATGCCCGTGCCCTTGAAGGTCAGCGTTGCATCTGCGCCCTTCGTATTCGTGTACTCCACAGAACCGTTTGCGCCGAGCTGGTTCGCCTCATAATACGAATCATAGCCGAAGTTGTAACCCGGCGTGCGGCCCTTCTGGGTTTCCTGATACTTGTCCGTTGCAATTGTGCCCAGCGTGTCCCAGCCGGTGCTGTAGGTCGCAACGTTCTGCTCGTAGTAGACCGTAGTCGCGGGGACAAGGTAGATTAGATAGGTCAAGCCAGTGGTCTTATTGTCCGAGCCGGTAAACTCAAGTGTGACTGTAAAAGTTTCAACGCCCAGCATCGGTTTTGTCGCAGTGTAAGTCAGGCCTTTGCCGACACCGACCGTCGCCGTGCCATACTTTCCTACACTCGTTTCCTTTCCGTCGACCTTTGCCCCGGACCAGCCGGATTGTGCAACATTGATGTCAGACGGCATAATGTGCACCGGCACGCCAAAGTCCACAACAAATACATGCTCATTCTGGAAATCGTAGTATAGCCAAACCTCTTTGTAGCCATTTTCCAGCTTGACTTCCTTCAATGTGAACCCACCGTAACGGTACTGCGCACCAATCTCAGCCATCTTACTCAGGTTACCATTGACTGTCTGTTGGATGCCATTGGTATTCACTACAGTGTTATAAACAAGATAAGTTTCCTTGCTCAAGTCCATCGCAAGACGCGAATCAAACGTCACGCCTTCCGCGACATTAATTGCATAGGTGTAGAACTCGCTATTGCCCTTCAGGTTTACATAGTGGACCTTCAGGGAGTCCTCCTTAATCTCTGCCTTAACGTAAACACGAATCAGAATGGCATTGTTCCTATTGTGTGCACCGGTGTTCCACGCGAGGTTATCATACGGAGCTTCATAACTGGGCTTTCTGGCTGGGTTGCCGATACTGACACTCTTCGTCTGATCGCCTTCCCAAACCGTTTCTTCATTTTCATCCCAAGTGAAGTTCGTAACAGTAACCGTATAGTTGGACGCAGCGGTACTCCTCATATTACCGGTTTCAGCAGTTACCTTATAAATCTCATAACCCTGCTGACCCGTGAAAACCATGGTACCAAGGCCACGACCACCGCTCCAATAGCCATAAACAATCGTCTTCGACTTCAGGCTTGCTGCAGTCGTATCCGTCGGGTTAAAGGAACCATCCTCGTAAACAAGCTGAATGGAAACTGAGCAGCGGTCGCTCTCCGGCGTATAGCCCCAAGAGCCGGTGCCATCACCCTTTGTGCCCCAGTCAGCAGCATTCACATGCAGCTCACTCTCTCCGTTCTCATTATTGATGTTAACGACTTCCATATAGTAGGCAACAAGCTGATTTCTGTCGCCCTTGTATCGTACAGAACCGCTATCGCCAGTATAGGTAACGGTCACCTGTGTACGATCCACATCAACCCATGCGTTCGTGAAGACCTGCCATTTGCCATCCCAATAGCGCACCTTCGTGAAAGCAGTGCCATTCAGTGTTTCATCGTCGCCCTTTTTTTCCGTCTGGAGCTCTGTACCGCTCGTACTGTCGTTGGACTTTTGGACGTCCAGAATTTTGGACTGCCAGTATTCCTGTGTGCGTCTATCCTTTGCACCCTTCGCATCGACCAAAGAGGCAATCTCAACACCTTCGGCGCTTGCAACACCATCCAGTGTTGCTGCAATACTAAGTTCATTCTTGTTGCTTGTTGTGCCAGTCAGACGGGAGTTCGTAATCCAGTATTCAATCTTCAGCGGAGACACATTGTCCAGATTTTCCGGGCTAACCGTAATGATGTACAACACATCACCGATCTTAACCTGCGTCGTACCAGCCTTCTTGCCGGTGAAGGAGATGGTAGTTTCCTTGCTTACAGGTCCTACATCGTACAGGTATAGATATGTCTCAGTATCTGTTGCAGCATAGCTTGACCCGGAGATAGTCAAATACGCCTTTGCCGTATATGTCGTCCCCCAGCTTGTTTCAGAATAATCGCGCGAAACCGTGATACTCTCATCACTGTTAATAGCAACATTCACTAAGGCATCACTTTGTTTCGTAGTTTCCTTTAAGCTATAGTCCCAATTGTCAAAAATACGACGTGCAGCATACGGGTAAATATAATTATCGCCGTCCTGAATATAATATTTCCCATTTCCTGCGCTAATAAATTTCAAATACTGAGTAGGGGTGGTATCATTCTGCTTTGTAGAAACATACAGCGTATCATCAGTCAGCTTTGCAGAAACATAAGTCTGATTCTTCTGCTTTATATCCGTCTTTACAGTTACGTAATCATTCGTATAGTCGCCGCTGAATTCACCATCGACCGGATCAAGTATTACCGTCCCACCAACCGTAACCGCGATCTTCTGCTGCTTTTCTTCCGCCAGCACTACGACCGTGGAGAAATGCTTGGCCGTGAAGGTCAGGACACCATTCTCGACCTTGCTGTTCGGGTCGGACGTAACCGTCGTGCCATCGCTTTCCAGAACGCCGCCCGTGAGCTTATAGCTGAGCCATTCTTTGCCCACCGGAATCGAGACCGTGGCCGAATCGGTATAGCTGCCGTTTTCCGTTGTCAGCTCGATATTCCAAGCACCGGCGACCTTCTTGCCATCCAGTTCCGTGCCCTTATCGACCGCAGCCACAGTGATGCCCGTCAGGCCGGGAGCCGTGACCGAAACACCGGTCGCTTCGTCAGAAACCGTCTTGTTATCATCGATTTTCGGCAACGTCGCGCCGAAGGCAGCGATGGTATCCGCCGTCTTGCTGATCACAGAAGCTTCCGTCTCTGCGCCGGGATAGTCGGCCCAGATGCAGAACATCGCGCCGGACGGATTGTCGATCGTGCCGCCCTGGAACGTCTTATAATTAAAGCCGCTGGCCTTTGTAGCATTGCACTGCCAATTGCTCTTGCCGAGCACCCAGTAATAATCGCCGTGCGTGTTGACCATCTTGAAGCCCTTGCTTGCAAGATCAGATGCAGGCATCGGAGTATAGCCGCTCCAGCCATTCGACCAATAGCAGATCACGATATCGGTATCGAACGTGCCGCTGCTGGTATTATTGTTGAAATAGATGCCGTCGTTGAATGCCATCGGGGTCATGTCGGCGTTCTTGATCATGGCTGCGACGTCATTGACGTAGGTCACATAGTAGCTGTATTTTCCCGCGCTCTGCAAATTGCCAAAGCCCATGGGGCCAGACGTAAACACGTCGTTCGCGTACTCATCCGCGCCCATGTTGAAGTACTTGCAGCCCTTGGAAGCAAAGTAATCAACATACTTCTGCACGAATGCCTGCGTGAAGGCAACAGCCGTCGAATTCGTGACATCGATGGTACGAGCGGAGCCGCTATAGGAGCAAGTAACCCCCGTCAGGCTCGTGGCAGCCGCGAGGATCGCATCCATATGGCCCGGCGTATTGAGCATCGGGATGACGCCCATGCCCTTTTCCTTGGCATAGGCAAGGACGGCGTCCATCTCGGACTGGGTCAGCTCGTCGACATCGAAGTTATAATAGGCCTCGTTGCCCGCATGGATCGCCGCAGCGACCTCCTCACTGGAATAGGTCGTGCCGTTCACGGTCAGGCTCATATCGTCCAGCAGGAAGCGCATACCGTCGTTGCCGACGCCCAGCATGATATAGCCGAAGCCTGCCGCGGAAGCATTGTCGATGATCTGCTTGATGCTGTCCACGGAAAAATACTTTCTGCCGCAGTCGAGCATGACGATAGACAGGTCGAAGCCCTCTACCGCAGCCGTACTCTGCGTCTCAGCCGCCTGCACAGCTTCGGTCGGCTGCTCTGCGGCCGGTTCCTCCGCCGCCGCCGGGAGAACGACGAACGATGCGAGCATCGCCGCGATCAGCAGCAGCGAGAGGAGCGTTTTGCTCAGTTTTCTCATCAATATTTCCTCCTTTTTCTAGGGTGATTACGATTCGTCTGCCGAAACCGCGATGACGGAGGGCAGACCCATGTAGCATTCCGCTGCGAGGACCGTCTGCGACGCGCCGGGGGCCAGCTCCTCGACCGTGGCCGTGTAGCTCAGGCCGCCGAAGTAGGTGCCGCCGGTGTCCGTGCGGTAGCGGACGGTGACGTTGTGCAGCGTATCCTCCGTCATGTTGACGAGGACGAGGCCGCCGTCCTGCACCATCACGCTGACGCGGTAGTCCACGGAGAGCGAGCCGTCCGGCTCGACGTCCGCCGAGGCCGCGCAGACGCGGTTCTCGCCGGTGTACTGCGCGGAATTCAGCTCGAAGGCGTAGCACGAGCCGCCAACGGGCAGGTCCGTCACGCGGAAGCGGAGCTCCGCGCCGTCCTCACACGTCAGGGTGATATCCGCCGCGCCGACGGCCATTCCGCCGTCATTCTGCACGATGATGGTGGCAAGCTGGTCGCTCTCCGCGCCGTCTGCATCCACATTCGGGCCGGAAAACGGCAGGACCGCCTGCAGCGTCAGGCCGCTGCCAAGGTCACGCGGCAGCGCAAGCAGTTCCTCTGCCTCCGTTGCGGACTCCTCCGTCGCGCCGGTTGCGGCCTGCGTGGCCTGCGTGGTCTGCGGCGCGGACGGCTCGGTCTGCTCCTGCGGCGTCGAACAGGCCGACAGCAGCAGAGCCGCTAACATGGCTGCGCCCATTGCGCGCAGCAAGTGTTTCATGGGCACTCCCTCCCAGACGCCCCGGCATACTCCGGAGCCTATAGTTGTAAATATTTTACCACGCGTTTTTTGGAAAATCAACAGGTTTTTCCAAGATTTTCTGTTGTAAGACGCCCGAATTTGGCATGTTCCGAAACATAACTTCCAGATTTTGTAAATTGCAGCAAAAAGCGGGAGCCAACGGCTCGACTGCCGCTGGCTCCCGCGCGATTATTTTGTTTTTCCCGTCAGCTCCGCGATCAGACTGCGCTCCTCCGTCAGGCCGGACGAGATCGGGCGGCCAAAATAGAAGATGGCGTACAGGCCCGGCCCGATCGACGCGCCGCAGGACTGGCAGACCGGTACAACGTGCAGCTCCTTCGGGTGGAAGCGCTCCTCGACCAAGGCGCGCAGCTCCTCCGCGCGCTCCGGACGGTCCGAATGCGACAGGAGCATGATCTGCTCCTCCGGCCGCTCGACCGTGCGGGCCATATAGTCGATGGTCGCCTTCAGCGCCGGGGCAAGGCCGCGCGTTTTGCCGATGACGTCGCTCAGGCCCTTCTCATTGATATCCGCAAGCGGGCGGATGCCGACGAGCGTGCCCATCACGGCCGCCGCGCCCGAGACGCGGCCCATGCGCTTACAGAAGAACAGGTCCTCCAGCACGCCCATCTGGTGCACGCGCAGGCGGTTCTCCTCCAGCCAGTCGGCCGTTTCGTCCAGCGTCTTCCCGGCAGCGCGCAGGCGCGTCGCCGCGATGACGAGCATCCCCTCCGCACCGCAGTAGCGGAGCGTGTCGACGCAGCGGATGTGCCGCTCGGGGTACTTTTCCATCAGCTCATTCGCCACAAGGCAGGTGCTGTTGTATGTACCGCTCAGGCCCGAGGACACGGCGACGAACAGGATATCCCGGCCCTGCTGCAGCAGCGGCTCGAACCGGTCAGCAACGTCCTGCAGGCCGATCTGCGCCGAGGTGAACAGGCCGCCCTTTTTATCCTTCATCGTGCCGAAAAACTGCGCGGGTGTCATATTCTTCCAGTCAAGATCCGCGTAATGATTGCTGCCGTCCGGGTAGACGAGTGCCCCGGGCACATAGCCGTCCACGCCAAAGCGCTCGCGCAGCGGCGCCGTCAGATCGGAACAGGAATCCGTCAGGATCGCAAAATTTGTCATAAATGTTCTCCCCTTTCCCGGCATTCATTATAGTATGGATGCGTTCATTTTTCAAGAGGGAACAATGTATTTTTATGATTCTGCGTTTACAAAGACGACAAAATTCGATATAATGAAAGAAAAAACGGAGGTATCTTCCCATGCCATTCTGGATATGGCTCATTTTGGGGTTCGTGCTGCTGTCGTTCCTGGGAATGTTCGCAGCGACCTGGCCCATCGCCAAAAAGGTGTATCACAACATTCTCGTCCGGACCGGGCCGGAAAAATGGACCCGTGCAAACAGCTATCCGCCCAATCCGGAGCACACGCGGATGTTTGACCTCGGCATGGACTGGGCGCGTGAAAACGAAGCGCGCAAGCGGCCCGTTTTCATCGAAAACGAGGGTCTGAAGCTCGCGGGCGAGTATTTCGACTTCGGCCACAAGCGCTGCGCCATCATCTTCCCCGGCCGCACCGAGTCGCTGTACTACAGCTACTATTTCGCACAGCCCTACGCCGAGGCGGGCTGCAACATTCTCGTCGTCGACAGCCGTGCCCACGGCCTGAGCGAAGGCAAATACAACTACTGCAGCACACGCGAGTGGTCGGACGTTATCGCATGGTCGCGCTTCGCGCACGGTCAGCTCGGCTGCAGCGACGTGGTGCTGCACGGCATCTGCGTCGGCGGCGCCGCCGTCGTGCTGGCAGCCGCAAAGCCGGACTTTCCAGCCTATGTCTCCCATCTCGTGGTTGAAGGCCTGTTCGCAACGTTTCTGGAATCCTTCAAGCTGCACATGAAGGCCGAAAAGCGGCCGATCTTCCCCGTCCTGTACGAAATTTTCTGGGCCGCCCGGCTGGAATCCGGCATGAAGATCCGCGAAGCGCGGCCCATTCGCGTCATCGGCAAGGTGAAAACGCCGATTCTGTTCCTCCACGGCCGCAAGGACGCCTTCTCGCTGCCGAAGCGCGCAGAAGAGCTGTACGCGGCCTGCAATGCCCCGAAGGAGCTCGTTTGGATGGACGAAGGCTCACATTCCCACCTGCGCATCAACAATCAGGAGCTGTATGACGGCTCGATCAAGGCATTCCTGCAGAAAACGTTCTGATACTGATTCCTGATTAAAACATTTAATCAGGAATCCCGTGTGCTACGC
>ERZ827490.3978-NODE-3978-length-12355-cov-3.904472_pt1 | contig 12355 bp, 10 predicted proteins | sample MGYA00519770_ERZ827490 | MGnify/ENA primary metagenome ERZ827490 (study PRJEB31778, sample SAMEA3449324) | human gut metagenome | biome: human gut; feature: human-associated habitat; material: faeces | place: United Kingdom | collected 2010/2012 ...
AAGCGTCCCTGCCAGTAACTTTGCGCGTCCGCAGACGCGCCCCCAAGCTGCTCTTTCCCCCAAGATTCCAATTAGCAATGAGCAATGACTGGCGCGAAAACGCAATCATTGCTCATTAAAAAAATCGGAAGTCAAGCCGCTCATTTGCGTGCTTAACTCCCGATTTTTTTTCTTACTTCGTGTTCTTGATTTCCATCCACAGGTTTTCATAGATCTTGCGGAAGGTGTCGTCGATGTCGTGGAAGAATTCGCAGCGATCCTGAACCTCCTGAGAAGGATTCAGAACGTGGTTGTTCTCGTATTCCTCGCCCATCAGCTCAATCGCGCCCTTGTTGGGGCTGGAGTACCAGATGTATTCGCAGTTCATCTGCGCGATGTCGGGGCGGCAGAGGAAGTTGATGAACTTCTCGGCGTTCTCCTTGTTGCGGGCGGACTTGAGGATGACCGCGCCGTCTACCCAGATGTTCGAGCCTTCAGAAGGCACGAAATAGTCCAGATGGTCGTTCAGGTCAATGGCGTACTGTGCGTCGCCGGACCACATCAGCGCGAGCGCCGCTTCGCCAGCAACCATCTTATCCTTCGTTTCGTCCACCTGATACGCCTTGACAACGCCGGACTGCTTCTGTTCAATCAGCTTATCCTTCGCTGCCATCAGCTCCGGAACTTCGCGGCTGTTCATGGAATAGCCGAGGTACTTCAGCGTGATGCCCATGCTGTCGCGGTAGGAGTCCAGCATGAACACATTCTTCTGGTACTGCGTGTCCCAGAGGATGCTCCAAGACTGGTTGGGTTCGGGAATCATGTCCTTGTTGTACAGGATGCCGACCGTTCCCCACATATATGGCACGGAGTACTTGTTCTCCGGGTCGTAGTCGGGATTGCGGAGCTTGTCGATAATCTGCTCGAAATTCGGCACGTTGTCGTAGTTAATTTCCGCCAGCAGATCCTTGGCGATCATGCGCTCGATGATGTAGTCGGACGGGAAGCACACGTCGAACGCACCGGGGTTCGCCTCGACCTGCACAATCATGTCCTCATTCGTGGTGAAGCACATGTAGTTGACCTTGATGCCCGTCTCTTCGGTGAAGAGGGTCAGGACTTCGGGTGCGATGTAGTCCTCCCAGTTGTAGACGTTGACGACCTCTTCCGCGAGGGCGGCGGGGGCGACGGTCAGCGTCAGGCACAGGAGCATCAGCAGGGAAAGCAGCTTTTTCATCAGAGATGTTCCTCCTTGAAATATAGTGGGGGATTATACTAATTCGATTCTAAAACATGACATCGAGCATAGCAGATTTTTCGTTCCGGCAAAGCTGAGTGAAGCGAGGCGTACTGGAGGTACGCGCGAGCGGAACAAAGCAAAGCCGGGGCGGAAAAGATGCTGTGCGAATGACATGGTTTAGATAAGAATTAGTATTAGTCATTATTCGATGCGGTGCGGCGGTTGACAATCAGCAGCAGCACCAGCAGAGCGACGAACATGAGCGCCGACAGTGCGTTGAGCGTCGGCTCGATGCCGCGGCGGGCGGCGGAGTAAATCAGCGTGGACAGATTCTGCACCAGCGGGGAGGTCGTGAAATAGCTGATGGTGAAGTCGTCCAGCGAGAGGGTGAACGCCAGCATCGCCCCGGTGATGATGCCCGGCATACATTCGGGGATGATGACGTGGAACAGCGCGTACATCGGCGTTGCGCCCAGGTCAAGCGCCGCTTCGTAGGTGTGCCGGTTCATCTGCTTGAGCTTCGGCAGCACCGATAGGATGACGTAGGGCGTATCGAACGTGATGTGCGCCAGCAGCATCGTCACATAGCCGCGGTCGACCTTCGTGAAGAGGAACAGCAGCATCAGGCTGATGCCGGTCACGATGTCGGGCATGGTGTTGGGCAGGTTCGTCAGCGTCATCATGAACGACTGCGGCCGCTTCTTCATGGCGTGGATGCCGATGGCGGCGAGCGTTCCCAGAATCGTCGCGACAACCATGGCCAGCAAGGCAATTGTCACCGTGACAGTCAGCGCATTCATGATGCGCGTGTCCTGAAACAGCTCCGTGTACCAGCGGAAGGAGAATCCCTCCCACTTCGCGCGGCTCTTGCCCGCGTTGAAGCTCTGAACAATCAACACGATAATCGGAAGATACAGGAAGATAAGGATGAGCGCCAGATACGCGCGCTTGCAGAACTTTTTCATGCGATGCCGCCTCCTTCGCCGTTGGGGTCGGCCTTGCGCAGGATGGAGAGCGAAATCAGAATCAGCACCATCATGATGAGGGAGAGCGCCGAGCCGACGTTCCAGTTGCCTTCGGTCAGGAACTTCGCCTCAATCAGGTCGCCGAACATCATCGTGTTGCCGCCGCCCAAGACGCGCGGGATGAAGAACGTCGTCACCGAGGGCATGAAGACCATTGTAATGCCGCTGACGATGCCCGGAATGGACAGCGGCATGGTCACCTTCCACAGCGTCTGCCAGTTGTTGCAACCGAGGTCAGCCGCCGCTTCGGTCAGGCGGTAGTCCATCTTGCTCAGCAGCGTGTAAATCGGGAAAACCATGAAGGGCAGGAAGTTGTACACCATGCCCAGCAGCACCGCGCCGGAGTTGTACATCAGCTGTACACCGTTAAAGCCCAGCGCGCGCAGCACCGTGTTAATCAGCCCGTTGTCCTCCAACAGGCTCATCCACGCAATGGTGCGCAGGAGGAAGTTCATCCACATGGGGATGATGAACAGCACGACGAGGGTCGGGCCGAGCTTGATTTCGCGGTCGGCCATAATCAGCGCCGCCGGATAGCCCAGCAGCAGGCAGATAAGCGTGCACTGGAACGCCATCCACAGCGAGTAAACCAGCGTATCCACGTTGACCGTGCCGCGGGAAATGTATGCCTGTCCGGCTTCTCCCATGGCGTCCAGGATGATTTTGTTCGATTCGTAGTTTGAGTCCCAGAAACTGCGGAAGTTGTCCAGCGTGAACGCGCCGGAGGAATCCGTAAAGGCGTAGTAGGCAATCAGGATGACCGGGACGATGGTAAAAATCATCATCCACAGCGCATAGGGCGACGCGAACAGGGAACGGTGCATACCGCGGTTGCGGTGGATGGTGATGGCAATCAGCGCGATAAAGACGCACAGCCCCGTGCCCATGAGCGCATACGCCCACCACGGGAGAGACAGGTTGCTTAGCATTCCGCATCCACCTCCGCCGCAGGCGTGGTGTCCTCCAGCCGCTTCATGATGTGGATGTTGAAGGGGACAATGTTCAGGCCGACGCGGCTGCCCTGCGGCTGCATCGTCGTCGAATGCACCTTGAAGGTGTACGCGCCGGTGTCAATCATCATTTCGTAATGCACACCCTTGAACAGCACGCTCTTGATGGTGCCGACCATCTGCCCGACGTCCTCGCCGACGAGCATGATGTCCTCCGGGCGGACGACGACGTCCACCGGCGTGTTCTCGCCGAAGCCGAAGTCCACGCACGGGAATTCCGTATCCGCAAACTCGACCAGCTCATCGTGAATCATCGTGCCGCGCAGCAGGTTGCTTTCGCCGATGAAGTCCGCGACGAAGGCGTTTGCCGGTTCGTCGTAGATGGTTTTGGGGTCGCCGATTTGCTGGATGGTACCGTCCTTCATGACGACAATCGTGTCGGACATGGTCAGCGCTTCCTCTTGGTCATGGGTGACGAAGATGAACGTGATGCCCAGGCGCTGCTGCATGGATTTCAGTTCCAACTGCATTTCCTTGCGAAGCTTCAGGTCAAGCGCGCCCAGCGGTTCGTCCAGCAGGAGAACCTCCGGCTCGTTGACCAGACTGCGCGCAATCGCCACGCGCTGCTGCTGACCGCCCGAAAGCGCGTCCACATGGCGCTTTTCGTAGCCCTTCAGGTTCACCAGCTCCAGCATTTGCCCGACTTTTTCGGCAATCTGCTTCTTCGGCAGCTTCTTCAGCTTCAGAGCGAAGGCGATGTTGTCGTACACGTTCAGGTGCGGGAAGAGCGCGTATTTCTGGAAGACCGTGTTGACGCGGCGCTTGTAGGGCGGTAGCGCGGAAATATCCTGCCCGCCGAAGAGCACCTGCCCCTCCGAAGGCGTCTCGAATCCGCCGATGATGCGCAGCGTCGTCGTCTTGCCGCAGCCAGAAGGCCCAAGCAGGGTAATGAATTCCTTCTTGCGGATGTAAAGGTTGATATTCTTCAAAACCTGCACGCCGTCAAACTCCTTCGAGATGCCGACGAGGTCAATCAAATGCTCTTTCTCCACCATGGGGGAAAACACTTCCTTCCAATTACTTAAAATCAGAACGACGGCGGTGTGGAAATCCACAGCACCTTCGCGTGGGATTTGCCCGCATTCATCAGGTAGTGCGTCTCATGCGGATGCAGGCAGAAGCTGCTGCCTGCCCGGATGCGCGTTTTCGTTTCGCCGTCCACCAGAAAGATGCTGCCCGACAGCACATAGCCGAATTCTTCGCCCTGATGCGGCAAAAGCTCGTACGTCCGCCCATCCTCGCCTAAATCGACCAGAATCGGCTCCATCGTATTCTTCTGCGCGTCCGGCACCAGCCATGTGATGCTGCCGCAAAGCTGCTCGTCCTCCTTGACGAACATATCCTGTGGTGTAAAGACGGTCTTTTCGTCCTTGTCCTCGCTGAAAAACTGACTCAGGCTGGAGCCGAGGCATTCCAGCATGTCTGTCAGCGTCGCGATAGACGGGGAGGCAAGGTTGCGCTCGACCTGCGAAATGAAGCCCTTGCTCAGTTCGCAGCGGTCGGCCATGTCCTCCTGCGTCAGCCCGCGCCGAATCCGCAGCAGACGCAGCTTTTCACCGATATCCATGGGGATGCTCCTTTCCGGTTGCTTTCAGTCCATATTGACGCAAAGTTCAGAAATACTAAACTGAAAGCCGTGAAAAAATGGTTTAGTGAAACTAAACCTCAAAGCGGGATTCATTAAACCATATTTCTTTGCGTATGTCAAGGGCTTTTGTCGATTTTTTCGGCAGAAAACGCAAAAAAGATGAAAAGGTGAACGAAAAAGTCCGCAAAGCGCCTTTATTAGCCGAAACTAATGGATAAATCACCGAATTTGGCGGATTTTTGCGCCCTCCGAAGCGATCAAAACAAACGTCAAAAAAGCCGCTCCTCCGACAAAAATCAGAGAAGCGGCGCGATTTTCGGTTTAGAGGTTCTGTTCTTTCATTCGCAGGGGATTAGTCCGGCAGCGGCGCATCCAGCGTCACGTTCGCGTCCTTCACGAAGCCGTGCCAGCCGTTCACATCCACCTCGTACCATTCGCCGACCTTGTCCATCACGGCCAGATAAGCACCGACGCGAATTTTGTCCAGACGGCGGCGGCTCTTCGTCAGCTGATATACTGAGACGGTTGCGGTCGTGTTCGTCTTGCCTTTTGCGGACAGCAGCCCGGTCGTGAAAGCGTCCTCGTCCGGCGTTTCGTAGAACTTCAGGCAGCTGTTCAGCACCAGCCCTTCCACGCCATCATACACAATGCGCGTGTACACATCGCCTACGCGCAGGACGCTCACCACGCGCCCGGCTTTGCAGGTCATGATGATTTTGCCCTTCTTGCTTGCTTCCTCGCGCATGGTGCACTTGCCGGTCGAAGGCGCGTAGATAACGGCGATTCGCTGGTTGTCATCCGCCTCCGTTTCCCACGAGAGGGAAGCGGTCGGCACGCGCAGGAACTCGCCATCCATGTAGATTTCGCTCATGGCGACACCCAGCGTTTGGAGCGATACCGTCTGCGCCTCGTCGCCAGCAGAATAGGTGACGGTCAAGCTGTTCCAAGTGTCGTCAGGCTTGCGGGACAAATCGCTGGCAGTCGCGCGGCTGCCGGAGGGCTTCGGCTTGCTGCTGTTCGAGCCGACCCACACCAGCGCGGCGGAATCCACCCATCCGCTGGATGTGCCGCTGCCGTTCCAGTAGCGGACGTTGCGCATGTTGCCGCTGCGCTCCAGAATGCCGACGTAGGTATTCGCAGGCAGCGTGCCGACCGGGACGAAATCCGACAAGTCCGAAGAAGTCGCTGTGCCTTGGGTCACGGCGTAGAGCGTCGTTCCAGTGCCGGTTTTCCACTCGCACTTGGCGTTCCACTCGGCTTCCGTTTCCGCCAGCGCAGTTGTCATCAGCAAAAGGCAAAAGGTGGTCAGGAGCATCAACAGACGCTTCATGTTATAAAACCTCCTTCAAATCTTCATAAGTTTGTAATCAATATAGCATATCTTTGTGAAAAAGTCAATCGCGTAAAACGATAAATTTTGCCGAATGCGCTTGCAATGCGGACAGAAATGTGGTATCATAAAGCCATGAAACCGATGAGAAGCAGGGGATGCGCAGAGTCGCCCACAGCGAGCCGGAGAGGGTGCAAGTCCGGCGGTGGATGGCGCAGACCGTGGGGCTTCGAGGGCGCAGGGGAACGGCGAATGCCCAGTATCCCGCGACGGCTTTCCCCCGTGAACAGGATTTGAGAGGCGCAAGCATTTTGCGCAATTGGGGTGGCACCGCAGTCATCTGTCCCCAGAAGAGGGGATAGGATGGCTTTTTTTGTATGGCGAATCGCTCCCCGGCCGTTCGCCGCCTATTCTGAAAGGAGAGATTTCCCATGTCCGAAACGAATATCGCGCCCAAGCCCGAAAAGAAGCCGATTATCTTCTCTGGCATCCAGCCGTCCGGCACGCTGACGCTGGGCAACTACATCGGCGCGCTCCGCAACTTCTCCAAGCTGCAGGACGACTACGACTGCATCTACTCCATTGTCGACATGCACGCCATCACCGTCCGGCAGAATCCGGCGGATCTGCGCCGCCGCTGCATGGAGCTTGCCGCTATCTACATCGCCAGCGGCATCGACCCCAAGAAGAGCCTGATTTACTGCCAAAGCCACGTTTCCGCGCACGCTGAGCTTGCGTGGGTGCTCAATTGCTTCACCTACATGGGCGAAATGAGCCGCATGACGCAGTACAAGGATAAGTGCGCCAAGCACGCCGACAACATCAACGTTGGCCTCTTCGATTATCCTGTGCTGATGGCGGCGGATATCCTGCTCTACCAGACGAACCTTGTGCCGGTGGGCGTTGACCAGCGCCAGCATCTGGAAATCTGCCGCGATATCGCCATGCGCTTCAACGGCATCTACGGCGATGTCTTTACGATTCCGGAAGGGTACATTCCGAAAGTCGGCGCGAAGATTATGAGCCTGCAGGATCCGACGAAGAAGATGTCCAAGTCCGACCCGGAGGAGACGTTCATCTCCCTGCTGGACGACGCGGACACGATTCGCCGCAAAATCAAGCGTGCTGTGACCGACTCGGACGGCGAAATTCGCTTTGACCCGGAGAACAAGCCCGGCGTGAGCAATCTGCTGAGCATCATGAGCGCACTCGGCGCGGGCGACGTGGAAACGCTTGCCGCGGAGATGGCGGGCAAGGGCTACGGCGACCTGAAGGCGCGCACGACGGACTGCGTGATTGCGGCGCTCGAGCCGCTGCAGGCGGAGTACAAGCGCCTGATTGCAGACAAGACGTACCTGCAGGGCATTCTGGACGAGAATGCCAAGACCGCCGCTTATCTGGCGAACAAGACCCTGCGCAAGGTGCAGAAGAAGGTCGGCTTCGCGGCGAGAGGATAACAAGGGAATATATGAGCAAGCCGCAGGGCGTGGATATGCGCTCTGCGGCTTGCTTTTATTCGTTTGGTGTGAGTGAACTTATTTCCAGATTCACCTGCGCCATCTGCTTGCGCGTGCACATCTGGAAACAGGATTAGTACAGCTTCGCCCCAGCCGGAATGTGGTCATCCACCATCAGCAAATGCAACTTTTCTTCGTCGTTTTCGTGGTGCACGGCGGAAATCAGCATACCGCAGGAGTCAATGCCCATCATCTTTCGGGGAGGCAGGTTGGTGATGGCGATGCAGGTTTTGCCCACCAGCTCTTCCGGCTCATAATACTCGTGAATACCACTCAAAATGATCCGATCTTCGCCGGTTCCATCGTCCAGAACGAACTTTAAGAGCTTCTTGGACTTCTTCACCGCTTCGCATTCCTTCACCTTCACGGCGCGGAAATCGGACTTGGAGAACGTGTCGAAATCCACATAGTCGGTGAACAGCGGCTCAATTTGCACGTTCGAGAAGTCAATCGGTTCAGGCGTGACTTCCGCTTTGGCTTCTTCCGCAGGCGCGGCAGCTTCGGGCGCGTTCTGCGCAGCATCCGCCGCCTTCTTGTCGGAATCGAGCGGTTTCATGGTGGGGAAGAGCAGCACGTCGCGAATCGTCGCGCTGTCGGTCATCAGCATCACCATGCGGTCAAGCCCGAAGCCCAGACCGCCCGTCGGCGGCATACCGTACTCCAGCGCGTTCACGAAGTCCTCGTCCACCTCGGCGTTGATGCCCTGCGCCTTGCGCGCTTCCACCTGCGCCTCGAAACGGCGGCGCTGGTCAATCGGGTCATTCAGCTCGGTGAAGGCGTTGCCCATCTCGTGGCCGGTGATGAAGAACTCGAAGCGCTCGGTCAGCGCCGGGTTGGACGGCTTGCGCTTGGCCAGCGGGGAAATTTCCACCGGATAATCAGTGATGAACGTCGGCTGAATCAGGTTCGCTTCCACATATTCGTCGAACAGCGCTGCCAGGCAGTCGCCCTTCGTCGCGTCCTTCTCGACATGCACGTTGCGCTTGTCGCAGATGGCGCGGGCTTCCTCGTCGCTTTGCCACGTTGTCCAGTCCTCGCCGCAAGCCTCCTTGACGGAATCCGCCATCGTGATGCGCTTCCACGGCGCTTTCAGGTGGATGACCTGTCCCTGGTAGGTCACGTCGGTCGTGCCGAGGGTCTTGAGCGCCACGAACTCGTAGAGCTGCTCGACCATCTCCATGATTTCGTTGTAATCCGCGTACGCCTGATACGTTTCCACGGACGTGAATTCCGGGTTGTGGGTCGCGTCCATGCCTTCGTTGCGGAATATACGGCCTACCTCGTATACCTTCTCAAAGCCTCCCACAATCAGGCGCTTCAGGTACAGCTCGGTCTCAATGCGCAGGAACATGGGGATTCCCAGCGCGTTGTGGAACGTGCGGAACGGACGCGCGGACGCGCCGATTTCCACCGTGTGCAGCACGGGCGTGTCCACTTCCAGATAGCCGCGGCCGTCGAGGAACTCGCGCACGGCGGCGATGATGCGGCTGCGCTTGCGGAACGTGTCGCGCACTTCGGGGTTGACGATGCAGTCCACATAGCGCTGGCGATAGCGCAGGTCGGTATCCACCAGCCCGTGGAACTTCTCCGGCAGCACCTTCAAGGACTTGCACAGCAGCGTCAGGGACTTGACGTGGATGGACGCTTCGCCGGTCTTGGTGCAGAACACCGTGCCGGACACGCCGATGATGTCGCCCAAATCGTCCTTCTTGAACGCGGCATAGGCATCCTCGCCCAAATCGTCGCGGGTGACGTAAATTTGCATTTCGCCCTGCGCGTCCAGCAGGTGCGCAAAGGACGCCTTGCCCATCACGCGGCGGGAGACCATGCGGCCCGCCAGAGAGACCGTCTTGCCTTCGAGCGACTCGAAGTTGTCGGTAATCTCCTTGGAATGGTGGGTGACGTCAAAGTGGGTGACCGCATAGGGGTTCTGCCCCGCGTCGATGAGGCTTTGCAGCTTCTGGCGGCGGATAATTTCCTGCTCCGACAGCGCCGGAGTATGGGGCGTTACGGGATAATCAGCCATGAGTAGATTCCACTCCTGTTATTTCAAATCATCAAAAAGCGGGGGGAATGTGCGCCGAAGGGGTCAAGGGGGCGATCGCAGACTTCGTCTGTTTTCATGCCCCCTTGTCGCGTCCGCAGAGGTGAAACCTCCTGCGCACAAGTCCGATGCGAAAATCGGACAAATCAGCGATGGATGTCCACAATACGCAGGTGCAGCGTGCCGCGCGGAATTTCCACATCCACAATATCGCCGACAGTCTTGCCCAGCAGGGCAGCGCCAATCGGGGATTCGCTGGAAATGCGGCCTTCGTCGGGGTCGGCTTCGTCCGCGCCCGCGCCCACGATGCCGTACTCGGACTGCGCGCCCGTGTCGGTGTTCTCGTAGCGGACGGTGATGCCCACGGACACACGGTCGGTGGACAGCTCGCTCTCGTCAACGACTTCCGCGTTTTCAATCAACGCCTTCAAGCGGGTGATTTCCGCTTCGTTCTTCGCCTGATCGTTGCGCGCTTCCGTGTATTCAGCGTTTTCAGACAAGTCGCCGAAGCCACGGGCGATTTCGATGGCGTTGATGATTTCCTTGCGTTTGACATTCAGCAGGTAATCGTAGCGCTCCTGCAATTTCTTCAGCGATTCCGCTGTCATGATATTATGTTTCTGTTCTTCTGCCATATGGGCTTGCTCCTTTCATATCGCGGCATAAACCGCAAAGAAGCACCCGAAGGAGACGCAAGCGCGATTCCGGGTGCGAGGGGACTATGGGACAGCTTCCATTATACTTGCTTTTTCCGCGTCTGTCAATCGAAAAAGTGCTGGAATGTCGGATTTAACCGGGTTTAACTGCGTTTTGCCGGCGGCACAAAGCCCTCGAAAATCGCGATGTCGTATTTGCCGCGCGTGTGGTCGAGCGCTTCCTGCGAGCGGATTGTCCACGCGACCATCCACGGGCGCATCAGGCGCACAAGGCGCATCGGCAGATTCAGCCCGTGTTCGCTGATGGCTTCGTACGCCAGAAAATCCGGGCGGCTCAAAACGTGCTGCATCAGCGTGGAAATAAAGAACGCCGTCAGCGGCTTCACGCCCTTGTGCGCCGCTTCGCCGCCCAGCCCGAAGGCTAACTGTCCGCGGATGATTTCCGGCGCGTTTTTTCGGAACCACTGCACCGCGCGCGGGTCGAAGCTCTCCATGCACCAAAGCCCGTTGTAGTGCTGCATCCGCTCCCGGACGGCACTGCACAGGCTGTCCACGTTCTGCTCCACCTTCAGCTCCACAATCAGCGGCACACGCCCGCCGACAGCCTCCAGCACCTCGTCAAACGTCGGGACGACCTCGTCCGTGCCGCTTAAGTGGCACGCGCGCACCTCCGCCAGCGTGCTCTGCGCAATCCGCCGGTCAACACCGCACACGCGCTTCAAATTGTCGTCGTGATGCACCACCAGCACGCCGTCTTTCGTGCGGTGAACGTCCAGCTCAATGCCGTACCCCGCATCGACCGCCGATCGAAATGCGGACAGGCTGTTCTCCGGCCGCTGCGCATTCCATAGCCCGCGATGGGCATAATCCACCTTCGTCAGCGCGGACATATCGCGGCGGGGGAGGCGCGGAATCAGCAGAAAGACGTACAGCAGAATCAGCACAATCAGAATGATAAGAAATACCATGCAAAAGCCCTTCCTTCGCAATTTTTCGCCTCAATTATAGCATAGGTTTTGCTTTTTCGCTATCCCTGTGCTATAATCAAGCTGAAATATCTCACGAGGTGACGATGAATGCGCATTGCACTGCTGGCTACGGGCGGAACAATCGCCTGCCGCCAAACGCCTGACGGTCTGTCTCCTGCGCTCCATGCCGATGAACTGGCGAAAAGCATCTCCTGCCGCGACGGCGTGACGCTCCTGCCTGTGGACGTGTTTTCGATGGATTCCAGCAACATTCAGCCGGAAGAGTGGACGCAGCTTGCCCACGCCGTTGACCGCGCCATGCAGACCTGCGACGGCGTCGTCATTACCCACGGCACGGATACGATGGGCTACACCGCCGCCGCGCTGTCCTACATGCTCCTGGGGCAGACCAAGCCTGTTATCCTGACCGGCAGTCAATTGCCCCTCGGCGCGCCCCTCTCCGATGCCGAAATCAACCTCTCCTGCGCCATCGAAGCTGCTTGTCAGGGCGTTGCCGGAACATACGTCTGCTTCAACCGCAAGCTGATTCTTGGCACGCGCGCCGTCAAAACGCACACCCTTTCCTTCGATGCTTTTGACAGCGTGAACCGCTCCCTTTCCGGCATGGTGGACAGCAACGGCGTGCACTTCCTGCGTCCGCAGAGGATTGACATGCCGTACCAGCTCCGCCCGGAGGTTGACAGCCGCGTGTTCCTGCTCAAGCTCTTCCCCGGTACGCAGCCCGATGTGCTGGATTTTATCGCACAGGCGGGCTATCGCGGACTGGTGATTGAGGCGTTTGGACTCGGCGGACTGCACTATATCCGGCGGAATCTGGTGGAAAAACTGCGGATGCTGAGGAGAAATGGCGTTCGGATACTGGTGCTGACGCAGTGCATGTATGAAAAGGCGGATTTGTCGATTTATGAGGTCGGGACGCAGCTGCTGCGGACGGATGTGCTGTCGGGGATGGATTTGACGACGGAGGCCGCGGTGAC
>ERZ827490.3979-NODE-3979-length-12355-cov-2.085610_pt1 | contig 12355 bp, 10 predicted proteins | sample MGYA00519770_ERZ827490 | MGnify/ENA primary metagenome ERZ827490 (study PRJEB31778, sample SAMEA3449324) | human gut metagenome | biome: human gut; feature: human-associated habitat; material: faeces | place: United Kingdom | collected 2010/2012 ...
GTGAGTATGTTCGCGTGCGCGCCGGTGTCGTCGTAGTGGCGTGCGGTGTCCACGAACTGCCAGGTGCGTCGGGGCATGGTGCGCGGGTCGATGGTGCTGACTTTGGCGGCGAAGCCCTGTTCGTGGCGCTTGTCGACGAGGATGGTCTGGGCGATGGGCGCGTAGGCGACGTTCATGGCGAGACGCCAGTCTTCCTCGTGTTCGTTCACGTCCATGAGTTCGGCCACGTACGGCAGTTCGGCGGGGGTGAGTCCGGTGGCGCGGCAGAGCATGGCGCGGGTTTCGTCCATCTGCTGGGAGATGCGGGTGCGCTGGGAGCGTTGCCGGTCGAAGTCGCGTTGCAGTCGTTCGAGGTCGCCGCGTGCGCCGGCCCGCGCGTTGATGGCGGCGGTGAGGGCTTCCTCGCATTCGCCGTCTCGTTTGTTGTATTCGCGTTTGAAGTTCACGGCGTTGATGCGGCGTTCGTTCCAGGCCTGTTCGTCGCCGGGCAGCGTCTCGCCGATGGATGCGAACGTTTGTTCGATTCGTGTTCGGTTGGCTTGCACGTCTTCGAGGGTGCGGCGGGCCTGGTCGAGTTCGAGTTCGAGTCGGGTCAGGTTGCCGCCGTCCAGACCCTGCATCTGGCCTCGGATCATGTCGAGACGGGTGTGCAGGTCTTCGGTTCGGCGGCGCAGCAGCTTGGCTTCCGCCTCGCTGTTCTGTTGTTCGGCGCGGTCGGCGGGCAGTTGGACGGCGACTTCGCCGCGCATGCGGGCCAATGCCCAGTCGCGCAGCACGGCCGGCACCGTGCCGTCGACGGCCGGCTTGACCGGTTCGAAGGCGCGGGCCTTGCCGCGTGCGGCGGCGTATTCGCCGTAGGCCTGTTGGATGCCGCGCAGCGTGTCCATGCGGCGGGTCTTCTCGTCCATGGCGTGGAAGTTCTCGTCGTAACGTTCGTAGTCCTCGACCGTGGTGCGGGCCAGGTCCAGGGCTTCGGGCACGCCGAGCACGCCTTGTTTGAAGATGTCGTCGAGCCGGGAGGGCGCGTCGGCGGACTGGATCTTGTGCAGCAGTCGGCAGGCGGCCTCGCTCAGGCCCATTGCGCTCCAGATGTGTGTGTGGAACGCTTCGGCGCTGGGGAATGTGAGGCAGTCGGGGTAGGTGGCTTTGAGCTGGGCCGGCGTGAACGGGGCGTCACGGTATTGGTCCATGCGCCTGGGGTCCACGGGCTTGCCCCAGACCACGTACTGTCGGCGCACGTCGCCGCGGCCGTCGCCGGGCATCAGGTAGAGGAATTTGGCGCAGGAGAGCACCTGGCCGGTGGTCTGGTTGCGATAGGTGTCCACGATGGCGCCCCACACGGGTTGCGGTGCGCCGTTCTCGTCGCGGCCGCGCAGGTAGAGCGGCTCGTCGCCGGTTTCGGTGCTGCCCACGCCGACCATGCCGCGCAGGTAGGTGTAGTCGCTGCGTTCGGAGCGGCCGGAGTTCGAGGCCTTGTTGAACGGCGTGCCGGTTGGGTACAGCAGGGAGATCTGCGCGTCGACCAGCGTGGATTTGCCGGATTCGCTGGCGCCGGCGAGCAGGGTCACCGGCAGCTTGTGGTCCGTGGAGGGGCGGAATTCGTGGTAGCCCTCATAGGAGCCCCAGTTGATGAGTCGGCGGGATTCCAGCATCCACCGGTCCGCGATCATCTGCACGTCTGTCGCCTGCATCATTCGGCTCCCTTCTCGTCGTCATCGTCATCTTCCGTGTCGCCGTCGCCGTGTTCCGCGACGTCGAGCCAGGTGTCGGCCAGTTCGCGGTCGAGCACCACGGGCACGAGCGGCGTGATCTGGTACATGGCTTCGTCGTCCAGGCGCACCAAATACCCGTAGGTGATCATCGCGGAGACGATGGCGCCGATCTGCTTTGCCACGCCTTCCTCATCGTTGCGGGCGGCCAGATAGCCGGCGCCGGTGGCGAGCGCGGCGCGGATCTCCTCAAAGCTGACGAGCCAGTCGGCGGGGTCGGCGTGCACGTTCTCGTATTCGAGGACGCGGATGCGCAGGAAGGCGAGCAGCGCGGCCTCCTCGCGTTTGAGGCTGACACGGGTTTTGAGCGAGCGCAGGGTCACGTCGTCGCCGGCCACGGGCGTGGCGTACATGATGCGGTAGCGTTCGTTGATCACCAAGTCGAGCAGGTCGTTGTTCAGGGAGCGTACGACGGCGTCGCGGTTGTCGAGCACGGTGTCGTAGGTGGGCCCGCTGATATAGCGGTCGCGTTTGAGGGCGATGGCGGCCATGCGTGCCTCGGCCGGCATGTCGCCGATGTCGCCTTCGAACAGGGCGTACGGGTTGGCGTTGTCCATATGCTCCTCGTGTTCCTCGTGTTCCTCGGCCACGGTCATCCTTCCTCCACAATGATGCTCAGCTCGTCCATGTCGGCCAGCACCGGTCTAGTGATCCAGTTCCGGGGCTCGCCGTCGATCGATACGCAATGCCAGGTCGCAGTATCGCCGCGCTGCGCCGGAGCCGGCTCGGTGGCGATGTCGCTGTCGACCCCGACGCCGACGCCGTCAGTGGACGGCTCGTCGGCGATGGCGTTGCCGCTTACGGCTCCCAGCCCGCCCAGGAAGCCGACGATCTCGCTTTCGCGGCGTTCGCTTTCGGGCAGCCGGTTGAAGCTGGCGGCGATGTCCACGAGGGTTGCGCCGGGCCTGTCATCGGACCTGTCAACGGTCACCGGGTTGCGCCGGATGAGGCTGACCATGCGCAGGAGTCGGGGGCCGCCGCTGTTGACCATGTCCCGCAGATCGGCCACCGGAGTCGACTGCGGGGCTTCGGCGGCGAGGTCGCTCAGGCCGGGTGCGGTGACGCGGGTCATGGATTTGGCCGGGCGCATCGGCAATGGCGCGAACAGCGCGTCCGAGGTGGCCGTGTCGTACGGGCGCGAGGCGTCTCCCATATGGGTTTTCGCATCCGCGTTGAGGCGCGCGTACAGTCGGTTCAAGCGGGTGAGCATCGTACGGTAGCGAGTGTCGGTTTGCTGGCGCACGAGCCGGCTGATCGCCTCGTCGGAGACGCGCATCTGGCGGCGCACGGCTTCGATGCCGTCGTAGATGCGGGCCAGTTCGTCGCGGATCTGGCCGAGCAGCACGCCGGATTCGCCGGCCAGATACGGGGTTTTGGCGATGGCGCGCAGGGCTTCGTCGATTTGCTGGCGGCCCTCGTCGGTGATGATCACCTGGAAGGCGTCCTCGAAGCGGCGGCCGCTGTCTGATTCGCGGAACGAGCGGCGGTATTCATCGTGGTAGCGGGTCAGGTTCTCGTCCACGCTGATGTCGCCGGCCTGCATGCGCCGACGCAAGGCGTCGCCGTTGTCCCGCTCGTCGAGCACGAGTTCGCGCAGGTCGATGGGCACGCCGCGCAGCGTGTTGTGGATCACGGCGATCACGTCCTCCACCTGGGCTTCGCTCAGCGTGGCATGCTGCTTGCCCTGTTGGATGCGTTTGATCTCGTGCTTGCGTTCCTTGATTTCACGGTTGAGGAGTTTGATGCGCTCGCCGGGGTCGGCGGTCAGCTGCATGCGCGCGTGCTCGATTTCCATGATGATGCTGTTGGCCTGCGCGCCGGACAGGGCGCGTGATTCGTCTTCGAGCCTGCTCAGCGCCTCGATGGCGCGGTGGGCGCGGGCCGTCAAACGGTAGAGGAATCGGTGTGAGGCCGCATCATGCGAGTTGGCGAGCCAGGCGTAGTCGCCTTCGCCTTCACGGGTCAGGTCGGCGAGGATCTGATGGGCGGCCTCGGCGAAGGTCTGGTCCTCGCGCGGCGCATACTCGCCGGCGTCGGCCAGACTGCTCAGACTTTGCGCGAACCGCTCCTCCACGGTCTCGCGCGGCAGCTCGCCGGTGAGCGGGTCGAACGTGGAACGCAGCAGCGACACGTACAGCATCGCGTTCTGGCGCAACAGCAACCGCAGGACGCCCGTCTCATACACCGGTCGCAGCCGTTCCAGCTCCCGCATCACATCGGCCACAGCATGCCTCCCTCTGTCGTGACCGCACCATACTAGCCGATAGCCGCGAACCACACCCCGCCCGCGCCACGCCCTTCGCCCCCCCACAGGGAGGGGCGCCAAGCCATGCTAAAAAATCACAGACAGACTATTGCCTCTGCGGGAAATCATCGTTAGATTGGCGAGAGGAATATTGTCAATGCATACGAAACGGAAAACATCGTGACCGCACCGAACACGCCCGCCGAAACCTCTGACCAGCTCAACAAGCCCGCCAAATCCGGCAAACTGGAGGTCTCCGACCTCATCACCATCGGCGTGTTTGCGGCCCTGTACTTCGTGATGGTGTGCATCGCCACACTGGTGAGCACCCTGTTCACCAGCGGCTTCGGCTCCATCTTCCTGCCCGCCATCACGGCCCTCATCTCCGGCTGCGTGTACATGCTGCTGGCCGCACGCCTCGGCAAATTCGGCGGCATCACCGTCATGGGCGTGATCATCGGACTGTTCCTGTTCATCTCCGGGCATTTCGTGCTTTCGTTCATCGCCAGCATCGTGTTCCCGGTGGCGGCCGACCTCATCGCGCGCGCCGGCAAGTATAAGAGCAAGGCGCTACTGCTCGTCAGCTACGTGGTGTTCTCCTACGGCCTGACCGGCCCGATCCTGCCCCTGTGGTTCATGAAGGACGCCTACGTGGCGAGCCTGCAGGCGCGCGGCAAGGACGCAGCCTACATCGACGGCGTATTCGCCAACATCAACACCGGCACGTTCTTCATCTCGATGATCGCGATTCTGGTGTGCGCGGTTCTCGGCGGCTGGTTCGGCCAGCGCATGATGAAGAAGCACTTCATCAAGGCCGGTATCGCCTGATGAATCCTGCCCGCCGGACGCTCGATCCGCGCGCGAAACTCTACCTTCTGCTGGTGGCGAACCTCATGCTGTTCTTCCATGTAGGGCTCGCCACGCAAATCGTCATGGTCGTGCTGTTCCTGCTACCCCTGCTGGCGGCCGCCCGATGGCGAACCGCGTTGAACTTCGGCGTGACCTATGCCGTACTCACCGCGCTGGGAATGCTCGACCCCGATGCCCTGGGACTGCCGTGGCTGCATGTGGTCTCCGCGCTGGCCGTGGGCGTCACGATGATGCTGCCCTGTTTCATCACCGGCGCGTATACGTTCACCACCACGTCCGCGAGCGCGTTCATCTGCGCGATGCGGCGTATGCGCGTGCCTGAGGCCGTGGTGATTCCCTGTGTGGTGGTCCCGACCATCGCCGAGGATTACCGGCAGATTCGCAATGCGATGGCGTTGCGCGGCATCGCCTCCGGCGGCTGGGGGCTGGTTCGTCACCCGGCCCAATCGTTGGAATACATTCTGATTCCGCTGCTGATGAACGCCACCAATGTGGCACAGGACCTGTCGGTGGCGGCACTGACCAAGGGGCTCGGGCGTGAGGGCGAGCACACCTCGCGCACGCTGATCCGTATGACCGTGGTCGACTGGCTGGTCATGATTGTGGTCACTTTGCCGCTCGCGCTCGATATCGCGGGGGTGATCTGATGGGTGGAAACCAATCGCAGCCGAATGCAACTGCCATTATTGGGACCGGCAAGGGTGGCCCACTCGACACGTCTGCGGGAACCATCGCCTCCCGTGGCATCTCCTTTACCTATGACCATGCCGCAGAGCCGGCATTGCGCGACATCACGTTGACCGTGCCCGCAGGCGAGTGCATCGTGCTGTGCGGGGCGAGCGGCTGCGGCAAAACCAGCTATACGCGCGTTGCCAACGGGCTCATCCCCTCATTCTTCCATGGTGCGTTCGCCGGCAACCAGACCACGTGCGGGCTGGATGTGGAGACCGTGCCGATCGACCGGCTCACCCCGCTGGTCGGCAGCGTGTTCCAAAACCCGAAAACCCAGTATTTCAACGCGAACGTCACCGACGAGCTCGCCTTCCCGGCCGAAAACATAGGGCTGCCGGCCGAGGACATCAATCGTCGTATCACGGCCGTGGCTGAGCGCTTTGGCATTGGGCATCTGCTGCATCGCAGCATCTTCCACCTGTCAGGCGGCCAAAAGCAGCGCATCGCCGTGGCGGCGGCCACCATGCTGGGGCCCAGGCTCGTGGTATTGGATGAGCCGACCAGCAATCTCGACGCGAACGCCATCGCGGACATGCGCGCCATGATCGAGCAGATGAAGGACGAAGGGCTCACCATCGTAATCGCCGAACACCGACTCGCATGGCTCAACGGCGTGGCCGACCGGTACGTGGTATTCGACGGCGGGCATATCGTGCAGGAGTACGAGGCCGATGAATTCCTGTCCCTCTCCCCCGGCTGCGTGGCCGCCATGGGATTGCGGGCATTGGACCTGCAACCGTATCGGCACCGGATTGCGACGCTGGCTTCAAGCCCGGCCGCGGATGAGTGCACTTCGGCATTGCTCGCCACCCATAACCTCACCATCGGATACAAAGGCAAGGACGGCTTCACCCGCGCCATCCCGGACCTGCGGTTCCGTGCCGGCGAAATCACCGGGCTCATGGGCAACAACGGCTGCGGCAAGACCACGCTCGTGCGCACGTTGACCGGACTCATCAAGCCTGTTTCGGGCCGCATCGAGCTCAACGGCGTGCCCGCGAAACCGCGCGACCTGACCCGCGCCGGATTCCTGGTCATGCAAGATGTCAACTACCAACTGTTCTCCGACAGCGTGCGCGAGGAACTGCTCATCGGACTCGACGAGACGGATGCCGGCATCACCGCTCAAGCCAATCAGGTCATGGCCGATCTTGACCTTGCAGCGTTCGTCGAACGGCATCCTATGAGCCTGTCCGGCGGGCAGAAGCAGCGGGTTGCCATCGGCTCGGCATTGATGTGCGGCAAGGACCTCATCATCCTTGACGAGCCCACCAGCGGACTCGACCGCTACCACATGGAGCAGGTCGGCGAACTGCTGCGGCAACTGGCGAGCCAAGGCAAGGCGATTCTCGTGGTCACCCACGATGAGGAGCTCGCCGCCGGCTGGTGCGACCGCATTGTCAATCTTGGCGCCGACGATTCCGGGAACAACGGCTCGCATGCCAGTAACCCAGATGCCAGCAGCCCCAACCCTAATGCCTCTACCAATTTCGCCACCGCATCCACCCATGAAAGGAACGCGCAATGACCGCCAGCAACACCACGGATTCCACGGCCTTCGACATCACCGACTGGCTCGGTGAATGGGAAAGCTTCGAGCATTACATTGATTCGGATGACGCCGCCATCCAGCAGACCTGGGAAGCCGCCGAGCAGGCGGTGCTCGCCAACCCGAAGATGGCCCCGATGGCCGCGCGCGGCATCAGGACGTTCTGGTCGATGGCTTGCTCCACCACCAGCCCGGAGAACATCATCCATATCGGCTACTGGCGTGTGAACGAGCCGGCCGCCGAATCCGGCTCCACGGACGATGCCGCGCTCGCCATCGAATGGTTCGCCGAGGACGACACCAGCCTCGACACCTACGAATACACCATCGACCATGTCATCGAGCACGGTCTCGAAGGCTCCCCCACCTTCGTGTTCCACACCACCGATCCGGCCGCCGAAGACAGCCCGTTCCGCTGGCTACTTGCCATCAATCCGCTGCCTTCGCGCAAGGCGTTCGCCGAGGGCGGGCTGCTCAGCCACCTGCATTTCCAGTACGCCAACGATCTGCACGCGCTCGTCGCCACGGATGAGGCCACTGGCGTCGAGACCTTGCGCAATCCGCGTTGGTACGCCACCATGTGCGCCAACGAGGGAACCGTCGAGGACCGTTGCGCCATCATCCGCGCGTTGCACCACTTGCAGTAGACCTGGCAACATACGGCAGTGACGGCTCCCCACTAGTGAAACTAGCATCGCTTCAGTAGCCGTGCGAGTGCAGATACTCGTCATCGAAGCCGAAAAAATGGCCGATCTCGTGCAACACGGTTTTGCGGATCCGTTGGCGCAGCTCGGCCTGCGTTGAGCATACGCGTTCATGCGGCCCCTTGAACAGGGTGATGACGTCCGGCATCACGCCGCTGTAGCCCGTAGTTCGCTTCGTGACGGGTATGCCCTCATACAGTCCGAGCAGCTCACCGCACGGATTGCTCATTGTAGCCAGTTCGCGCTCATTGGGTTCGTCCGCAACGACGATGCCGACATTCTCCAGCACCCGCGCAAACCGTTCAGGCAAATCATCCAACACCTGTTCAATGGCCCGTTCAAACTCATCGTCACTGATGTGCATTCGCTCTCCACACGCGAAATGCCTTGGCACCAAGTATGTACCAAGGCGCTGAAATCTCAGACTAGCAGGCTCAGCTGTTGCGGTTGATCTCGATGTCGGTGACGGTGAGGTTGGCCTCGTTGATCAGGTTGAAGAGGATGACTTCGGCCAGCGGGCCGGGCTGCATGAAGGTGTGCTGCTTGGCCTCGGAGACGTAGTCGCGACTGTCACGGTAGAAAGCGGTATCAATGCCGCCCGGATAGACGGCGACCACCTTGACACTGGTGCCCTTGTATGCGGCCTGCAGGCTCTTGGTGTAGCCTTTCTCACCCCACTTGGTGGCGCAGTACACGCTTTCGTTCGCGTTGCCGCGTGTGGCGGCGGTGCTCATAATCTGGGCGATTTTCACGTTCTGCTCGCCGCAGGCCTTGAGGGTTTCCACCGTCCACAGAATCATGCCTTTGAGTCCCTTGAGACATTTGTCGACGTCGGCGGCCTCGTAGGCGGTGGGCACCTTGAACGAAGGCTGGCCGGCGTTGTTGATGAGCAAATCGATGTGGCCGAGCGTGGCGATATCCGCCACGGATTCCTTCACGAACGCTTCGTCGGTGATGTCGCCGACGTAGGCGCGGTAGGAGTCATCGGGCCACTGCGCGCTCAGTTCGGCCTGACGTTCGGCATTGAAGTCGACACCGGCCACCAGCCAGCCGTTGGCGATGAGCTGGCTGGCGAGCTCGTAGCCCAAGCCCAGCGCGCTGCCGGTGACGATGGCGATTTTCTTACCTGTTGTGGTTGGCATGGCAGACCTCTCCTACTACTATTCTTCGGCTACGAGTTTACTACTATTCTTCAGCTACGAGTTCGAGATACGAATCATTCCAGAGGTCTTCGTCGCCGTCGGGCATGAGGAGCACGCGCTCGGGGTTGAGCGCCTCGACGGCGCCCTCATCGTGGGTGACGAGCACGATGGCGCCCTCATACTTGGCAATGGCCTTCAGAATCTCCTCACGGGAAGCGGGGTCGAGGTTGTTGGTGGGCTCGTCGAGCAGCAGCACGTTGGCTCGCGAGGTGACCAGCGTGGCCAGAGCCAGACGGGTCTTCTCACCGCCGGAAAGCACGTGAGCCGGTTTCATCGCGTCGTCACCGGAGAACAGGAACGAGCCGAGAATCGAACGGGCCTGCGTGTTATCGAGCTCGGGCGCCACATGCTGCAGGTTCTCCAACACGGTGGCGTTCAGATCCAAGGTGTCGTGCTCCTGCGCGAAGTAGCCGATCTTGCAGCCGTGACCGTATTCCACGGAACCGGTGTCCGGCTCCTCGATGTGGGCCAGCAGGCGCAGCGTGGTGGTCTTGCCGGCACCGTTGTAGCCGAGGATCACCACACGCGAGCCCTTGTCGATGGCCAGGTTCACGCCGGCGAACACGATGTTGGAACCGTAGGCCTTGGAAATATCCTTGGCCATGATCGGCGTGCGGCCGCAGGGCGCGGGCTCGGGGAAACGGATGTCCGCCACCTTCTCGGCCTTCTGCGCCTCGGAGGTGTTTTCCAGCAGCTTTTCGGCACGGCGCATCATGTTCTGCGCCGCCACGGCCTTGGTGGCCTTGGCGTGCAGTCGAATGCCTTGCTTCATGAGACGGTCGGCCTTCTTCTCGGCCACTTCGCGTTCGCGGCGGCGGCGCTCCTCGTCCACCACGCGCTGGTGCAGGTAGGCCTTCCAGCCAAGCGAATACATGTCGATCTGGCCGAGCTGCGCGTCCAAATGCCACACCTTGTTCACCACTTCATCCAACAGCTCCGTGGAATGAGAGATGACCAGGAAGCCACCTTCATATTTCTTGAGGTATCCGCGCAACCATTCAATGGAGTCGGCATCCAAATGGTTGGTCGGCTCGTCGAGGATCAGAGTGTCGGCATCGGAGAACAGGATTCTGGCCAACTCGATACGACGTCGCTGACCACCGGACAGCGTGCCGAGCTGCTGTTCCATAACATCCTGCGGCAGGCCAAGGGACGCGGCCATGGTGATGGCCTCGGACTGCGCGGCGTAGCCACCGGCTTTGTCAAAATCCTGCATGGCCTTGTCGTAGCGGTTCATGGCCTTGGTCATCACATCCGGGTCGGGATCGGTCATATCCTTTTCGGCCTTGCGCATGCGGCTGATGATCGAAGCGATATCTCGGGCGCTCATCATGCGGTCGAGCGCAGTCTGCGTCGGGTCACTGGCATGAGTGTCCTGCGGAAGATACCCGAGCTTTCCGGAAACACGCACTTTGCCCGCGGTAGGGAGCATGTCACCGGTAATCACACGGGTCAATGTAGTTTTGCCTGCGCCGTTGCGGCCGACCAGACCGATCTTATCCCCCTTTGACACATGGAAGTCGGTGGGATGAAGCAACGTACGCGCACCGATCTGAATCTCCAGACCCTTTGCCTCAATCGCCATGCTTCGCCCTTCTCTTTCCGATATCGTGTGTTACTTAAGCCAAGGGAATACTATAGCAACACCCGACCCTCCACATTCCGCATGCGTCTAGGCCGCCCGCCGAGAACGGGGAAACGACTGCTGATCAGGACTGTGCTGCCTCATTGATGCAGCGGATGGCGTTCAGCGTACGCGGATAACCGATATACGGCATGCATTGGGACACTACCGCAATAAGGAACGGCTTCTCGTTGCCCACGGCCAGATTCGCCTTCGCATGCGCCACGAGCTGCGGCTCGCAGCCGCCTTGAGCTGCCAAGAAACACAGGGTGATCATCTCGCGTTCGCGGATGGTCAGACCGTTGCGCGTGTAGTAGTCGCCGAAACAGTTGTCGGCCAGCCACTTGTTGATATGACGGGTCTCCTCCGGCCCCGATTGCGCGAAACCGCGCATGTTCTCGCCGAAGATGTCGATCTGCGACTGTTCGCCGGCAGCGGCACGGGTCTCGGGCGTGGTGGTGGATTGGCCTTCCAACGGCAGATTGATGTCCTTGTCGATGAACACCTCGTTGGTCGTTTTCAGGAACGGAAGCACACGTCCGAATCCCAGATATGCGACGGCCTGATAGACCACTTCCTTCACCTGCACCGGGGTGACGCCCGTCTCCAGGGCGACGGGCAGCATCATCTCGTAGGCGTCGACGCCCTGGCAGCCGATCAGCGTGGCGAGAATCGCCATGGAACGGGTGGCATCGTCAAGATCGGGATGCTGCGCGCCAGGCTCGTTCACCACCTCGTCGTAGGCGAAACGAGAGAATAATTCGATGAATTCGGGATCGCCCTGTTCGAGTGTGATCTTGCCGTCGGAGAACAATCCGTTCCTCTTGCCGAACATATATGCCAACCTTTCCTCGCGTTTGGCTGCTCATCCACTAATTCGCCCGGCAATCGTCAGATGTTCGACCGCCTACGCTCCCCTATACCTTATGCCCGGCTGGTTCGCTCTTCAAATAAGCCCGGTCGATACCTTTCCATGCACACGTCACATGGAAACCCGCCTTGCTCTCTTCTGCTCCCTCAATGGCAAGTGCGTCTCCCCCAACCGGAAGGAGACGCACCGCAACGTCGGCAAGCCGGAACGGCAATCAGACTTCGCTTACGCGCAGCAGCGACTTGATGGTCTTGCGCTGGTCCATCACATCGTATGCGGCCTGGATGTCATCCAGCGTGAATTCCGCGGTGAACACACGACCCGGGTGAATCTCTCCATTGAGCACCAGGTCGAGCAGGTGATCGACCGCGGTGTCATAATGACGCACCGGAGCCGGACCGCCACGCAAACCGACATTGCGGTAGAACAGTCCCGGAATATCGGCTTCGACGCCATGCGGTAGGCCGACGCGCCCGACAACGGCGCCACAGCGGGCGACCTTCATGGCTGTGTCATTGGACAGTGCGGAGCCCACGCATTCAAGCACCGCATCGGCACCATAGCCATCGGTCATCTCCATAACGCGTGCCACAGCTTCGTCGCCACGCTCTTCGACAATGTCGGTCGCGCCGAATTCACGGGCCAGCGCCTGACGGTCGGCATGACGGCTCATGGCGATGATGCGCCTGGCTCCACGGATCTTTGCGGACAGCACGCCGCACAACCCCACCGCGCCGTCACCGAACACCACGACGGTGTCCCCCGGCTTGACTTCGGCAGAGGCGGCCG
>ERZ827490.3980-NODE-3980-length-12347-cov-4.779287_pt1 | contig 12347 bp, 8 predicted proteins | sample MGYA00519770_ERZ827490 | MGnify/ENA primary metagenome ERZ827490 (study PRJEB31778, sample SAMEA3449324) | human gut metagenome | biome: human gut; feature: human-associated habitat; material: faeces | place: United Kingdom | collected 2010/2012 ...
CGGGGATGATGTAACGCAGGATGAAGCCTGCGGCGAACGCGCCGAGCACCGCGTCAAGTTCGAACAGTGCGGAAATGGTGACAAGGAAGATGAGCAGGAATGTGGTCAGTCGCATGAGCGTTTGCGATGACGTGTTCGCGTTTTCCGTAAGGAAACGGTACAGGCGATGGCCGGTTTTCAGTGCTTTCGTAGGTAGCATCGCGCACAGTAGGCAGATGGCGAGGAACGCGCCGAGCACGAGCATGGTCTGCCAGCCGGTTCGGGTGGATAGCAGGATGGCCATGGCGAGGATTGGGCCGAGTTCGCCCCACGTTCCGTACGAGATGATGGCGTCGCCGATGGGGGTGCCTTCGAGGCTGCGTTCCTTGAGAATCGGCATGAGCGTGCCGAGAGCGGTGGTGGTGAGTGCGATTACCGTGGCTACGCCGTTGATGCCTTGCTTGGTGAAGAACGGAAGGAATGTCACAACCAGCCAGGCGAGGCCTAGCGTGATTCCCCATGTAAGCAGTCCGACTTTGCCTTGATGTCCGGCGAGTCGTTTGGGGTCGATTTCGTAGCCGGCGAGCAGGAACAGGAACGCCATGCCGAGCTCGTTCAAGAGTTTCACGGCGTCGTTTACTTCGATCACGCCTAGTCCGTACGGGCCGAGCGCGGTTCCGGCGGCGAGCAGCAGCACGGTTTGCGGAATGAACTTGCCCGGGATCAGCTGCGCCACGATTGGGCTGACGGCCGCCACCGCCATGATGATGGTTAATGAAACGAGCTCTTGCGTCATGTTTCCAGCCTAGTGAGTCTGCGTGACGGTGCTCGGATACGCGGTGACCCCCATGACGCGCTGGGGGTGAGGTTAAGTTTTTTGTTAATTTTAGGGGGGTCTATGAGCTTTTATTATCCGTGGAAAATGGCGGGACTGTTTTGTTTGAAGGTTGGCCCCCTCTTTTCGTTGAAGGGGATGGGTCTTTCGTTCGAGGGTTTTAACGAGGGTGTTAATGGAAAGAGCCCGATATGATGCTGAATCGAGCTGTTTAGGCGATTTAGGGGGTGTAAAAAAATGATTGATGGCAAATTCACAGCAAAGGAGCGTGCGTATCTGGCCAGCCTGCCAGCGGTCAAAAGCGTGAGCCCATCCCATATCCGGTATACCGATCGCTTTAAGGTCGAGGTCATGTGCCGGTACAACGCGGGCGAATCGCCGTCGGCCATCTTTCGGGAGGCGGGTCTCGACCCCAAGCTGATCGGCTACAAGCGCGTGGAACGGTGCATCGCGCGCTGGAAGCAGCAGGAGGAGCGGAACAAGCGCAGGAACGAACATACGAACCATTACATGCAGGATTGTGATGACGAGCTGGAAGCCATCGAACTGCGCGGAGACGATGTGGATCAGTCCGTGGTGGATCTTTATGGCGCTGGCGCGGCAGGGACGTCGGGAAGCGACGTCGCGACGAGAAACGTTGGCGCGTCGGGAAGCAACGTCGTGCAATCGCAAGGCTCGGACAAGTTGCAGGAATCGCGCGCATCGCAGGATATGCTGTCGAAACTTGCACAGGCACAGCTGACCATCAACAAATGCGACATGCTGATAGCCAAGCAGGCGTTGCGTATCGACGAGCTGGAACGCGTGCTGCGGAAGTTCATCCAGTGATGCGTGCGAAACGTATGAAAAACATGGAACGTACGGAAGGCGCAGAACCGTCTTTCAACGAGATAATCGACGTTTCTGACGATATGCGCAGACGGCGTGGCCGCCGCAGGAAAACCGTCGCCATGCGTGTCTCCGCTGCGCTGTTGATCGTCATTTCCATTTGCATCGGCGGTTTTCCGGCGATGCTGCAATACCGGTCGGCACACGAACTGTCGAACACGTCGGACCGGTCCGCGCGTACGGTTGCGGGCTGGCCGTATCCGCAAGCGGACGACGCAATCGCAGCGGCCAAGGAATACAACGAACGGCTTGCCACATCGGGGCAGCCGATCCTCGGCGAAGCGAAAGACCCGTTCTCCCAGGTGCAGGGCAGTTCGCGGTCCAGCGAATCCGGTTCCAACGAATCAGACAGCGCCAGCGCCAAAGATACGGAATATCAAAGCCTGCTGGATTCCGGCAGCGGGGTGATGGGCACCATCCGTATTCCGAAAATCTCCGTGAAACTGCCGATCTACCATGGCACGTCGCAGTCGGCACTCGCGTCCGGTGCGGGGCATTTGTATGGCAGTAGTCTGCCGGTGGGCGGCAAGAACACGCATGCCGTAATCACCGGGCATCGCGGGCTTGTGGATGCGATGATGTTCACCCGATTGGATGAGATGCGCGTCGGCGACTACTTCTACATCGAAGTGATGGGCCGCACGCTCGGCTACCGGGTGGACCGTATTTCCGTGATCGAGCCGAACGATACGTCGAAGCTGAAGATCGTTCCCGGCGAAGACCGGGTGACGTTGATGACGTGCACCCCGTACGGCGTTAATACGCATCGACTGTTGGTTTCTGCGGTGCGCTCGCCGATTCCCGACGTGGTACCGGCGGAGCATGATGCGGCGAAGGATGCGCGAACGATTGCGACCACGGCCGCGGTGGTCACGTTGCTGCTCGGTCTGCTGCTGGCATGGTTGCGCGGGCGACCGTGGCATATCCGTAGGCATGCGGCTTGGTGGCCGAAGCGCGGCTAACGACCGCTGTTTGCCGATGCCCCCTGCCGGCTTTTTTATTCGGGTATCACCCATATTGTGAAACGTTGCGATTGCAACGGTTGACGATGGTATAATACCTCGACTTTCCCGCACTTAGGGTGTGCATCTCCCGACGTCTTTTCTCCTATGTTCGAGGTTGGAGCGCTGGAAGTGTATCCGTACTGGACATGGCATGTGCCGGTGCGTGATACGCGGACGGTGTTAGAGACGGAAACCGCGTTGAAGCGCGGTATTAAGGGGACAATGCGCATGAGGCGTGTACATGAATCTGAGGCAAAGCCAAAAGGGAACTTTGCCAAGCGAATCGTAGCTGCGGTAGCCGCGGTCGCCATGCTTGGTGGCATGGGCTACGCCACCACTTCTGCCGCGCTAGCCGATGACGTCAATGCCACTGTTGAGCAGCAGAATGGTATCAACATTGGTCTGCATGATTACGATCGCAACTCCATCAACAATAATCATGCGTTGCATTTTATGAGCGGAGGAAACGAAGCCGGCTATAACCGCTATGTTCAAGATGGCAGAGGTGCGTACGCGGGCATTGTGAAGCCTCTGCTGACTAACGATTATCCGACCATGGCGGATGGCAACGAATCGCTGAATTATCTCTTCGGCGGTGCGTCTGATAAGGCTGTGACTAATTACACGCCGGACGGTGGTTTGCTGACTTCGGATGGTCAAGGGAATTACAGTTTCGATGCGGCGTCGAAATATGCGAAATATAACCACAATAGCAATCGATTCGAATTGACCAATCAGACCCAGAGCGGGAATCGTGACCCGTTATTCACGCCGTTTGGCAATGACAGCGACGACAATAGGTATTCGTTCGGCATGAACCTTAGGGCCGATTTCTATATGCCTAAAGATGGCAAAGTCAACAATCAGAACATGGTGTTCGACTTTACCGGTGACGACGATGTGTGGGTGTTCATCGATGATGTGCTGGTGCTTGATTTGGGTGGTATCCATCAGGCGTTGGGTGGCAGCATCGATTTCGCCGCCGACAAGATCAAGTACGACAAGGTTCAGAGTCATGGAGACACTCCTGCCGCAACAATCACCGAGGCATTTAGAAAAGCGGGAAAGAAGTGGGATTCCAAGGCGTATACGACACATCATCTGAGCTTCTTCTATCTGGAACGCGGCGACGGCGGATCCAACTGCAAGATCAGTTTCAATCTGCCGGTGAAGCCGTCCAAGGCCATCGACATTGAAAAGCAGACATTGGGCATTATTCCAGCCGGTCAACAGTTCCAATTCCAGCTGTTCGCCAATGGCTCGCAAACGCCATATGAAGGCAAATACAGCGTTTACAATGCGTCCACCAATCAGGTTGTCAGCTCTGGTTTGAACACCGGTTCGAACGGTGTGATCACTTTGGCCAAAGGCCAATTTGCTCGTGTGCAATCCAATGATTTCTCTGATGACACAACCTATTCGGTGCGTGAGCTGAATTCCGGCAAATACACTGTTTCCGCGAATGGTGAGGCGTTGTCGCAGCACAACGATGGAAATGGTGGTTCCTATGCGGAAACCCATTCTTTCAAGGTGAGCGATACCAGCCATGTGACTGTTATCAATTCCAATGTGAAGCCACAAAACAATAAGACCATCGAAAAGGTCGATGGTGGTGATGGCGACCAGTACGAGTTGCATTTGAATGCTTCGGGTGATAGCGCTTCTTCCGAAACCACTATCGCCACTCCGGCCGACATTGTGCTGGTTATGGATAAGTCCGGCAGTATGCAGGATAAAAACGACAATCGTGATACTAACGCGAAGAACGCGGCAAATAAGCTTGCTGAGAAATTACTGACCGAGGCGAATTCCAACTTACCGGAATCTCAACAAGTCCAAATGGCGGTTGTGACATTCAGCGACACGGCCTCGACTACGCAAGACTTCACCACATCTGTCAGCAAGATTAAAACAGCTGTGTCCAGCAGACCTGATGGTAGAACCAACTGGGAGGCTGCGCTTAAGCAGGCGAATGATCTGCAAGGACGCACGGGTGTGAAGAAGCACATCATTTTCTTGTCCGACGGCAATCCGACGTTCCGTATATCCAATTATCCGATTGGGTGCAGCAAAAAAGGGTGCAATCCTGATGATGATTGGCGTACTACACCTCAGGGTGTGCATGGTGCAGGTACCGAGGGTAGTGATAATTACTACGGTTACAACTATGCTGCCGCTCTGGCCGAGGCCAACAGGCGGGAGAGTAATGTTTCGCTTTATGTGGTGAAGGCTTCGACTGACGCCAATAGAATGTCCGATTTCGCCCGTGAAGCCAAGGCAGTGAACGGTAAGGAATTCGATGGCACGAATGCTGAGAATCTGACGCAAGCATTCGGCCAGATTTATTCCAGCATCACCTCATCCGCGAAGATCAAGGTCTCCTCCATCACTGACACCTTGTCCCAGTGGGTCGACCCGGTCGATTTCGCTGGCGTGGCCGACGGTGCCGATATCACACAGTATGTGACGGTGAAAAACGGCAATAAGGTGCTGACGAACGAATATACGGCTACGTACGGTGTCGATCAATCTGGCAATCGCACGGTGACGGTGACGTTTAACGGCACAGACGGTATCGTTGCTGAGAAAGCCGACAGCATCGACGTATCCTTCAAGGTCAAGCCAAGCGATGCCGCCTATGCCACTTATGCCGGCAACCAGCAATACCCGAATGCGGGAGAGCCGAATACTGGCACCGCATCTGCGGGCCAGCAGGGATTCTATTCCAATGTGGACGCGCGATTGAACTATTGCGTGCTTACCGAGGTTAATAGAACTACGTCATGCGCACCGACTGAAGTCGAGTATCCGCATCCTGTGGTGCAGGTGAAGCTCGGCAAGATCAAGATCGTCAAGCAATGGTCGGATGGTGCGAGCAAGCATGATGACGGTTCCGTTACGGTGCAGTTGCAGCGTAAGAAGAGCGGCGATTCCAATGCTCAGCTGGAGAACGTCGGTGGCGTAATCACGCTGAATAAGGGCAATGATTGGCAGACGACTGTCGACAACCTGGTTCCTGGATACACGTATTCCGTGGCGGAAATCTCTGGTGATGACCGATATGACGTCTCCTATATGGGAAACAATGTCGACTTGACCAAGCAGATGGTGTGGTCTTCCAATGCCGATGCGGGCACGTTGAACGCGACCATCACTAACACGTTGAAGACGGTTGCCCTGGAGAACGCGATTTCGGTGAAGAAGGACCTGGCCGGACGCGAGTGGAAGACCTCCGACACGTTCGATTTCACTCTGGCGGCGAAGGGCAATGCGCCGTTGCCGGATAAGTGCGAAGCCGATCAACCTTGTACGGTGAAGGTGAACTCCGATTCGGGCAGCCATACCGCGTCCTTCGGCAACATCACTTACAACGCTGGCGATGCCTCTTACACGTATTACGTGACGGAGGTCAAGGGCTCTATCGCTTCATTGCATTATTCGCAGGCGAAGTATGAGGTTGTCGTGACTGTCGCGAAGGACTCCAACGGAGAGTGGAAGGCTCCCGTGAAGTCCGTGACCAAGGTGCTGGATGACAACGGTGCAGCAGTTCCCGAATCGCAAAGTGCTGCTACTGAACCTGTCACCTTCACCAACCGATATGTCGCGGTGTCGGCGCTGCCGTTGACGGGTGGTGCGACGGGACGCCAGTGGCTACTGGTCGGTGGCGTGATCGGCGGACTCGCGGTGCTGCTTATCGGCGCTGCCGAAATTTGGAATAACAAGAAGCGACTCGTCTGAGTTGCTGTGTGAGGCCGGAATGCCTACCAACTTGAGGGCATTCCGGCCGGCAAATCAAAATTTGCGGATCGCGGGAGCAAGTTGGGTTCCCGCCTCCCGCGATTGCAAAAACAAGTAATCAAACAATAAGGAAGAGAGGATTCTCATGAAGATGAGGAAACTTTTCGCCGGCATCGCCGCCGCGGCGACGCTGCTGGGTGGCATGGCCCTGGGCGCAACCAGCGCACAGGCCGATGACGCTGCTGGTACTCCGGTAACGGGCGTAGCAACGTTCACGTTCACCGCTGAAACCGCTGAACAGCTGACCAACGCCAACCTGAAAGCATACAAGATTGGCGATTATGTTCAGTATGGTTCCGGCGAGAACGTTGCTTATGGTGTGGTGACGAATTCTAACAATAAGACTGCCGTTGACTCCGCGTTGAAGGCTGCCGGTGTGGATACTACGGATTCTGAGGTGGACCATCTGGCCGCAGCCCTGAATGCCGGCACTCTGGATGTTTCTGCTGCTCGTCCGTGGGCTTCTCCTGAGAAGACCCGTAAGTTTGCTAATGCTCTGGAGAGTGAAGGCAAACAAACTGCTGTGACGTCGTTCACTCTGGGCAAGCCAGTTCCTGCTACGAATGGTAGTGCGGATGCTAAATACACTGCTACCGCGACCCTGCCTGCAGGTATCTATGTGTTCATTGATTCCGCGTCTGCCACTGGTTCTGTGACCAAGGCAATCCCGATGATTGTCGCTTCCGGCACCGTTAACGCTGAGAAGAAGGTTCTAACCGATCCGACTGCCGCTGCCACCGTGAACATGAAGAACACCAACAACCCCGGAAAGACTAAGGAAGTCAATAAGCTTTTTGCTGCCATCGGCGACATTCTGACCTATACCCTTACCGGTACTATCGCGAACCCGGCTCCGACCGAGTTCAAGTTCACCGATAAGCCGGGCAAGGGTCTGACCATCAAGGCTGGTACTTTCAAGTTCTATGTGAATGGTGAGGAGATTTCTGCTGAAACTGCTGCATCTGACTTCACTGTTCCGACTGCGGATGTGACCGGTGGCGACAACGCATCTTTCAATGTCAAGGTGAATGATCCGTCCAAGTATGCAGGCAAGACCATCAAGGTCACCTTCCAAGCAGTGATTAATGATAAGGCCGATGCTGAGAATGGTGTTGTCAACAAGCTTGACAACTACGGCACTGACGTTGAAGCCCCTACCAAGTTCACCGGTTTCAATTTCACCAAGGTGGATCCTGATGGCAAAGGCATTGAAGGCGTCACCTTCCAGGTGAAGGATAAGGATGGCGTTCCGCTGTATTTCGTGAAGCAGGGGGACGGTTCCTACAAGAAGGCTGCTTCTGCTAACACTCAGGGCGCAACTACTGATGTCACGACTGGTACTAACGGCCAGTTGTCCTTCACCGGTCTTGATAAGACCAAGACCTACACCGTCACGGAAACTGAGCGTGCCAGCGATGCCTATCTCGACATCATGCCGAGCTTCACTGTGTCTTTCAACGAGGAGAACGGTTCAGCTGTTCTGGCTAAGACCACCACTTCCGATCCGTGGGGCCTGGTCAACACCACCGCCAAGACCGTGAAGAACATCAAGTCCATCACCCAGCTGCCGCTCACCGGCGCTGCGGGAACCATGCTGTTCACCGTTGTGGCTCTGCTCGTGGCTGGCGCTGGCGTGACCATCGCCATCAAGTCTCGTCAGAACGCCGAGGCCTGATCGCCCATCTCTGACGGTGTTCGTTAAGAACACCAATTCGGAGTGATTTAAGGTCGACCCATTATGGGTCGGCCTTTTGTATTGCTCTGTATTTCATATGGGATTGCTTGGATTGCGCCATATTACCGTTGCTTTGGACGTGCCACCCGATGTGGGTGGACATTGCGTTTTTCGAGGGTATAAGGCGTTTCAGTGGGATGTGTTGCAACAAACGGAATCTGGAAACGTGAACCGTTATGGGGGCTGTTAGTCAGGGGAGTGAAGTGGGGGTATTGCACGGAAGGAGGGCCATAGAATCGCAGGCACATCCGCAAAAGAAAGCAACGAAGCATCAATGGGAGGTATTGCGATGCGCAGTGGGGGAGCATTCAGTGACGAGGAGATTCAGCTGTTGCGTGGATTGCCGGCTGTTTCCAATGTGACTCGTGATCGTATCACCTATTCCGACACATTCAGACAGGTGTGCACCATCCGATATCTTGCGGGGGAATCGCCAACCAAAATCTTTCGTGAAGCGGGTTTACCGCCGGAACTTGTCGGATACAAGCGTATCGAACGTAGCGTGGCGCGCTGGAAGGAAGCTGCCATCAAATCCGTGAACGGCAGCAACACCATGACCGATGGTGAGATCATAGCGCAGCTTGCGGCGCGGTATAAGCGTGCGTTGGCGACGAGGCGGAGTCTTGAAGACATCGCCAATACGGCCACTGAGCCGAAGCCTGCCGCAACGGCTGCGTCGAATGACGTTCATCCGTTGTCTCTCGGACTGTTCGACGGTGATACGGCCGGCATTATTATCAGGCAGCAGGCTCGTCGTATCGACGAGCTCGAGCGCGATGTGGTGAGGTTGCGCAACAAGCTGGACAAGGAAGTCGGGCCCAATCCTGCCTCCGCTGAGGCCTGACTTATGCTATCTAGCTTATAGATGGCGGGTGGTTCGCCCCATTTGCCAGTTCGGGGGTATAAATCATACCCCCGAACCGCCTATTCTCGTCTAGCACCCGCCATCTATAAGCGAGATACCTTTCCGCAAAGCCCCAAATCCGCCATCTATAAGCCAGATAGACCCATCAGTTTGACCATGGATAGACTCGGTTAGAGATGCTCTTGGCAAAAATGCCAATTTCGGCCTCCTGCAAAGGGTTTTGATGGGTCTAACCCATGATTTACATAAAACCTAACCCACGATTTGCATAAAACGTGGTTCGCTCAGAGCTGTGGCCGGAAAGACCGCCTAGGTCCGACCGATGCTATCGGAATCGTTAGGGAAGAAGGCACGCGGGCGGAGTGCAATATAATGTTCCCTATGGCTGGCAGTTCAAGGGGGCAAGACTGATGGCAGTTTTTCCGCATGGGAGCGCGCGCGGCGGGTCGAGAAGCGACGGTCCTCAGCAAATTAAGGACTTACGCGCCGACGATTTTTATGGCGATTCGCACGATGGCAACGACGGCTCGCGCGGTTCGCACGACACCACGCGCAACACGCGCACCTACACCCTCCCGACTTTCGCGGAGGCGACCGACGCGTCCGAAGCGATGCGCGAGCGTCGCGCGGATCGCAACAAGTCCATTGCCATGCGCGTGCTTGCGGCGGTGCTGATTCTTACCGCGCTCGGCATTGGCATGTTTCCGAGAGTGTTGCAATACCGTTCGGCGCGCGAGCTGGCGAGCACGTCGGCGCGTTCCGAAAAGCGCGTGGCGGGCTGGCCATACCCGCAGGCCGATGAGGCGTTCGCCGCGGCCAGGGAGTACAACAAGCGACTTGCCAAGTCGGGGCAGCCGGTGATTGGCGAGGCGAAGGATCCGCTCGCCGAACTGTATGACGATCCGCAGAATGCAGCCAACAACGCCAGCGCCGACGGCTCAGACAACTCCGGCGACTCCGCCAGCGCCAAAGACAAGGAATATCAAAGCCTGCTCGACTCCGGCGATGGCGTGATGGGGGCCATCCGTATTCCGAAGATTTCCGTGAACCTGCCGGTTTACCACGGCACGTCCGAGCTGACGCTTGCGTCCGGCGCGGGTCACCTGTACGGCAGCAGCCTGCCGGTGGGCTCGACTCCGAAACCGCCATCAGCATCATCAGACAGCAGGCCCGCCGCATCGACGAGCTGCAGCGCGAAAACGAAGACCTCCGCGCCAAACTCGACGAGCTGACCGCCTAGCCCGCTCATTCTTCATCATGCCGGCTTCTGTTCCTCCCAGCAGAGCCGGCAAGCGTCATCTGTCAGACAAAAGCGGGCGCATTGGGCGGTTCCCGCGGTAGGGTGTGACCATTATGACTTTAGGGAATACGAATATCGGGAAGGCCGGCACAAACACGCAAGCTGCCGACGCGTCTGACGCAACGCAGAACGCGCAAAGCACACAATCGCATATCAAATCCGTCGAAAGCCTCGACAAAGACAACGACATGGAACGCGGCCTGAAAAATCGCCATGTCCAATTCATCGCCATCGGCGGAACCATCGGCACCGGCCTGTTCCTCGGCTCCGGCAAATCGATCGCGCTGACCGGACCGAGCATCATCCTCGTGTACATCGGCGTGGGCCTCATCATGTTCCTGCTCATGCGCGCCATCGGCGAAATGATGTACAGCGACCCAAGCCAGCACACCTTCATCAACTTCATCACCCGCTACCTCGGCCGCGCGTGGGGCAAATTCGCCGGCTGGACGTACTGGATTGTGCTCATCCTGACCGGCATGACCGAAATCACAGCCGTCAGCACCTATTTCGTCACATTCTTCGGCACGTTCGGCATAGACCTCAACGCGTGGAAATGGCTTATCGAACTGTGCTTCCTTGTGGCGCTCACCGGCATCAATCTCATTGCCGTGAAAGTGTTCGGCGAGGCGGAATTCTGGTTCTCCATGATCAAAATCACGCTGATTGTGGGTCTGATTGTCACCGCCGTGGTGATGCTGTTCCTCGGTTTCAGCTACCCGGCCACGCATATCGAAGGCGTGGACGGCACGGTTTCCGGTGCCACTGTGAGCCTTACGAACATTACCGACGGCTTCCAGCTTGCGCCGAACGGCTGGATGAACTTCTTCATGAGCTTCCAGATGGTGTTCTTCGCCTACCAGCTCATCGAATTCGTGGGTGTGACCGTGTCCGAAACCCAGAACCCGCGCAAAGTGCTGCCGAAAGCCGTCAACGAGCTGATCATGCGCATCCTCATCTTCTACGTGGGCGCGCTCGTGGCCATCATGGCCATCGTGCCGTGGCGCAACTTCCACCAGAACGCGGACGGCTCGTTCGGCTCCCCGTTCATCATGGTGTTTAAGTACGCGGGCCTCGACTGGGCCGCCGCGCTCGTGTTCTTCGTGGTGATCACCGCAGCCGCGTCAGCGCTTAACTCGCTGATCTACTCGGCTGGACGCCATCTGTACCAGCTCGCGCAGGATTCCGAATCGCCCGCCATGCAGCGTCTCGGCGAAGTGTCGGACCGCAAGGTTCCGGCGAAGGCGATTATCGTGTCCGGCTGCATGATCCTGTTCTCCCCGCTGATCAACGCGATTCCGGGCGTTTCCGGCGCGTTCGTGCTGTTCGCCTCGGCCGCCAGCGCCGTCGTGATCTTCATTTACATTCTGACGATGCTTGCGCACCGCCGCTACCGCCAGAGTGCCGACTTCCTGCCGGACGGCTTTGTTATGCCGGCCTGGCAGGTGTGCGATTGGATTGCTGTCGCGTTCTACGTGGTCGTGTATGTCACGTTGTTCCTGTCTTCCGACACGCTTGGTTCCGCAGTCGCCGGTCTGGTTTGGCTCGTTGCGTTCGGCGGCTACTGCCTGCTGCACGAGCGATTCCAGAACCGCGACCTTAAGGAAGCCTTGCAGCGGTAGCGTTTGCGGGTACTGCAGGATATAAGTAAGGGGCGTTTGCCGAACGTGAGTGCATCACATACGTTCGGCAAACGCCCCTTTTCAGTATGGTCTTTGCGCGAATCCCCATTATGGGATTCAGCGCACTTTAGCCGATGTAGTCGGCCTCGTTCGTTGGGCTGGACGGCACGGCATGATCTTCCGTAACCTTGCCCAAGCCAGACAAATACGCTTCACGACCAGCTTCGATCGCCTTCTTGAACGCGCGTGCCATCAGCGGAATGTTGCCGGCGGATGCGATCGCCGTGTATGCCATCACCGCATCCGCACCCATCTCCATGG
>ERZ827490.4000-NODE-4000-length-12293-cov-2.550825_pt1 | contig 12293 bp, 10 predicted proteins | sample MGYA00519770_ERZ827490 | MGnify/ENA primary metagenome ERZ827490 (study PRJEB31778, sample SAMEA3449324) | human gut metagenome | biome: human gut; feature: human-associated habitat; material: faeces | place: United Kingdom | collected 2010/2012 ...
TGCTGATACTCTGTGCCATTGCCGTGTGTTGTGGAGGCTATCTGATCTATCATCACTGGAGTGTGAAACAGCGGGAGCTGGAGTACGAAAAACTTCGGCAGGAAGAGACGTTAAGTGCTGCAACAGAGACGGTTATCGCAGAGCCGGAGACAGAGGAGAGCACAGAAGAAACAGTGATCTACTGTGATCCGGTCTATGATTTCGGACAGTTGCATGAACAGAATGAAGATATTTACGCATGGATCGTTGTGCCGGGAACGCAGGTAGACTATCCGCTGTTACAGTCTGAGACAGACAATTATTATCTGGATTATAACTTAGACCACAGCAAGGGATATCCGGGCTGCATTTACACCAATCAATGTAACCGGAAAGATTTCTCGGATTATAATACGGTACTATATGGACATAACATGAAAAATGGTTCCATGTTTGGAAGTATTCACAGCTTTGAGGATGAAACGTTTTTTGACGGGCAACCGTATATTTATGTGTATACGGAAAATGAACGTCTGACTTATGAAATCTACGAGGCGGCGAAGTTTACAGATGTGTACATTCCGTCAGGGTATGTGATCAGCAGTAAGGACGACAGGGATCAGTTTTTGGCGGATGTCAGAGAAAAAGTTTCTGACAATAAATTACACGTCCGGGAGGATATGGAAATCGGAGAGGATGACAGACTTATCACACTTTCCACCTGTGTAAGCGGTGAGCGAAATCATCGTTATCTGGTGATCGGTGTACTTGTTGAGACGGCGCTTTACCGGTAAAGGGGCGGAATAATATATTTATAAAATCTGGAAAATCCGATTCTCGAATTGCACACAAACGTGCTTTGTGGTAATCTATAACGTGTATTTGTATACAGACGATAGGGCAGAGGAAGACAGAAGTGAGAAGAAGACGGAGTGGACTGAATTTCGGAAGAAAAAAGAAAAAAGTAAACATGACCATTGTAAAGGAGATCTTAAGCTGGACAGCTGAGATACTGATCACTCTGGTCATTGCTTTTACATTTGTATATTTTATCGGATTGCGAACCAGCGTGGTGGGGCAGTCCATGTCAGAAACATTGGAAAGTGGAGACGAAATTCTGGTAAATCGGTTCATTTATAAGGTGTCCGATCCAAAGCCGAATGACATTATTGTGTTTCTTCCAAACGGGAATGAAAAATCACATTACTATGTAAAGCGCGTGATTGCAGTGCCGGGAGACACGGTATTGATTCAAAATGGTGCTGTTTATGTGAATGGGGAACTTTTTGATGAGAAAGTAGATGTGTCTGCCATCGAGGAGGCAGGGCTTGCATCGGAGGAACTAAAACTCGAGGATGATGAATATTTTGTCCTTGGAGATAACCGCAATAACAGTGAGGACAGCCGCTATGCCAATATTGGAAATGTGAAAAAAGATTACATTATTGGAAAAGCATGGTTCCGTGTATCTCCGTGGAAAAAATTTGGATTTATATAAGAAAAGTGAGGAAAAAGTATGCAGTTTCAGTGGTATCCGGGACATATGACGAAAGCAAAACGTCAGATGCAGGAAGACATAAAATTAATTGATCTGGTGATCGAGCTTGTGGATGCGAGAATCCCGTTAAGCAGTCGGAACCCGGATATTGATGAGTTGGGAAAAAATAAAGCGCGACTGATCATCATGAACAAATCAGATTTGTCTGATGAGAATCAGAACAAAGAATGGGCAGCCTATTTTAAAAAGATGGGCTACTATGTTGTCGGTCTGGATGCGAGAACCAAGACAGGCATGAAAACAGTTACAAATGTAGTAGTGGAAGCCTGTAAGGAAAAGATTGAGCGTGACAGAAGAAGAGGAATCTTAAATCGTCCTGTCCGTGCGATGGTAGTCGGAATTCCAAATGTTGGAAAATCGACGTTTATCAATTCCTATGCGGGAAAGGCATGTGCCAAAACTGGAAATAAACCGGGTGTGACAAAAGGAAAACAGTGGATCAGACTGAACAAAAATCTGGAATTACTGGATACACCGGGAATTTTGTGGCCGAAATTTGAAGATCAGATGGTTGGACTGCGTCTTGCACTGATCGGGGCAATCAAAGATGAAATTTTGAATATTGATGAATTGTCACTGGAGCTGATCAAAGTTCTGACAAGAGATTATGCCGGAATTTTAGCAGACCGCTATGGTGTAGATGAGACACAAACTCCGGTGAAGATTTTAGAGCAGATTGCAGAGAACCGCAAATGCATTTCCAAAGGAAACGAATTGGATTACAGCAAAGCGGCAGCACTTCTGATTGATGAATTCCGAGGCGGAAAGCTTGGAAAGATTACTTTGGAGCGGCCACAGGTGCAGGCTGAATAAAGCCGGTGATGAACCTATTTTATACAGAAAGCGTCAAAAGTTGACAAAGGATAAGTGGACAGAATGACAGAGAAAAAAATCGGTGAGATCAGAGAAGAACTTAAGGCAGTGGACGATGAGAAGCTGCCTTCTTTTATAGAAGCATATGAAAAAGATGAGCGTTCCGGTGTTGTGAAAATCGTGGAGCAGGCAAAGAAACGATTTGAAAAATTAGAGGCAGAGAAGCTCCGCATTGAAAATCTGAAAAAATATGAGCGTGAATATGCAGATTGTGGTTATATCTGCGGTATTGACGAAGTCGGAAGAGGACCGCTTGCCGGTCCGGTGGTAGCAGGGGCAGTCATTTTGCCGAAAGACTGTGATATTTTATATATCAATGATTCCAAGAAGCTTTCTGCGGCAAAGCGGGAAGAATTGTATGATGTGATCATGGAAAAGGCAGTTGCGGTAGGTATTGGAATGGCAAGCTCACAGAGGATTGACGAGATCAATATTTTGCAGGCAACTTATGAGGCAATGCGTGAGGCTATAAGCAAATTAAGTGTAAAACCCGATATATTATTAAATGATGCGGTCACGATTCCCGGAGTTTCCATCAGACAGGTGCCAATTATCAAAGGAGATGCAAAAAGTATTTCCATTGGGGCAGCGAGCATTGTTGCGAAGGTTACAAGGGACCGCCTGATGGTAGAGTATGACAAGATTCTGCCACAGTATGGATTCGCATCCAATAAAGGCTATGGTTCGGCGGAACATATCAAGGCATTGCAGGAAGTTGGACCATCTCCGATACATCGTGCCAGCTTTATCAAAAATTTTGTTTAAGGGATATGGACTACCGTATTAGAAATTGCTTCTGATCGCAGGAAAAATTTTACTATAGAGGAAGTTTGTATCAAGTGAGGCGAAACCATGCACATATCCGATATGTTAGGACAATACAACAGAAATATTTCAAGCGGAACAGAAGAGTTGAAGGCAGCTTCCGGTATGCAGAAAGTAGTATCTACACTGGAAGAATTGTCTTCTGGAAGTGTTTTTGAGGGAACCGTCAGTTCTGTGAAGAACGGAAAAGTGACTCTGGCACTTAGCGATGGACAGACGATCACAGCAAGATTGTCTGGAAAAGTGCCGCTTTCGCAGGGAACGCCGATGTTTTTTCAGGTAAAAAGCAATGACGGTGCGACCATTGAAATCAAACCGTACACAGGCGCTGGCAGTGGAGGAAATCCAATTCTTACCAATGCACTGACGGAAGGAACCGTACCTGTGACGGAGCGGAATCTTGCAATGGTCGATGCCATGATGAAAGAGCAGATGCCAATTGATAAGCAAAGCCTTTTAAATATGGCAAGGATCGCGAATATGAATCCCGGTGTAGATATTACTACGGTTGTAAATATGACAAAGCTTGGAATCCCGGTTTCGCCGGAGATGGCAGCGCAGTTTGAAAATTACATGACGGATGAGCATGCCATTTTACAGGAGATGGATCAGGCGATGAACGAACTGGCTGATCTTGCTGGCTCTCATGATCTGACACCGGATCAGGCGGTACAGATGAATCAGAAGATTCTCTCAATCCTTCTTCCAGAGCAGACTGCTGCCGGAGAATCGGTCAATACAGAGGGGCAGATAGAAACCGGTGGACAGACAATGGCAGAAGGACAGATCGTGACCGGCGGACAGATAACGGCAGAAGGACAGATCGTGACCGGTGGACAGACAACGGCAGAAGGACAGACGACGTCGGAAGGACAGATTTTGACCGGCGGACGGCTAGGCGCAGAGGAACAGACTGTAAACGGAGAGCAGACCACAACAGCAGGACAAGCCATACAGGAAGGAACAGGTGGTCAGGCAATTGGTGAGGTTTTATCAGATCAGCAGTTTTCAAGTCTCGGAAGGTTATTGCAGAATATTCCTTCACTGGTAGAAAGTACAAAACTTTTCCCGGAAGCGATGGAGCAGGATATTTTTATCGACACGTTGGAGGATGAAAGCGTAGCACAGAATCTGATGACAGAGGACGCTGCATGGAAAGCTGCGGACGGCAAAACGGCATTGGACAAAAATCTGACCGTCTCTGATTTTCTGCGCACAGTATCACAGCTTTTATCTGAAAACAATGGAATGGCATCGCAGAGTATCCAAAAATTATTCGGAAGTGATGCATATAAAAGTCTGCTTCGGAATGTGATGGAACAGCAGTGGCTGATACAGCCGGAAGCGTTGAAACAGGAGAAAAAGATCAGCCAGCTTTACGAAAAATTAGAGCAGCAGATGAGACAGGTGGAAGATGCGCTGAAAGAGGCAGGCGTTACGAAAACCAGATTTCCGGAAACTGCGGCAGAGGTGCGCGGTAATATTGAATTTATGAATCAGCTCAATCAGGCATATACATATGTACAGGTGCCATTGAAGATGTCCGGTCAGAATGCAAACGGAGAACTTTATGTATACACGAATAAAAAGAATCTGAGAGATCCGGATGCGGAGCTGAGTGCTTTTTTACACCTGGAGCTGGAACACCTTGGTTCTACCGATGTCTCAGTGAAAATGCAGCATCGGAATGTCAAAACAAATTTTTATATGGCTGACGATGCGTCCTATGATCTTGTGGAAAAGTATCTGCCCATTCTGGAACAAAAGCTGAAAGACAAAGGTTATCAGTGTACCATAACGATGACAAAGGAAGAAAAGAAGGTCAGCTTTGGGGATGATTTCCTGCGGAAAGATATGCCACAGGCGGGAACACTGCATCGGTATTCGTTTGATGTGAGAGCCTAGTATATCAGATACAAAACAGAGGTGGTGAGCGGATATGGCATGGGATAATGAAAAGAAAAAAGTAAAAACAGCGGTAGCAGTAGCATATGAGCCGGGAGATAAAGCACCGAAGATCCTTGCCAGCGGCAGGGGCGAAGTGGCAGAAAAGATCATCGCAAAGGCAAAAGAAAATGATGTCCCTTTCTATAAAGATAATAAGCTGGCGGAGACGCTGTCGAAATTAGAGATCGGGGATGTGATTCCACCGGAACTTTATGAAGTAGTCGCTGAGATCCTTGTGTTTGTGGATGATATGGATAAGATGAAGGCAAAATTGCAGCAGGCAGATATGTTATCATAAATGAAGTGGAATGGCAGCAGATGAATGGCATAATCAAATAGTGTGCTGCAGGAAGTGAATAGAATGAGGGACAGCAGGCACAAAAGAAGGATGCTGCTGTAGAAAAGAGGGTTTTATCAATAAGAGAAGTGTGGGAACTGCCTATGAAAAACTGGCAGGTGCGTATTTGGAACAGCAGGGGTATGCGATTTTAGAATATAATTACAGATGCCGCATGGGAGAGATCGATATCGTGGCAAGACAGGGCGGATATCTTGTGTTTGTGGAAGTGAAATACCGTGCGGACAGCACAGTGGGAAATCCACTTGAGGCGGTGACTTCTGCAAAGCAGAGAACGATTTCAAAAGTGGCTTCGTACTACTGCCTGACACATGGTTATGGAACATTTACACCTTGCAGGTTTGATGTGGCGGCAGTTTTGGGAGAGCAGATAAAAGTCATTCAGAATGCATTTGACTATCAGGGGTTCTGAGAGGGTGAAAGAATGCATTTTTATGGCTGCTTTTTCGCAGGACAAAATCAGGAGAGTTGTAAGTGATATGGAACATAAAAGCTGGAAGCGGAAAAACAATACAGGAGTGCCGGAAGAGGTTATACATCGTCCTGGGGCTGGCGTGGAAGTGCCGCTTTTACATTTTCCTTTATTGGAGAAAACAGGAATTGTAAAAGAAGGTTTTACCACAAGACTTGGCGGCGTGAGTGAGGGTATTTTTTCCACCATGAATCTGAGTTTTACAAGAGGAGATGAAGAGGAGGCAGTCCGGGAAAATTACAGAAGACTTGCATCAGCGCTTGATGTGGATTATGATAAATTTGTTTTTACGGATCAGACACATACGACAAATGTAAGAAAAGTGACGGCGGAGGATGCCGGAAATGGAATTACGAGAGAACGGGAATTTCATGATACAGATGGACTGATCACGGATGTGCCGGGCTTAGTGTTATCAACGTTCTATGCGGACTGTGTTCCATTGTATTTTGTAGATCCGGTGCATTGTGCCATCGGGTTAAGCCATTCCGGCTGGCGTGGAACAGTAAACCGCATGGGAAAAGCGACTATCGAGGCGATGCGGAGGGAATACGGAAGCAGACCGGAGGAACTGCGCTGTGCGATCGGACCGTCCATCTGTCAGGACTGCTACGAGGTGAGCGGGGATGTTGCGGTGGAGTTTGAGCGGGCATTTGCAGGACATGAGAATGAGATCCTTATCGCAAAAGAAAATGGAAAATATCAGCTCGATCTCTGGAAGGCAAACGAAATTGTACTGCTTGATGCAGGTGTCCTGCCGGAACATTTAGAAATCACGGACATTTGCACGTGCTGCAATCCTGATTTACTTTTTTCCCACCGCGCAAGCCATGGTAAGCGCGGAAACCTCGGGGCATTTTTATGTTTAAAATAAGATAAAGGAGCAAAAGATATGAGTAAAAATTATGTAGATTATATGGTAGAAGAGACAAAGAATATCCTCGCAATCGACAGTCCATCCGGCTACACAAAAGAGGTGGCAGACTATGTCATGGGAGAATACAAAAAACTCGGATATGAGCCAAAACTTACGGTAAAAGGCGGTGTGCTCGTACCAATCGGCGGCAGGGACAAAGAGAACGCCGTTCTTTTAGAGGCACATATTGATACGTTAGGTGCCATGGTGGCAGAGATCAAAGCCAACGGAAGACTTCGTGTTACAGCAGTAGGTGGCATGAATGCAAACAATGCAGAGGGAGAAAACTGTAAAGTTGTCACCAGATTTAACGGAAAATACGACGGAACATTACAGCTGATCAACGCTTCCATTCATGTAAACGGAGAATATAACGATACGAAGAGAAGCTATGATTCCGTGGAAGTTGTTCTGGATGAAAAAGTAAAATCAAAAGAGGATGTGGAGAAGCTCGGCATTATGACAGGTGATTTTGTCTGCTTTGATCCGAGAACTACGGTGACAGCATCCGGTTACATTAAGAGCCGTTTCTTAGATGACAAATTAAGTGTTGGAATTTTATTGGGCTATGCAAAATATCTGAAAGAGGAAAATGTGACACCGGAGCGTATGATCTACCAGCACATCACTGTATTTGAGGAAGTAGGACACGGTGGCGCAGCCTCTGTCCCGGAAGGCGTGACAGAAGTGATCTCTGTGGATATGGGATGTGTCGGTGACGGACTTGCCTGTGATGAGACACAGGTATCGATCTGTGCGAAGGACAGCCATGGACCATATCATTATGATGTGGTAAACGGTCTTGTGAAGGCAGCGAAAGAGAATGGCATTGATTTTGCAGTGGATGTCTATCCATACTATGGTTCAGATGCAGATGTTGCGCTGAGCGCCGGATATGATGTGCGCCACGGACTGATCGGTTCTGGCGTGTATGCATCACACGGATATGAGAGAAGCCATGTGGATGGCGTGAAGAATACATTCGAACTTCTGAAGGCTTATCTCGGATAGCTGAAACGATGCTGCTTTTGAAAAAAGCATAATTTAAAGATTTCTTAATAATATCCTAGGATTATCTTCATTGTAATAGAAGACCTCCCGTGCTATATTAACTGTATGAAGAATGATAGTACACATCATACAGCTAATACAGATGGGAGGTTTGTTATTTGATTCAGTTAAATTACAGGGATGCAAAACCAATTTATGAACAGATCAAAGATGGTCTGAGAAAGCTGGTTATCACGAATTCCCTTATTGCAAATGAAAAGCTGCCCTCCGTGCGGGAAATGGCTTCGAAGCTTGCCATCAATCCAAATACCATCCAGAAGGCATACCGGGAACTTGAGGCAGAGGGATATGTCTATACCGTTGCCGGAAAAGGAACATTCGTTGCCGAGCGGAAGGAAGTGCTGGGAGTCAGAAATGAAGAGCTGATGAAGGAATTTGATGAAGTGGTGACGGAACTGTTGTTTTTGGCGACGGATGGGGACAGTTTGAAGACACGTATTGAACAATTGGCTAAAGGGGGAGAGGCACAATGATCCAGGTTCATAATTTAAAGAAAAAGTTTGATGATTTTCAGGCGTTGAACGGCGTGGATATGCATGTAGGAAAAGGTGATATTTATGGACTGGTCGGACCAAACGGAGCAGGAAAGTCTACGTTGATCCGCCATCTTACCGGAGTTTATAAGGCAGATGAGGGAGAGATCCTGATCGGCGGTGAACCGGTATTTGAAAACCGGAACATCAAGCAGAGGATGGCTTATATCCCGGATGAACTGTTTTATTTTATGCAGGCAGATACGATGGAGATGAAACGCTTTTATGAAGGCATCTATCCACAGTTTGACAGTAAGCTTTTTTATAAAATGCAGGAATTTTTCCCGACGATCGATGTGAAACGCACTATCAGACGGCTGTCGAAAGGCATGCAGAAACAGGTAGCGTTCTGGCTTGCAATCTGCTGTAAACCGGATCTGCTGATCTTAGACGAACCGGTGGACGGACTTGATCCTGTGATGCGCAGACAGATCTGGAGTATCTTAATGGCGGAAGTGGCAGAGCGGAAAATGACAGTTTTAGTGTCCTCCCATAACCTGAGGGAACTTGAGGATACCTGTGACCATGTGGGCATCATGCACCATGGAAAAATTATGATCGAGCGGTCTTTGAGCGATCTTCAGGGAAATATTTCCAAGATACAGGTGGCATGTCAGAGTGGTGTGCCCAAATTGCCGGATGATTTTGAGGTGCTGCATATGGCAAACACAGGGCGTGTCTATACCCTGATCGTAAAAGGGGATCCGAAGGAGGCAGAGAAAGTTCTTCTGACAGAAAATCCTACCATTGTTGATGTACTTCCATTGACACTGGAGGAAATCTTTATTTATGAATTGGGAGGTGTGGATTATGAAGTCAAAGACATCCTGCTTTAACAAAACAATTTTCAAAAAAAATATGACACATTTCTGGCCTTTGTGGGCATTGTACAGCTGTTATCTGATCGTTTCGCTTCCGGTCGGACTGTGGTTTGACATGCAGTATTATCTGCAGGATGACAGTTACAGCCAGCTCCAGAGACAGGTCTATGCAATCAGTGGCGCTATGCGGGCAGCCATGAATCCGGTGATCACATTTGCATTTGCAGCAGTGATGATCATGGCAGTGTTTTCCTATCTGTATTCTGCAAAGAATACAAATATGATCCATTCACTTCCGGTGGACAGACGGGAGTTGTTTGTGACGAATATCATATCTGCGTTTGCATTTATGATCGTTCCGCAGATCCTGACCTTTATTATCACGGTGTTCGTCTGCATTGGCGCACATATCACTAACATCCAGTACATTTTATACTGGTTTGGCGCAGAAGCCGCAATGACGTTTTTTGCGCTGGCGCTCGGCGCATTTGTGGCGATGTTTACCGGACAGCTTCTGGCATTTCCGGTGTATTATGTCGTAGTCAATTATCTGTATGTAGGATGCTGGTATCTGATCAACATGGTGATAGAGAGTGTCTGCTTTGGGGTGTCAAACAATTGGAATCCGGGGAAATACTGTATTTTGTCTCCTATTTATTATCTGACAAACAATCTGCGGATACAGTCAGTAGAAAACAGTGAGTATGTGACGGTTGGAATCGAGTTTAAGGGTGCATATCTGCTCGGGATTTATGCAGTGGCAGGTGTGGTATTCCTGATCGCAGCCTATCAGTTGTATAAATGGAGAAAATTGGAGACTGCAGGTGACCTTATCAGCATGCGGGGAATCAAGCCGGGGTTCCGCTGGGGCGTGGCTGTCTGCGCCGGTCTGCTTGGAGGAACTGCCGTTGCTGACACGATCGGAAACAGTTTTTCTTCGGCAAAGGTACATTTTTGGATACTTGCAGCAGGCACCCTGATCTTTGGTGCGATCGGCTTTTTTGTGGCGGAGATGCTTATTGAGAAGAATTTCCGTGTGTTCCACAAAAAGAGAGTTGGGGAATGGGCAGTCTTAACGGTTGTTCTGGCAGCATTTCTGGGTGCACTGAAACTGGATCTATTCCGGATCGAAGGAAAAATACCGGATGTTTCAGAGGTTAAGGTGGTATCGCTCAATCTGGACTATACGCTCTGCTATACCGAACCGGATGATATTCAGAAGATTATAGATCTCCAGAAAGAGATCCTGGCACAGAAAGAAGAGTGCCTGAGCGCAGAGAACCAATATTATCTCTCAATCAAATATACCCTGAAGGATGGTAAGAAGCTGCGGAGAAGTTATACAGTTCCGGTTGGGCAGGCTGCGGCTGCGGACAAAGATTCTGTCGTCGCAAAAGTGACTGCGTTAGAGAGTGATCCGGATAAGATGATGCAGAACATGTTTGGCAATTACTATAAGACGAATGAGTATTATGCCGGCAGCATCTCATTTGTAGATGAGAACGGCAGAACAGAGGATTACCGTTTTACACAGGAAGAACTTGACGCTGTCATGGAGGCGGTGCAGAAAGATGTGGAAGCGGGAAACATGACGTACTATCAACTTTATTCGCTCCGTGCCGGTGATGAGGATAACACGTACAGGGATCGTTATTTTAACAATCTGGATATCAGTTTTTATAATCCGGACGGTATCATCTGGAATTACAGTTCTTACAGTGTGGATGGGGTTGATGTGACAGAAGCGGTGCTGACAGGGGAGAAGACTGCAGAAGAGGCAGAAGCTTATTTCCCAAACAGTGACAGCGCCTATGTTGAGTTCGGAAGCAAATGCACAAACATTATTGAGACATTGAAAAAACTTGGGATTTTGAACAGTGAGCGAAAACTTATGACTTATGATGAGTATGACGCACTGATGAATCCGGTTACGGCAGTAAGGGAAAAAGGAATACCGCACATTTCCTAGACAAAACGCATAGTTCAGAAAAAAGATGGAATAAATATTGTTATTCCATCTTTTTTATTGTAAACTGTTATTGTTATTTTTAGCGTAACGGTAGAAAGCCATTTAAGGTTATAACAGGAAAGTAGTGGAGATCCCAGTTCTTTCCGTGATACATGAGAAAAGGAGTTTTATCAATGAGTAAACCAGTCGTAGCGATTGTTGGACGCCCGAATGTAGGAAAGTCTACGTTATTTAATGCACTTGCAGGTGAGCGTATTTCAATTGTACAAGATACACCGGGCGTTACAAGAGACCGTATTTATGCGGAGGTGTCGTGGTTAGATCACAATTTTACCATGATCGATACCGGAGGTATTGAACCGGACAGTAACGATATTATTTTATCACAGATGAGAGAGCAGGCAGAGATTGCGATTGCAACTGCAGACGTGATCATGTTTATTGTCGATGTCAGACAGGGATTGCAGGATTCGGATTCCAAAGTTGCAGATATGCTGCGTCGTTCCGGCAAACCGGTCGTGCTGGTTGTCAATAAAGTGGACAGCTTTGAAAAGTATATGGCAGATGTCTATGAGTTCTATAATCTTGGAATCGGAGATCCGTTCCCGGTTTCTGCCGCTTCCATGTTGGGACTTGGAGATATGTTAGATGAAGTGGTGAAATATTTCCCGGAATATAAGAAAGATGACGAGGAGGACGACCGTCCGAAGATCGCCATTATCGGAAAACCGAATGTTGGAAAATCATCCCTCATCAATAAACTGGCGCAGGAGGACCGCGTCATTGTATCGGATATCGCAGGTACAACCAGAGATGCAATCGATACTGATATTAAGTACAATGGAAAAGAATATGTGTTTATCGATACCGCAGGATTGAGACGTAAGAATAAGATCAAAGAAGAGATTGAGCGTTACAGTATTATCCGTGCAGTGACAGCCGTTGAGCGTGCAGATGTCTGCATTATCGTG
>ERZ827490.4009-NODE-4009-length-12249-cov-2.653518_pt1 | contig 12249 bp, 10 predicted proteins | sample MGYA00519770_ERZ827490 | MGnify/ENA primary metagenome ERZ827490 (study PRJEB31778, sample SAMEA3449324) | human gut metagenome | biome: human gut; feature: human-associated habitat; material: faeces | place: United Kingdom | collected 2010/2012 ...
GCACAGCAGTCTTCCCACACATCAATATCTTCTTGTGTGTAAAAGGCAACAACACGGCGGCCTGTTGTACCACTTGTAGACTGCATTCTTACACATTCAGATAATGGTACCCCAAGAAAACCATATGGATACTGATCTCTCAAATCATCTTTTGTAACGAAAGGAAGTTTATGAAGATCTTCGATTCCTTTTATATCTTCTGGTTCTACTCCTGCTTCTTTCATTTTATTACGATAAAATTCTACATGATCATATACATACTTTACCTGCTCTACAAGCCTTTCGCTCTGTAAAGCCTGCAGTTTCTCTACCGGCATCGTTTCAATCTCTGGTTGATAATAATTTCCCATTCTTCTCTTTCTCCTGTTGTCACTTAATTTATAATGATCTCTTTTTCTTCTATTCTTCGCCTCTTCCAAGTGCAAATGCCTTGTGATTGAGTTCAACAAACTTTGCCGGAACACATTCCTCGATTGCTTTCTGCCACTTTTCTACCGGAATATCAAAGTATTTAGACAGTCTGCCCATTAAAACAATATTTACTGCTTTTGATGAACCTGCTTCTTCTGCTAAGGACAGACAATCCATCGCATCTACTTTAATTCCTAAAGCTTCCATCTTTTCGATAAGATTTTCAGGGTACTGTGCCGCACCGATAATAACCGGCATCGGGTCAATTTCCTGTGTATTTACTACGATTCTTCCGTCTGGTCTTAAATATTCTACATAACGGGCAGCTTCTAACTTTTCAAAAGAAACAATGAAATCTGCCTCTCCCTTATCAATAATTGGAGAATATACTTTCTCTCCAAATCTTACATATGTAACAACGCTTCCACCTCTCTGGCTCATTCCGTGAACTTCAGAAACCTTTACGTCATAGCCTTCTGATAAAAGCAAATGTCCTAATAACTTGCTGGCAAGAAGGGAACCCTGTCCTCCTACACCGACAATCATAATATTCTTTGTCATTTCGCCTGTCCTCCTATGCCTGTAATGCGTCAAACTTACATAACTGCTGGCATACGCCGCAGCCTACACATAATGTCGTATCAATGACTGCCTTTTTGTCCTTTACACTAATGGCAGGACAGCCAAGACGCATACATGATTTACATCCTACGCAGTTCTCTTTTTCCACTTTTAATGGTGGGTTATGTTTTACATATTTTAAGAGGGCGCAAGGACGGCGGCTGATAATTACAGATGGTTCTTCTGCTGCTAATTCTTCTTTAATAACTGTATCACAAGCTGCAAGGTCATATGGATCTACCACACGAACACGATTGAATCCCATAGAACGGCAAAGACTTTCTAAGTCAATCTTTCCTGCCGGGTCACCTTTAATATTGTAACCAGTTGTTGGATTCTGCTGATGTCCAGTCATTCCAGTGATAGAGTTATCAAGAATGATTACCGTAGAATTACTCTGATTGTAAGCGATATTGGCAAGTCCGGTCATTCCAGAATGCATGAAAGTAGAATCTCCGATAACGGCTACAGTCTTTCCTTCGCTTTCTTTGCCAAGTGCCTTGTTAAATCCATGAATAGAACTGATGGAAGCACCCATACAAAGCGTCATTTCCATTGCACTAAGTGGTGCAACTGCTCCAAGTGTATAACATCCGATATCGCCAAGAACAGTACATTTATTTTTAGATAATGTAAAGAATAATCCTCTGTGCGGACAGCCTGCACACATAACCGGAGGTCTTCCCGGAAGGGCTTCTCCAAGTTCTTTATGTGCTGGAACTTCTATACCTAATTTTTCTGCGATTAAATTCTGTGAAAATTCACCTTCCATTGGAAGAGCATCTTTTCCTGTAACAGTAAGTCCAAGTTCTTTACAATGATTTTCTAAAATAGGATCTAACTCTTCAATAATCGCAAGCTTTTCTACTTTTGCAGCAAAATCGAGAATTAACTGGTCTGGCAGAGGATTTACAAGACCAATCTTTAAGATACTTGCCTTATCTCCAAATACTTCTTTTGCATATTGATAGCAGGTAGAAGATGTGATAATACCAAGCTTTGTATCTCCCATCTCCACACGGTTAAAATCACAGTGATTTCCATACTCGATAAGCTTTCTTGTTCTCTCTTCCACAACTGGATGACGGCGAATCGCATTTCCTGGCATCATAACATACTTTGCAATATTCTTCTCGTATGGAATTGTCTCTGGTACAACACGCTCGCCCGGCTCTACAATACTCTGTGAATGAGCTACACGGGTACACATCTTAATGATAACTGGTGTGTCAAATTCTTCAGAAAGTTCAAATGCCTTCTTTGCAAACTCATAGGCTTCTGTGGAATCTGATGGCTCTAACATTGGAATCTTGGATGCAATCGCATGATGTCTGGAATCCTGTTCATTCTGAGAAGAATGCATTCCTGGGTCATCTGCAACACAGATAACCATACCGCCATTCACTCCTGTATAAGAGCAGGTAAATAATGGGTCAGCAGCTACGTTAAGCCCAACGTGCTTCATTCCGCAAAAACTTCTCTTTCCAGCAAGAGATGCACCAAATGCAACTTCCATCGCAACCTTTTCATTCGGTGCCCATTCACAGTAAATCTCATCATATTTTGCAGCTTCCTCTGTAACTTCTGTACTAGGAGTTCCCGGATAGCTGGACACGACACTACAGCCAGCTTCATATAAGCCTCTTGCCAATGCCTTATTACCTAACATTAATTGTTTCATGGTAAAATATCCTTTCTATTGTTTATTGTTCCTTTTTATAGAAAGATACGACCGTCCTGTACAGTCGCATCTAAGTATATCTGACGTTGTAACACATTTAAAAAACTAAGATTCTTTAGCCTCTTCGCTTCCCTCTTTTTGGTTCAGTCTGTCAATTACCTCTCCAAGACAGCCTGTTCCATAATTAAGCATACGATTTACACGACTAATTGTAGCAGAACTTGCGTTTGTCTCACTCATAATCTCCGTATAAACTTTTTCCTTCTTCAACATACTTGCAACTTCAAAGCGCTGCTCCATAGACCGAAGTTCAGTCATTGCACAAATGTCTTCAAAAAAATCAAAACATTCTTCTAAACTTTTTAACTCCAGAATAGCCTTATACATGCCTTCTTTACGTTCTTTTGGAATATTTTTTCCCATAAGATGTTCCTTCCTTTACGAAATATAATCTTATAATACCATCTTTTTTTAATTTCGTAAATAAAAAGTTTAATGTGTTAAAGAGATTTTCCTTTAAACAACAAAAACACTATAATAATTCCCTTGACTCGCTTTTTATGCTATACTTAATCTATCTTTTTGATAATGAGGTTTATTTATGAATTTAGAACAGTATACAAAAATCAATAATTTTTTCATCAGACACTCCACTGCTTTTTCATTATTACTCACGGCAAATCGATTATTGACTGCCTGTGGTTTTCTCCTTTATCCATTATTATTACTATGTCTTTTAACAAAAAAGAACATTGCTATGCTTATTAGTTTTATCGCTATCCCAGCACTCTGTTTCCTGGCAGTAACCATTTTTAGAAAAGTAGTGAATAAAAAGCGTCCATATGAAAAACTTCCAATTCAATCCCTAATTAAAAAAGATAAAAAAGGCCAGTCTTTTCCAAGCCGCCATGTGTTTTCTATCTTTTTAATCGCTACATTATGGTTTTGCTTTTGGAAACCTGTTGGAATCTTTCTTTTTATTGCTGGTGTCTTTCTTGCGATTGTCAGAGTAATTGGCGGGGTACATTTCGTAACTGATGTATGCGCCGGGGCACTCCTCGGGGTGCTGGCAGGATTGATTTCCAACTATGTCTTTTTGATTAGCTAAAAAACAGACGAAAAAAGCCCCTATTAATCCTCCCAGATGTGACTTTAGTCGCTACGTGTTGAATGTTCGCTAAAAGGCTCGCATCCAACACTTGCTCCGAGGTCACATCTGGGAGGATTAATAGGGGCTTTTTTCTGTTTTTTGATAAATTAAAGTGAGAATTGCAGAAATCTAATTCCTGCTTTTTTAAATGTGGACTTAAAAATGCTTTCTATATAAATTTTCACATAATATATATTATACTTATAAGAAGTTTTATTTATAGCAAAACTATATAAAATGCCAGTGAAACATTAACTATAACGAAGAAAATTTTCCACCCACTCCCATCCTCTTCTGGAGAATCCTCAAATCCTCCACAGCGGAATTTGCGCCAAAGTCAGAAAATGAAAAAGACTTATAATAGCAGATGTGACCTCGGAGCAAGTGTTGGATGCGAGCCCTTAAGCGAACATTCAACACGCCGCGACTAAAGTCACAGGTGCTATTATAAGCCTTTTTTATTTTCGTCTACCTAGCCAAATTCCGCTAAATATTATTCGTTATCTAAAGCTTTGATGCTTAAGCTGATCTTACGATCATCTTTCTTGAAATCTACAACTTTAGCTGTAACTTCCTGACCTACTTTTAATACATCAGATGGTTTCTCGATGTGCTCTTTAGCAATCTGAGAAACATGAAGTAATGCATCTACGCCTGGCTCTAATTCAACGAATGCACCGAAGTCTGTCATACGAGCAACTTTACCAGTTACTTCGTTACCTACTGCGTATTTTTCGTCAGCGTGAAGCCATGGGTTTGTTTCAGGGAATTTTAAGGATAATGCAATCTTTTCTCCCTGGATATCTTTGATAAGAACGTTTAATTTTTCACCTACTGTGAAAACTTTCTTAGGATTCTCAACACGTCCCCAGCTCATTTCGGAGATGTGAAGAAGTCCGTCTGCTCCACCTAAATCGATGAATGCACCAAAATCTGTTACGTTCTTTACAGTTCCTTCTACAGTCATACCAGCTTCGATTTTTGCAAACAGTGCTTCCTGTTTTGCTTTCTTCTCTGCTACTAAAAGCTGCTTACGGTCACCGATGATTCTTCTCTTGCGAGGGTTGAACTCTGTAATAACGAACTCGATTTCCTGTCCGTCATATTTCTTTAAGTTCTTCTCGTAAGTATCGGATACAAGGCTTGCAGGGATGAATACTCTTGTTTCTTCCACTACAACACTTAAACCACCATCAAGAACTTTAGCTACAGGAGCTTTTAATACTTCGTGGTTGTTAAATGCTTCCTCTAATCTCTTATTACCTTTTTCTGCTTTAAGTCTCTTATATGTTAAGAGAACCTGTCCTTCGCCATCATTCACTTTAAGAACTTTAGCTTCCATCTCGTCACCAACTTTAGCAACTGTTGTTAAGTCTAAATTCTGGTCGTTGGAATATTCGTTTCTTGAAATGATACCGTCGGCTTTATATCCAATATTTAAGATGATTTCATCCTCTTTTACATCGATAATAGTACCCTGAACTACCTCTCCATTTCTGATTGTCTTAAAACTTTCTTCCAGCATCTGGTCAAAACTCATTTCTGCCATGCTTTCATGAACCTCCTTGATAATATTATTTGGGGTTGAAGCCCCTGCAGTAATACCGAGCATCCCGATATTAGAAAAATCCTCCATATTCAAATCATTTTTTGTTTGTATATAAAAAGTATTACTACATTCTTTTTTACTTATCTCAAAAAGCTTTTGAGTATTCGAACTGTGTCTGCCACCGATTACTATCATCGCATCGGACTTCTTCGCCAGTTCCCTGACTTCCGTCTGACGCTCCTCAGTCGCATTACAAATCGTGTTAAAAACATTTATATCATAACCCTTTTCTGAGATAATTTCAACTAAATCTTGAAACTTATTGTAGTTAAATGTCGTCTGGGACACGATAGATATCTTCGTATCAGCATCTAACTCAATTCCTTCTGCCTGCTCTCGATTCTCAATTACAATCGGATGCGTATGGCACCAACCCATAATCCCTTCTACTTCAGGATGATGGTTATTGCCTATAATAATGATTACTCTGCCATCCCCACTCTCCCGCTCGACGATTTTATGAATCTTTCTCACAAAAGGGCAGGTCGCATCCACTAAATCAAGACCCGCATTAAGGATCTCATCATAAATTGCTTTTGACACGCCGTGAGAACGAATAATAATCGTTCCCTCTGAAAGAGACTTGAAATCTTCACTGTCATTGATGACATGAACCCCTTGTCTTTCCAGATCTGCGACAACTTCATCATTGTGAATGATCGGCCCGAATGTATAAACATTCTTCTTAGAAGATTCTTTATACACGGTATCTACAGCTCTCTTTACTCCAAAACAAAAGCCAGCAGATTTTGCTATGTTAATTTTCATCATTTACTCCGGCAATATTATTTTATTTTTTTAAATTCGGAGATAATCGTATCAATCACCTGCGGAATTGACATATCAGAAGAATCTACCAGTATGGCATCTTCTGCCTGGCATAATGGAGCGATCTCTCTCTCCATATCCTGCTTATCTCTTGCTATAATATCGGTCTTAATCTGCTCGATATCACAGTCTGCACCTTTCTCTTTCAATTCGTCATAACGTCTCTTCGCTCTTACATCAGCAGAGGCCGTCAGATAAATCTTAAGAGATGCATCTGGCAGGACATTCGTTCCAATGTCTCTTCCATCCATGAGGATATCCGAAGTCTTCGCCATATCACGCTGCAGATCAAGCAGTGCAGCTCTTACTTCTGGAACAGCGGATGTCACTGATGCCATCTTACCGACTTCTTCCTTACGGATATATCCGGTAACATTCTCACCATTTAAGATAACCTGCTGTTTTCCTTCCTCGTCATATTCTAAAGTTACATGAATGTTAGGACATTCTGCCGCAACGAGCTTCCTGTCATGTCCATCACTACCTTTACGCAAAAAATATAAAGCGATTGCCCGGTACATTGCTCCGGTATCTACATATATAAAACCTATATCTTCTGCGATTGCCTTTGCAATCGTGCTCTTTCCAGCTCCTGCTGGCCCATCAATTGCTATACTGTACATGGACATTTCCTCCCATTCTTTTGAAACCTGACTGCGTATACAGTGATTTCACTTTTACCTACACTTGATTAGTGTAACATATTTTTCCGAAAAAAAAAACTATTTTTTTATAATTTTTTAAATTTTACGTTTTCTTTACGCATTTTTACCTGCTACGTAGCCTGTTGTCCATGCAATCTGCAGGTTATAGCCGCCTGTGACAGCATCTAAATCCATCATTTCTCCGGCAAAAAATAAATGTTTTACTTTTTTAGACTCCATTGTAGACGGATTAATTTCTTTTACATTTACTCCGCCTCTCGTGACGATTGCCTCATTAAAGCCACGGACTCCTGTGATATGCATCTCGAAATTCTTCATCAGCTCAATCATATGCCTTCTTTCTTTTTTGCTGATGTCTCTTATCTTTTTATCTTCCGGAATCTGTGCTTCTTCTAAAAAAACAGGAATCATTTTCTTTGGAAGAAGACGTTCCATCACATTAGAAATATTTTTATTACGATAAGTGTCAAATTCTCTTAAAAACCGTTTATCTAACTGTTCCGGGGTAAGAGAGGCTTTTAAATCAAGAATCAGTTTTAATTCGCCTGCCTCTAACTCTTTCTGATATTTTCCAAGACAGGTACTTGCTGTAAGAACAAGCGGACCACTCACTCCAAAATGCGTAAAGAGAAATTCTCCAAACCCCTCATAAACTGTCTTTTTCTTTGCTTTGATACGCACCCCTATATTCTTTAAAGTAAGTCCCATCAAATCTTTGCACCACGTTTCTTTCATCTCAAATGGAACTAAAGATGGCTCTATAGACTTAATCTTATGTCCTGCCTGCTTTGCAAGTGTATATCCTGCTCCATTGGAACCGGTAGAAGCGTAGGAAAAGCCGCCGCAGGCAAGGATAACAGAATCTCCTATCATTTTCTTTCCGTCAGACAAAAGTACACCGACACAGTTTTCTTTTTCTTCATCAAAAAGCAGTTCTTTTACTTCTGTGTGATAGTAAATCTGTACCCCGCCTTTTTTACACTGTTTCTTTAATGCATCAATTACATCCGAAGACCGGTCGGACTGTGGAAATACTCTCTGTCCTCTCTCTGTCTTTATCGGAAGACCAATTTCTTCTAAATAGTCCATCATATCCTCATTATTAAACTGAGAAAATGTACTGTATAAAAATCTTGGATTTGTTACCACATGAGTAAGAAATTCGTCTGCCGGACAGGCATTTGTAATATTGCATCTGCCTTTCCCCGTAATAAAAAGCTTCTTGCCAAGTTTTTCGTTCTTTTCAAGAATGCAGACCTTTTTCCCCTCTTTAGACGCAGAAATGGCAGCCATCATACCGGCTGCCCCTCCGCCTACAATAATTACTTTGTTCATTATAGTAAACTCCTGTTATAAACATCATACTCGTTCCAGAGTTCTTCAAGTGCCATAAGACGCTTCTCTACATCATCCTTACGAAGCAATGCAATCGCTGTAACCATCGCATTCACCACACTTAACGGACATACTAAAGAATCCACGATTGTCATTACATCACTCTTTGCAATCAATTTACAATCTGCATACTCTACAATTGGAGACTGCATATTGTCGGTAAGTGCGATTGTCTTCGCTCCATGATTCTTCGCATACTGAAGCGCACAGATGGTTCTCTTTGAATATCTTGGAAAAGTAATTCCCATCATAACATCCTTATCACTGATATCGTAAATCTGCTCTAATGTCTCGGACGTGCTGTTGGCATCTACGATAATTACATTGTCAAACATCATCTTAAAATAATATCCCATCAGACCGGCAAGATAGGCTGCACTTCTCGCACCTAAAATATATAATCTTCTTGCGTCATTGATAAGCATAACGGATCTGTTAAATTCTTCCTCATCTACACCGCTCTGAATTGTATCGCGAAGCCGCTCTGAATCTGTATACAAAATACTCTTTAATACACCTTTTTCCTGATATCTTTTTGAGGAAAGGGACATTCTCTGAATGGAGTTTGAGTTTGTCTTTACAATAACCTGAATTGCCTTCTGCAGCTCTGGATATCCCTCGTAATCAAGCTGATAAGCAAAACGAACCACTGTAGACTCACTGACTCCTGCTTCCTTTCCAAGCTTTGAAGCAGTAAGATATGCCGCAATATCATAGTTCTCTGTAATATACTGAGCCAGTCTTCTCTGTCCTTTACTGAACTCGGAAGACTTCTTCTCTATTCTCTGTAATAAATTTAAATGTTCCACTCTATTCTTCCACCTATTCTGTAAAATTAAGTATATTTCATAATACTCCATTTTCTTCTTTTTGTAAAGCAAAATGCAGGATTTAAAGAAAGAAATTGCAAATAGAAATTCAACTTTATAACTACAGAACAATTTTTACACAAAGAGAAACTGTGCTTCCAAAAAATTCCATCACACAGTTTCTTTTCCTTCAAAATTACTTTCCAGGATAAGTAATAACAGACTCTACATCATAGCCTTTTAATACATCACGGCCATGCAATCCCTCAAGTTCCATAACAAACAGAACCTTTACGACAACGCCACCAAGTTCTTCGATCAGATCAATCGCAGCCTTTGCTGTTCCACCAGTTGCTAAAAGGTCATCCACAAATACGATTCTTTGTCCCGGACGAATGTCCTCTTTATGGATTTCAATCTCTGCTGTTCCATACTCTAAAGCATATTCTTTGCTTACAGTCTCTCTTGGCAGCTTTCCTTTCTTACGGACAGGAACAAATCCCTTGCTTTTATTGTAAGCAAGAGGCATACCAAATAAAAATCCACGGGATTCCGCTCCAACAACTACGTCAAACTCTGTTCCCTCTAAGCAATGCATCAATTCATGTACGCTAAGTTTCAGTCCCTCCGGATCACGTAAAATAGAGGTAATATCTCTGAAAATAATTCCCGGCTTTGGGAAATCTGGAATATTAATGACATAATCTTCAAGTTTTTTCACTTTGTCCACCCTTTCTGCCCCCAAATCAGGCATAAAACTATTAAGCACAGACTTTTATCTTCGCGCTTTTTCTTCTTATGATTAATTATAACAGATTTTTTATGTAAAAAACAACAGAAAAACGTTTATTTCTACTTACACATTACAAAAATGCTCGATAGCGTATGCTACGCCCTCCTCATCATTTGTCTTTGTCACAAAATCTGCAACCTCTTTCAAAGACTCTTCTCCGTTTTTCATAGCAACACCGACACCAGCCATCTCAAAATCGTTATTGCCATCGCCGCACGCCATAATACTTTCTATCGGAATATCAAGAATTTTTCCAAGATTGAGCATCGCATCTCCTTTATTACAAGTTGCCCCATTAATCTCAAGATTATTACCAAGAGAACAGGTAACCGCCAAATCTTCTATCTTTCCAAGTTCACGGAAAGCTCTCTGTCTGTCTTCTTCCTTTGCAAAGAACATATTTATCTTCTCCACTGGAGCTTTATTTTCTTTCATCCACTCTCTTAAATCATCAATACGATTGCGTGATGTACGAACCAGCTTCTCGATATGTTTCTCAATTCCATAGTTTTCTACATTATCATAAAAGCGAGCCTCACACCAGCCAGCTCCTAATGCATAAATATCATAAAATGTATCATATGTTTCTAACACATCGAATAACTCCAATGCTCTCTCCCACGGAATACAATTCTGATAAAGAACTTTATCCTCTTTTAAATCTAATACACTTGCACCATTGGATAAAATAACATATCTCATTCCTTCAATCTGTGTTAAATATTCTGGAATACCCGATTTTACTCTTCCTGTTGCCGGTAAAACCTGAATCCCTTCCGCAAGACATTTCTCAAGTACTTCCTTTGTATGTGGAGTTAACACCTTATCTGAAGTGAGCGTTGTTCCATCTAAATCTAATCCTATCAATCTGACATCTGGCTGTTTTTTCTCCTGTTCCATATTTTCTCCTTATCTATCTCTTAATTCATAGCGATTTTGATGTATCTCTCTTTTTATCCTCATATTATTCTATTGATTCTCGCCTTATTTGTCAAATTAGGATATTTTTTTATTAATTGGGAATCTAAACAGACAAAAAAATATGCGAAAGAAGCACTAAAAAATTTATCTCATAAATTTTTAAAACGATAATTCTGGATGACGATTTGGATATTCTTCTGCCCTCGCCATTCATTTACCTGTGGATAATAAGTCACATCCATCCATATATGATGTGACAGGCCTTTTTGAATTCTCTGTGCCTCTTCTTTTCCACAAAAAGAGATGAGTTCTTCTAAAAATCCATCGGATTCTCCAAAATACATGGCATCTATGCTTGTTCCATTGGCATCCGACAGGAAGAGTTTTAAACATCTGCCTGTTGTTCCGAGTACCCGCATTCCTTTTATGTAAAGGTCTTTTTGTGCAAAGAGCGGTTTTGTGTTTTCATTTCCAAATGGTTCTAGTAATTCAAATTCATTGATGAGACTTTCGGATAAATAAGATATCGGCAAGGCTACATCAATGTGAACTTTTTCTGCGAAATCATCCTCGGTAAGGGTTGCGGTGGCATTTAATTTTTCCCGGAATTCTTCTAAGCGGTCTTCCTGCATAGAAAATCCTGCTGCCATCGGGTGCCCACCGAATTTATCGAAACATTCCTTGATTTTGTTCATTTCCTTATACATATGATAGGCTTCGATAGAACGGCCAGAGCCTTTTAATCCTTCTTTTGTTCTTGTGATGACAAATACTGGCTTATGGTAATATTCTTTCATTCTTCCGGCAATAATTCCGGCGATACTTTCGTGACAGTTTGGAAGATATACAACAAGTACCTTATCGTTTCCATGTCCGGTGCTTTCGAGATATTCTTTTGCAGCTTTTACCCCGTTAGCTGTCATTTCTTTTCGCTCTGCATTTAGCTGTGTGAGTGCTTCTGCTTTCTGCCTGCAAAGTTCTTTATCTTCGCATAGAAGAAGTTCTAACGCATCTTTTGCAGAGGTCAAACGACCGGAAGCATTAATACACGGACCGAGAATAAATCCAAAGTGATAAGAAGATATCTTTTTTTCTTCAAGATGATTTGCCTCAATTAAAGCTTGCAGCCCGGTAATATTCGTATGCTGTATCCGTTGCAGGCCTTCCTTTACGATAATACGGTTCTCATCACACAATGGCATAACGTCACATACTGTTGCCATCGCCGCAATCTCAAGAAATGCTTCACTTTCTCTACGGTCAATTCCAAACAAATCGTAAAGCACCTGAATAAACTTGTAGACAACAACCGCTCCGCATATATTTTCAAATGGATACGGACAATCTTTTTGCTTCGGATTAATAA
>ERZ827490.4016-NODE-4016-length-12221-cov-4.545290_pt1 | contig 12221 bp, 14 predicted proteins | sample MGYA00519770_ERZ827490 | MGnify/ENA primary metagenome ERZ827490 (study PRJEB31778, sample SAMEA3449324) | human gut metagenome | biome: human gut; feature: human-associated habitat; material: faeces | place: United Kingdom | collected 2010/2012 ...
AGGTCAGCGCAAAGGATCTGGGTACCGGCAAGGAGCAGAACATCACCATCACCGCTTCCACCAACATGTCCAAGGACGATATCGACAAGGCTGTGAAGGAAGCTGAGCAGTTTGCTGCCGACGATAAGAAGAAGCGTGAAGAGGTCGATATCCGCAACGGTGCCGACCAGATGGTGTTCCAGACCGAGAAGATGCTGAAGGAGAACGGCGACAAGCTGCCCGCAGACGTGAAGAGCGATGCCGAGGCAAAGCTTGCTGACCTGAAGACCGCTGTCCAGTCCGGCAACGTGGACGACATCAAGGCAAAGCAGGAAGCCCTGAGCCAGGTGTTCGAGAAGATGTATCAGGCAGCCGCTGCCGCACAGCAGGCCGCCGGTGCACAGCCCGGTGCTGACGCAGGCGCAACCAACGCAAAGCCCAACGATGACGGCGTTGTGGATGCCGACTTCAAGGAAGTCTAAGTTTGACACAAAGCGCTGTGTCCGGCCAAACCGGCGGGCACACGCGCAATAAAGCAAAAGCCGCTCCGGTTTAGGCCGGGGCGGCTCTTGCTGGTTTATAGAATGTAAACCCTCTCAGTCATTGCTTCGCAATGCCAGCTCTCCCGATGGGCGAGCTTTTGGCGGTGAGGACAAGTTTCCCTTCTCGGTCTAAGCTCCCCCCTCGGGGGAGCTGGCGCGTCAGCGCCTGAGAGGGTTTCGGCGGAGACAGACCGTGACGGGAGAGGTTGGAGAGGTGAGTGGATATGGCACAGGAAAAGCGTGATTATTACGAAGTGCTGGGGGTATCCAAGGGCGCAAGCGATGCCGAGATCAAAAAGGCATACCGCAAGCTTGCCATGAAGTACCACCCGGACTATAACCCCGGCGATAAGGACGCTGAGGCAAAGTTCAAGGAGATCAACGAGGCAAACGAGGTGCTTTCGGACCCGAAAAAGCGCCAGCTGTACGACCAGTACGGCTTTGCCGGTGTTGACCCCACTTATGCAGCACAGAACGGCGGCGGCCCCGGCGGCTTTGGCGGTTGTGGCGGCGACGGCGTGGACTTGGGCGACATTTTTGGCGATATCTTCGGCGGCGGCTTTGGCGGCTTCGGCGGCTCGTCCCGTCAGGCAAATCCCAACGCCCCCCGCAAGGGTCAGGACATCCGGGTGCGCATTACCCTGAGCTTTGACGAGGCCGTGCACGGCTGCAAGAAGAACATTACCATCACCCGTCAGCAGGAGTGTACTGCGTGCCACGGCTCCGGCTGCGCCGCCGGTACTAGCCCCGAGACCTGCCCGGACTGCGGCGGACGCGGCTTTGTCATCCGCCAGCAGCGCACCCCCTTTGGCGTGATGCAGACCCAGCAGCCCTGCTCCCGCTGCGGCGGCAAGGGCAAGCTGGTAAAGAACCCCTGCAAGGTCTGCCACGGCAGCGGCAAGGTGGCTACCAAAAAGACGCTGGAGGTGTCCATCCCCATGGGCATCGACGACGACCAGAGCTTTGCACTGCGCGGCATGGGCGATGCCGGTACCAACGGCGGCCCCGCCGGTGATGTCATCGTCATGGTCAGCGTGCGCCCCAGCGAGGTGTTCCAGCGCGACGGCTACGATGTGTGGGTCACCGTGCCCATCACTTACAGTCAGGCTGTGCTGGGTGACAGCGTCACCGTGCCCTCCATTGACGGCAAGGTGGAGTACACCGTGCCCGAGGGCACCCAGAGCGGCACCACCTTCCGCCTGCGCGGCAAGGGGATCCAGTACCTGAATGGCCGTGGCCGCGGCGATATGTACGTCAAGTGCGAGGTGGAGATCCCCAAAAAGCTGAACAAGGCGCAGCGCGATGCCCTGAAGAAATTTGAGGGCACCTTGAAAGAAGAAAACTACGAAAAGCGTAAGGGCTTCTTCAAAAAGCTGAAGGATATGTTCAACGCATAAAAGCCAAACGGCGGCGCGTTCCATCGGAGCGTGCCGCCGTTTTTTGTGTCTGCGCAAGGCCGATTCGTCTCACACACTTGCACTTTCGTCTAAAATGCACTCTGTTTTAGACGAAAACTTGGATACATGAGACGAAAGCTAAAAGAAAACCCTATAAAAACAGCGGAGGCGCTGCCCTTTCGGGCAGCGCCTCCGCTTGCTTTGTTCTTTGGTCTACTCCGGGAAATCAGGAGCCGAAGACGATGAGAGCATTCGGGATCAGCCACACAACACTTGCGCAGGAGCCGACAACACTGGCGGCACATGCAATGTCATACAGCAGGTTGGCAGTGCTCTTCTCCATGTCCTTGCTCAGGGCGTCCAGACCGGTCTCGGTCCAGTTGTTAGGATTCTTCTTGCGGTAGTCGCGGACAGCAGTAATGCCCTTGAACCAGCCGTAGAAGGGGATAAACCATGCGCAGGCTGCCTGAACCATGGTAGCGCCGCCTTCGGTGTAGGTCATTTCCTCAGTGGACAGTACATTGTAGTACGCGGGCATCATCATTTTTTCCATAATAACACTCCTTTTGAAACAAAGCTATCCAAAACGGTGCACCCAAAAACGCACCGTTTTTTCTGAATAAAGGGTCTCAGCGCACGACCAGCAGAATGGCGCTCAGGGGAGCCAGTGCCACTACCATGGTGGCGGAAACGGCGTCCCGTACAAAGTTACCGGCAGATTTGCCCATATCGGCGGCAATGGCATCGGTGGCACGACCCATCACGGTAAAGAAGTTGCCGTCCTTGTTGCCGTCCTGCTGCAGCCAGGTGCGTGCCTGCTTGATGCCCCAGATATAGCTGGAGGCCAGCACCACAGCACCTACGACCGTTGCGGCGGTAGTGGCGAGACCAGCAGCATTATCCACTGCGCCGCCGCCGGTGGTATAGGTCATTTCTTCGTTGGAAAGTACCGCATAATCTGCGGGATAATTCATCTTTTTCATCTTCAATACTCCTTTGTCAAGGGGGAATGCCGCATTGCATCCCGATTCCCCGGCGTCCATACCCAAGGCCGATAGAGCATTGTTCTCTATATGGTCATTCTACAACAGTGGTCGGATTTTATCAAGGGGTTTTGGCACATCTGTGCAAAAACTGGCGGGACGCATGAAATTGCAGCTATAAATTTGTGAAAATAGACTGCAATAATTTCGGCATTTGGTTATTTTACCCCGTCACCCCGGCGCGGTAGAGGTAGGGGTCGCTCTTGAAACTGTCAAAATTGTACAGAACAAGGATCTGGTCGTAGCTGTTATCGGCGATCAGCTTGTCTAGGCCGTAGTTATAGTTGCGGAAATCCACCACGTCAATGTCGGCGTAGTTGGCGGTCAGGTAGGGCACAAAGCAGTTGGCGTAGCTGTCCTTGATGACAAGGATGCGCCCGCTGCCGTTGCCCTGCACCCGGCTTAAACCGTTGTTGCCGTGCAGGAACATGGCGTATTTATCATAGACGGCGAGCTTATCTGTGTCGTACAGGCCGGTGGTCTGCCCCTCAGTGGGCTGGCCTGCCGCCGTCACGTTCCAGACCGTCAGGGTGTTGTCAAGGTCGTAGTAGGTGATCACGTCCGGCACGGCGTTCCATGTGCGCGCCTTGGCGTAGTGGGTGCCGTAAAAGCCGTCGGCAGTCAGCGCAGTGTGGGCGGCGGGATCAAAGGGGGTAAGGCCAAGAGCATCGCACAGCTGGCTGTAAGCGTAGTAGGCGCCAAGGCTCGTCCAGTGGTGGTCGGTGCGGTAATAAATATACTCGCTCTTGTGGGCGGTAAGGGTCTGGCGCACGTCCACAAAGCTGCCGCCCGCCGCCTGTACCGCAGCGGAAAGCTGGTCAAGGTAGCCGTCCTCGTCCAGCAGGGGGGCGTTGGCGGGCACGTTCTCTTTATAGATATCGCTGGCGGCGGGTGCCACCAGCACATTCACCTTGCCCGGGTAGCGCTGGCACAGGCTGGTGAGCGCTGCGGTGTTCTTGGGCAGGGTGCGCTCCTCGCTGGAAAGCAGCCCGTAGGTGCGGGGGAACATCATGTGCTCCCTGCCCAGCAGAATGCCGCCGCTCTGCTGCTTTTGCAGCAGGGTGGTCTCCACCACGCTCTGCAGGCTGATCCACTGGTCGCGCCCCGCCACCTGATCCTTGACGTATTTGGTGTAGGCAGTAAAGTAGCTGTTCAGCCCCTTGGCGGTGAACTGGGTCAGCGCCGGGCGCTGGCTGAGGGTGGTATTCTCCAGCTCGCTGTAGCTGCGATCCGGTGTGACCATATCCAGCGCGAACAGCCCGATGAAAAACAGGCTGAACACCATCAGCACCGGGTAGTGCAAAAGGGAGGAGGTCTTTTTCTCGTGTTTGGACATCTTCCCGCCTCCTTAAAAGTTAAAGTACAGGAACGGGCTGTTGGTGCTGCCCACCACATAGGCGGTGGAGACCACCAGCAGCGTCAGGATGGCGGCGCAGCGGGTGACCACGTTCTTGCGCAGCACATCCCACAGCTTTTCGATCAGCGGGGTGCAGCACACCACGCTTACCGCCAGCAGCACGCCGTAATTCCGCAGGAAATACAGCGGCGACACCCCGCCGGAGGGGATAAAGAGCTTCTGGAACAGCAGCCCGAAGGACACGCCGGTGTCGTTGCCCACGAACATCGCCCAGCCTACCACCACAAGGAACAGGGTGTACAGATGCGGCCACACCTTGCCCTTTTTCAGGTAGGGCAGCAGGAACAGCTTTTCGACCGCCAGCAGCACAAAGTAGTAAAGGCCCCAGCAGATAAAGTTCCAGTTCGCGCCGTGCCAGATGCCGGTGAGCAGCTCCACCACGAACAGGTTGAAGATCTGGCGCTTCAGGCCCTTGCGGTTGCCGCCGAGAGGGATATACACATACTCCCGGAACCAGCCGGAAAGGGTCATGTGCCAGCGCCGCCAGAACTCGGTGATGGATGCGGAGATATAAGGGTAGTTGAAGTTTGCGGGGAAGTCGAAGCCCAGCATCTTGCCCATGCCGATGCCCATGAGGGAGTAGCCGGAGAAATCGAAGTACAGCTGCAAACTGTATGCGATGATGCCCAGCCACACCAGCGGGGTGGAAGCGTTTGCCAGACCCACAAAGGTGGTGGAGGGGCTGTCGGCTACCCCGATAATGTCTGTCCACAATGCGCCCACGGCGTCTGCCAGCAGCACCTTTTTGGCAAGACCGAAGGTGAACAGGGTCATGCCCTCTTCAATCTGCTTGAGGTTATAGCGGTGCTTGTAGACGTGCAGCTGGTCGGAGACGTCCCGGTACTTGACGATAGGCCCCGCGATGAGTTGCGGGAACATGACCACATAAGCGCCGAAGTCGATGATATTGCGCTCGGCTTTTACATCCCGGCGGTAGACGTCGATGGAGTAGGAAAGGGTCTGGAAGGTGTAGAAGCTGATGCCCAGCGGCAAGGTGCCGATGCCCTGAATTTCGGCAAAGGCGGTGCCCAGCAGGGCATTCACGCTGCGCAGCACAAAGTTTGCGTACTTGAAGTAGAACAGCATCCCTAAGCTGCCAATGAGCGCCACCAGCAGAAAGAAGCGGCGCAGCGCGGGCTTTGCATCAAAATGTTCGATGGCAAGGCCGCTGAGGTAGTTGATGAGGATAAGCGCCACCATGACCGGGAAAAAGCGCACCTCGCCCCAGCAGTAGAACACCAGACTGCACAAAAACAGCACGGTGTTTTTCAGTTTTGCGGGGGCAAGATAGTACAGCGCCAGCGTGATGGGCAAAAAGCGGAACAGGAAGATGATGGTGCTGAAAACCAAGGGGTCAGCCTCCTTTTTTACACGGAATTACAAACTCAGCCTTCCCCCGGCCGGGAGAAGACGGCATGACGGATGCGGGCGCAGCTTCAGCAGAAATACTCCTCATCAGGGGTTTTCTACTGAAAAAAGCCGATGCCGCAGATGGCACCGGCTCAGAAGATCAGATTCAGCTGTTCAGGGCGCTGTCCACAGCACTGTTCAGGTCTGCGGAGCACGCGTTAGAGGCGATCACCATGACCACTCGGTCGCCCTTGGAGGAGATGATGGCGTTTTCCACATTGCTCTGTGCCTGTGCAAACTCGGCGTAGTTGCCGTAGAAAGCCACCTGATCCTGCTTGTAGCTTTCCAGCGCGGTCACCACGTCCTGTGCCTTGCCGGAAGCGGCTTCCACCACCAGCACAAGGCCGGCGTCGCCGTTGTCATTGCTCTTCACACCCTTGTAGGCGGCTACGTCCTCCGCCTTCAGGCCGAAGTCGTACTCGATGTTCATGGCAGAGATCTCGAACTGGTTGGAGATGGGGTTGGCAGCCAGCAGGGACTCCACGGCGCTGTTCAGATCGCCGGTGCCGTTTTCAGCGGTATCCGCTGCCGGGGCGGCAGTGCTGGAAGCCGGTGCAGAGGCAGAGGCGCTGGACGCGGAGGACGGCGCGGAAGAAGCGCTGCCGCCGCAGCCGGTCAGGGCAACAGCCAGCACGGCGCTGACGGCGATCACAGAGAGTTTTGTGCGGTTTATCATAAAATATTCCTTCTTTTGTTGAATTCATTTGTCACAGCCCGGGGCGGTATCGCGCACACGGGCAGACTGTACTTATCTTACCATAACAGCAGGTAAATTGCAACGCACCCCACAGGGTTTTCCGGCAGTTTTCATCGGATTTTAACCGGTCACGGTCTCCCCGGCGGCAATGCGCTGCAAAACGGCGATGGCGTCCTCCAGACACAGGCCGCTCTGGTTGAGCAGGACGGCGTTTTCCGGGCCTACATAGCGCCAGTGCCACGGCTCGTAGGTGATGCCGGTCACGCTTTCGGCTTCCTTGGGGTAGCGCAGGATAAAGCCGTACTGCTCCGCGTTCTCGCACAGCCAGCGGAAGGCGGCAGTGTCGGCAAAGCCGGTGTCAAGGGTGGTGTGCTCCGGGCTGTTCAGGTCGGCGGCAAGGCCGCAGTTGTGCTCCGAGCAGCCCGGCGGGTTGACGATGACAGCCGCCTTTTCCCGGGCGGCGGCTTCGCTCAGACCCTTATCACGGTAGTACTGGGTCTTGTTGTCGTACAGCTTTTTCTGGTAGCTGACGCTGCGGTAGCCGCTCTGCATCCGCACATCCACGCCGTCCTTGGCGGCAGCGGCCTGCATGGAAAGAAAAGCCTCGGCGGCTTCGGTCTGCAAAGTCTTGTTGATGGCGGTAGCCGAGCCGCATTCCTTGGTTTCGACGGGGTAGTCCTCCGTTATCGGGTGGGTGCGGCTCACAAGGATCATACGGGGGTCATCCAGGATGGCCTGTGCCTGTGCGGCGGTAAGGGTGCTCTGCTGCGCGCCGTTTTCGGCGGGCTGCTCAAGGCTCTCGGCAGGCAGCTCGGGCAGCTGCGGCACCGCAGCTTTGTGGGTGCAGGCGTAGGCAGCGCCGCCCGCCACAAAACAGGCCAGCGCCGTCAGGCAGAGCAGACGGCGGGCGTGATGGTTATGATGATGGGAAGAACGCATAGACTATACCTTCTTTCACAAAAAAGGATAAGCACCCGCCGCCCCGGGCAGACTATCCGCAAAAGGGGGCGCGGGAAGATGAAGATGACAGCGCAGGAATACGCACGCCGGGTGCAGAAGGCGGGGCCGCATTCGCCGCTTCTGGCAGACTGCCTGTGGGCGTTCTGCGTGGGCGGCGGCATCTGCCTGCTGGGCGAAGGGCTGCGCCAGCAGTTTTTGCGGCAGGGCGCGGACGCCGAAACGGCGGGTACCCTGACCAGCTGCACCTTGATTTTGCTCTCGGCGGTGCTGACCACGCTGGGCTGGTACCAGAAGCTGGCAACAAAGGCCGGGGCGGGGTCGCTGGTACCCATCACTGGCTTTGCCAACGCGGTGGTCAGCGCGGCCATCGAGTTCAAGGCCGAGGGACGGGTGACGGGCACGGGAGCTAAGATGTTCCTCATCGCCGGGCCGGTCATCGTGTACGGCACGCTGGCAGCGGTGGTGTACGGCGCGGTGCTGTGGCTGCTGGGGGCTTCTATCCTATAATACGGAACAGCCCCGCCGGATATTGCAGCGCCGCAGCAACAGTATAGCACGTTCCGGGGCATTTTTTGCAGAAAGGGAGAAATTTTTTATGACAGAGCGTCGGGGCGATACCCTGTTGTTCCACACCCCGCCGGTCATCGCCGCACAGGCGGCGGTTGGCGGCAAAAAAGAGAGCGATGGCCCGCTGGCGGCGGGCTTTGATGAACTGACCACCGACAACCGGCTGGGACAGTGCAGCTGGGAAGCCGCCGAAAAGCAGTTGCAGCTGCGGGCGGCACGGCTCTGCCTGCAAAAGGCGTCTCTGCCCGCAGAGCGGGTGGACCTTGCGCTGGCAGGGGACTTGCAGGCGCAGTGTACTGCCTCCGGCTACGCGCTGCGGGAGCTGGGCGTGCCCTTTGCGGGGCTGTTCGGGGCGTGCAGCACCATGGCCGAGGCGCTGGCGCTGGGCGCGGCACTGTGCAGCAGCGGGGCGGCACAGAACCTGTTGGCCATGACCTCCAGCCATTTCTGCGCGGCAGAACGTCAGTTCCGCACCCCGCTGAGTTACGGCGCGGTGCGCACCCCTACCGCGCAGTGGACGGCTACCGCCGCCGGGTGCTGCCTGCTGCGTCCGGCAGGGCAGGGGGTGGGCATTGCCGCCGCGACCCTTGGTCGGGTGCAGGATTATAACATCAAGGATATCAACAACATGGGCGCAGCCATGGCACCGGCAGCGGCCGCCACCCTGCTGCATTATCTTGCCGATACCCATGCAGAACTGCGGGATTTTGACTGCATCTATACCGGCGACCTTGGGCTGGTAGGCAGTCAGATGCTGCGGGAGCTGTTGGCGGCAGAGGGGCTGCTGCTGAAAAACCACGCGGACTGCGGCTGTCTGCTTTACGATGCCGAGGAGCAGCGGGTAAAGAGCGGTGGTTCGGGCGCGGGCTGCTGCGCCGCCGTGCTCTGCGCGCATATCCTGCCAAAGTTATTGCGCCGTGGCAGCCGCCGGGTGCTGTTCATCGCCACCGGGGCGCTGATGAGCCAGACCACCTTTTTGCAGAAGGAGAGCATCCCGGCGGTGGCACATTTGGTAGAGCTGACCGCACCGGAAAAGGAGAGCTGAAATGAACTATCTGTGGGCATTTTTAATAGGCGGTGTCCTCTGCGCGGTGGGGCAGCTGTTCATCGACCTGACAAAGCTGACCCCGGCACGCATCCTGACCGGCTATGTGGTGGCGGGAGTGGTACTTTCGGCGGTGGGGCTGTATGCGCCGCTGGCAGAGTTTGCCGGTGCGGGGGCGAGCGTGCCCCTGCTGGGCTTCGGGCATCTGCTGGCAAAGGGGGTGCGCACCGCCGTGGCGGAAAAGGGGGCCATCGGCATCCTGACCGGCGGGCTGACTGCGGCTTCTGCGGGCATCACCGCAAGCCTTGTCTGCGGTGTGGTGTGCAGCCTTGTGGGCAAAAGCCACGACCAGAACTGATGTTTTGTCTGCGCTGTTTCGCCACATTTTGCGCTCGGCGGCTGGTAAACTGGGGGCAAAACGGAGGTGAGGCGCATGAAACACAGCGGACAGACCGTATTGTGGGAGCTGTGGGCGGCGCTGTGCCTGTGCACGGCGCTGGTGCTGCCGCCCGGCAGCCCGTGGCTGCACGAGCCGGCACTTTTGTACCCGGGGCTTATGCTGGCGGCGGTGGTCCCTGCAGCGTGGGCGGTGTGGTGGATGGTGCCGCCGCAGCCCCTGCCGCCGGAGCAGCTGCTGGAGCCGGTGCAGCGGCAGAGCCTTGCCGCACTGTGCGGGGCGTAAGGCCCGGACAAAAAACAAAAACCCCTGTGCCGGGTACCCGGTACAGAGGTTTTGTTCGTCAATCAAACTGCGCGATCAAGCGTTCTTGTTAGCACGCTTTGCCATACGGCTGATCTTGCGGCTGGCGGTGTTCTTCTTGATGACACCCTTAGCGCGAGCCTTGTCGATCGCGGAAACAGCAGCCAGGACGGTTGCGTCCTTGTCAGCGGCATTCGCATCGATGGCAGCGTCTGCCTTCTTGACGACTGTTTTCAGGTTGGTCTTAATGGCCTTGTTGTGAGCCTGCTCTGCAGCAGCCTGCACGACGCGGTCCTTCTGAGATTTGATGTTAGGCATTCGTTCCACCTCCTTGGCTACCTATAACAGCGCACCCTATGATACCATATTTCGCGTACCAGCGCAAGCGTTTTTTTGATTTTTGTTTGGAAAAGTTTTATTTTTCCCATACTTTCCGGCAAGAAAGCGGGCTTTTGCCCCAAAAAGGAACGGAGAGTGTGGAAATGCGTACTACGGATATGGCCGACGAGCTGTTCAGCGGCGCGGCGCAGCCCCTGCCCGCAGGGGTGCGGCTGGCCACTGCCCGTCACGGCGGGGTGACAGTGACGCGGGTAGAAGTTGCCCGCGAGGGGCTCAGCCGCCCCCGGGGCAGGTATGTCACGCTGGAAATGCCCAGCGTCAGCGTGCTGGACGAGCGGGACGCCGCCGTCATTGAGGTGTGCGCCCGGGAGCTGCGCGCCCTTTTGCCGCCCAAAGGCCCGGTGCTGGTGCTGGGGGTGGGCAACCGCCGTATCACCGCCGATGCCCTTGGCCCGCGCACGGTGCAGCGCATCCTTGTTACTATGGGCGCGGGCGCTGCCCCGCCGGTGCGGGGCCTGCGCCCAGTGGCAGCCGTTGCGCCCGGGGTGGCGGCAGTCACCGGGCTTTCGCTTCAGCAGCTGGCGGCGGCGCTGGTGGGGCAGCTGCGCCCGGCGGCGGTGGTCTGCGTGGACAGTCTTTGCTCTGCCGAGGGGCAGCGGCTGGGGCGCACGGTGCAGTTTTCGGACTCGGGGCTTTACCCGGCGCAGGTCGACCACACCCGCCACCTGACCCGGGACACCGTGGGCGTGCCGGTGGTGGCGGCGGGCATCCCCACCCTGATGCAAGCGCAGGAGGGCGCAGACCTTGTGGTCACGCCCCGGGCGCTGGACAGCGTTATCGCCCACGGCGCAGCGCTGCTGGCGTGTGCGGTCAACCGCGCCTTGCAGCCCCGCCTTACCGTGCAGCAGCTCTGCTGGCTGACGGGGTGAAGAAAGGAGGTCTTGCCATGCGCAGCAGAGAGCCTTGGCGTCTGCCTGCGGGGCAGAGCAGGGCAGTGCCCTTTTTGCAGGCTGCGGTGCTGTTTGCAGCGCTGTGCATCTTTGCCCGCAGCGCCGCGCTGGTGCTGGCGGCCTTTCTGGCGGCGCCGGTGCCCGCTGCGCAGACTTTGCTGCATCTGGGGCAGCAGGCGGTGGAGAGCCAGGCAGTGGCAACGTCTGCGGAAAGCGTGCCGGAGGCCGCGTCCGTGCCGCCGGAGCAAGAAACTGCCGCTCCGGTGCAGACTGGGGTGGAGCGGTATTTTGTAGCGCTGCAGCCGGACGAAGCCCGCCCCGCCGATGCGGGCACGGTGACAGAGCAGCAGTTCGGGCAGGGCAGCGGCGAAAAGTACATTCCCTGCGGTGCGGGCAGCATCAAGAATAACACCCGGCAAACGGCGGCAGACATCGCCGCCGAGGCGGCGCAGCCCCTGCCCTTTGCCATTGAAAAGGACAGCGCCGCGCCGCAGGTGCTCATTATGCACACCCACGCTACCGAGGACTACCGCCTTTCTGCCGGGCTGTGGTTTGCCCCCGGGGACGGGGCCCGCAGCACCGACCGCAGCATCAATATGTGCGCGGTGGGTCGGGTGATGGCCGATACCCTCAACGCGGCGGGGATCTGCACCCTGCACGACGAGACCCTGAACGACTACCCCAGCTACACCGGCAGCTATGCCAACAGCCGGGCGGTGGTGCAGCAGTATCTGGCGCAGTACCCCAGCATCAAGGTGGTGCTGGACGTCCACCGGGACGCCATCGAGCGGGAAAACGGCACCCGCTGCGCCCCGGTGTGCACCATAGACGGACGGCAGGCGGCGCAGGTGATGATCATCTGCGGGTGCGACAACGGCACCAGCGTGCAGCTGCCCGCATGGCGGCAGAACCTTCGCTTTGCCGCTGCGTGGGAGCGCAGCATGGAGGAAAAATATCCCGGCTTTACCCGCCCGGTGCTGTTCAGCTACCGGTTTTATAATCAGGATCTGACCACTGGCAGTCTGCTGATCGAGATCGGCGGGCACGGCAACAACCTAAATGAGGCCCTGTACGCCGGATATCTGGCAGCACAGGGCCTCGCGGATGCACTATTAAGCTGAGGCAACACCGCACAATTCCCGCCTTACGGCTTAAGCACCACTCCGGCGGCTGCG
>ERZ827490.4018-NODE-4018-length-12215-cov-4.103947_pt1 | contig 12215 bp, 10 predicted proteins | sample MGYA00519770_ERZ827490 | MGnify/ENA primary metagenome ERZ827490 (study PRJEB31778, sample SAMEA3449324) | human gut metagenome | biome: human gut; feature: human-associated habitat; material: faeces | place: United Kingdom | collected 2010/2012 ...
TAAATACATATTGGTGGTGGCACCCGTTACAACTCCGACAGTCGTAAGGGAGCAGTGCTCGTATGTATATATGTACAATATAGATATAAAAAGAGCCCTGTCGCACCAAGCGACGGGGCTCTTTTATTTAAACGATGTATATAGCTAACAGTTCGCAACCGGTAACTGGCAGCCAACAATTAAATAATAAAACAATATGGTTAGTTTCTTAGTTGACAAAGAAGGTTATTACGGAGAATTCGGCGGAGCATACGTTCCCGAAATACTCCACAAGTGTGTAGAGGAATTGCAGAAAACTTATCTCACAGTCCTGCAAAGTAAAGATTTCAAGCAGGAATACGACCGGTTGCTGCGCGACTACGTAGGACGTCCCTCACCGCTCTACCAGGCACGGCGTCTGTCGGAAAAGTACGGTTGCCGGATTTACCTGAAACGGGAAGACCTGAATCATACCGGCGCACACAAAATCAACAATACCATCGGGCAAATTCTGCTGGCACGCCGTATGGGCAAACGCCGCATCATAGCCGAAACAGGTGCCGGACAGCACGGCGTTGCCACAGCCACCGTATGTGCACTGATGAACATGGAATGCATCGTATATATGGGCAAGACCGATGCGGAACGCCAGCACGTCAACGTAGAGAAGATGAAGATGCTGGGTGCAACCGTAGTGCCCGTGAGCAGCGGAAACATGACCTTAAAGGATGCCACCAACGAAGCCATACGCGACTGGTGCTGCCACCCCGCCGACACCTACTACATCATCGGCTCCACCGTAGGCCCGCATCCCTACCCCGATATGGTGGCACGCCTGCAATCGGTCATCAGCGAGGAAATCAAAAAACAGCTCATGGAAAAAGAAGGACGCGAGTCTCCGGACTATCTCATAGCCTGCGTAGGCGGTGGAAGCAATGCTGCCGGAACCATCTACCACTATGTGGACAACCGCCAGGTACAGATTGTCCTTGCCGAAGCCGGAGGCAAAGGGATAGAAACAGGAATGACTGCCGCTACCATTGCCTTAGGCAAATTGGGCATTATCCATGGAGCACGCACCTACGTTATCCAAAATGAAGATGGGCAGATTGAAGAGCCTTACTCCATCTCCGCCGGACTGGATTATCCGGGCATCGGCCCCATGCACGCCAACCTTGCCGCACAAAAGCGCGCCATCGTTCTCTCCGTAAATGACGACGAGGCCATCCGCGCTGCCTACGAACTGACTAAGCTCGAAGGCATCATCCCCGCATTGGAAAGCGCCCACGCCCTCGGTGCGCTGAAGAAGCTGAACTTCAAAACCGATGATGTGGTGGTACTGACCGTTTCGGGACGGGGGGATAAGGATGTAGAAACGTATTTGATGTATAAAGAATAAAATACAAAATATGAAGTATGATTATCAGACTGTGAGCCGCACGATGCTCGGCGACTTACATACACCCGTAAGCACGTATCTGAAGGTGCGCGACATTTTTCCTCAAAGCGCACTCATGGAGAGTTCCGACTATCATGGCAGTGAAAACAACCGCTCATTCATCGGACTTTGCCCGGTAGCAAGCGTCAGTATAGACCATGGTGTTGCCGTGTTCTGTCTGCCCGACGGCACACGTGAGGAACATCCCGTTACCGAAGAATACCATGCGGAAAATGCGTTACGCGATTTCCTCAACCGCTTTCACGTGGAAGGAGAATACAGCGACTATTGCGGTCTGTACGGTTACACATCTTTCAATGCTGTACGCTATTTTGAGAACATCGCCGTAAAAGACAGTCGCGAAGCCACCAACGATGCACCGGATATACTATACATCTTATATAAGTATCTTATTGTCTTTAATGACTTCAAAAATGAAATGCTGTTACTGGAAATGCTCGCTCCCGATGAAAAGAGCGAACTGGACAAGGTGCAGAAAGCCATTCACAACCGCAACTACACAGCCTATGACTTCCGTGCTGTTGGCGAAACCACTTCTTCACTGACCGATGAGGAACACAAAGCCAATATCCGCCGAGGAATAGCCCACTGCATGCGGGGAGATGTTTTCCAAATAGTCCTCTCCCGCCGTTTCGAACAGCGTTTCGTAGGCGACGACTTCAAACTTTACCGTGCTTTGCGCAGCATCAACCCATCTCCATATCTGTTTTACTTTGATTTCGGCGGCTTCCGTATCTTCGGCTCTTCTCCCGAAACGCACTGCCGCATTGAAGGCCGCCATGCCTATATAGATCCCATCGCCGGCACTGCCAAACGTACCGGAAATCCGGAACAGGATGCTGTAAATGCCCGGTACCTGCAAGACGATCCCAAGGAAAATGCAGAGCATGTGATGCTGGTAGACCTTGCCCGCAATGACCTCAGCCGCAACTGCCATGACGTAAAAGTGGACTTTTACAAAGAGATGCAATATTACAGTCACGTCATTCACCTCGTGAGCCGCGTCAGCGGTACGCTGAACAGTGATACAGACTCTATCAGGACATTTATCGATACCTTCCCGGCCGGAACCTTGAGCGGCGCACCAAAAGTTCGCGCCATGCAGCTTATCAGCGAACTGGAGCCGCATAACCGTGGCGCATACGGTGGCTGTATCGGATTCATCGGCTTGAACGGCAGCCTGAACCAGGCTATCACCATCCGTACATTCGTCAGCCGCAACGGGATGTTATGGTTTCAGGCAGGCGGCGGCATCGTAGCCAAAAGTAATGCCGAATACGAGCTGCAAGAGGTGAACAACAAACTGGGAGCATTGAAGAAGGCAATTGCCATGGCGGAAAATTCCCTGTAAAACAGAAAATCGACCAATTGTATAAATCAACAAGAGTATCAAAAGTAAATTAATCAAACAGTTAATAACAATGGTAGTAATCATAGACAATTATGACTCTTTCACCTATAACCTTGCGCACTTGGTGAAAGAACTCGGTGTAGCGGTAGATATACTGCGCAATGACCAATTCAGCATAGAAGAATTGGAACAATATGATAAAATCATCCTTTCACCGGGTCCCGGTGTGCCCGAAGAAGCAGGATTACTGCTGGATGTAATACGCACCTACGCAGGCAAGAAACCAATACTGGGCGTATGCCTGGGAGAACAAGCCATCGGACAGGCATTCGGTGGGAAGTTAGTCAACCTCAGCACAGTGTTTCATGGTGTACAGACCATTATACGGCTGACAGAACTGGATTACATTTTCCGGGGATTACCCGAAGAAATAGCCGTAGGACGCTATCACTCCTGGGTAGTAGATACTGAAAAACTGCCCGAAACGCTTGCCGTTACAGCTGTCAGTCCCGAAGGGCAGATTATGGCGTTGAAACATCGGGAATATGATGTCCGAGGCATACAGTTTCATCCGGAATCCGTGCTTACCCCGGACGGGAAGCAGATTATGAAGAACTGGCTGGAAGAATAACCTATTTTTAAACCACAAACTTAATCAGATGAAAACAATATTAACCCGGCTCTTCAACCATGAAGAACTCACTGTAGAAGAAAGCAAACAAATCCTGCTCAACATCAGCCGGGAGATGTATCCCGAAGCACAGATTGCCACACTGCTCACGGTTTTTCAGATGCGCAGCATCACAGTAGACGAGCTGGCAGGCTTTCGCGAAGCACTTATGGAGACACGAATTCCGATAGACTTTGCGCCTTACCGCCCCATTGATATCGTAGGTACAGGCGGTGACGGGAAGAACACTTTCAACATCTCCACCTGCGCCAGTTTCGTTGTGGCGGGAGCAGGTTATAAAGTAGCCAAACATGGAAACTACGGCGCTACTTCCGTCAGTGGAGCAAGCAACGTAATAGAACAGCATGGCGTGCGCTTCACCAACAATCCCGACATATTGAAGCGAAGCATGGAAGAGTGTAACATAGCCTACCTGCACGCCCAACTGTTCAATCCAGCCATGAAATTCGTAGGTCCTGTCCGCAAAGCCTTGGGAGTACGCACACTGTTCAACTTGCTGGGACCGCTGGTAAACCCGTGTCAGCCCGCCTATCAGCTATTGGGCGTAGCCGACCTCGCACAAATGCGTCTCTATACGAACGTTTTCTACAGACTCGGCATCGACTTTGCCGTAGTCAATAGTCTGGACAATTACGATGAAATCTCACTGACCGATGAATTCAAAGTGATGACACGTCATTATGAACGCATCTATCGCCCACAAACTCTCGGTTTCAGCGCAGTACGTCCCGAAGAACTTTCCGGCGGAGCCTGCAAGGAAGATGCGGCACGTATCTTCGACAATATCCTGAACAACCGCGCAGAAGCCGCCCAAACTCAATGTGTCATTGTCAATGCCGCCTTCGCCATTCAGGTCATGGAACCGGAAAAGGAGATTGAAGAGTGTATTGCCATAGCCCGCGAATCGCTGGAAAGCGGACGGGCGCTGAAAACATTGAAAAAGTTTATAGAAATTAACCAGTAAGGGATGAAGTGCGAAAAGGTATCTATAGCCGCATATCCCGTAACTCTTCACTAAAACAGCCATGAAAGATATTTTATCGGAAATCATCGCTCATAAACGAATTGAAATAGAACTGCAAAAGCAAGCCGCCTCCCTCGAAAAGTTACAGGAAGAGGTTACCGCCATGATGCAGAAAGACGCCACTACCGGAACTTCTGTAACCATACCCGTCCGCAGCATGAAACAGGCGCTTGCTTCTTCCCCCACGGGAATCATTGCCGAATTCAAACGCCGTTCTCCTTCGAAAGGATGGATACACGAGACTGCCCGTGCCGAAGAAATACCCGCTGCATACGAAACAGCCGGTGCTTCCGCAGTCTCTATCCTTACGGACGAAAAATTCTTTGGCGGTTCGCTGCAGGATATACGCATGGCACGCCCACTGGTCGGCATTCCTATCTTGCGAAAGGATTTCATCATCGACGAATACCAACTGCTCCAAGCACGTATCGTAGGAGCTGATGCAGCATTGCTTATCGCCGCTTGCCTGACACAAGAAGAATGTGCCACCCTTACCGCCCGGGCACATGTCCTGGGATTGGAAGTGCTACTCGAAATCCACACTTTCTCCGAACTCGCTTATGTAAACGCGGATGTGGACATGGTAGGCGTCAACAACCGTAATCTCGGCACATTCGTCACCGATGTGAAAAACTCTTTCCATATAGTCGAAAAACTCCGGCAGATACCGGCCACAGCCCAGGATTCTTCCGACAGCCCAAGCCTGCCGCTACTTGTTTCGGAAAGCGGAATTTCACATCCCGAAACCATTTGCCGGCTGCGCGCTGCAGGTTTCCGCGGCTTCCTCATCGGAGAAACCTTTATGAAAACCCGCCGGCCGGGAGATGCATTAAAAGATTTCATTTCTCCACTCCGTTCCTGAAAATGAAGTATTAATTACATAAATCATTAAAAAAAATGGCTCCTCTCATCATCAAAGTATGTGGCATGACCGAAGCGGAAAACATCCGCAATGTAGAACAACTGGATGTAGATATGATAGGCTTTATCTTCTATCCCAAGTCTCCCCGTTGCCTGTGCGAGATACCGGCATATCTTCCGGTTCGTGCAAAGCGCGTGGGAGTCTTCGTCAATGAAAGTAAGGAAACCATCCTGATGTACGCCGACCGTTTTGCGCTGGACTACATCCAGCTTCATGGCAGCGAATCGCCTGGATATTGCCGTTCCTTACGCAGCAGCGGTCTGCACCTTATCAAGGCATTTTCCATTTCACAGTCAAAAGACCTGGCAACCGTTTCCGCTTACAAAGGATTATGCGATTATTACCTCTTTGATGCCAAGACATCACTGTATGGCGGCTCCGGTAACCAGTTCGACTGGAACCTGCTACACCGTTACAGCGGAATGACGCCTTTTCTGCTCAGCGGCGGAATCAACCCTTACAGCATTAAAGCAATCAGGGAGTTTCATCACCCCAAATTAGCCGGTATCGACATCAACAGCCGCTTTGAAACGGCTCCGGGACAAAAAGATGTGGAACGCATCGGAAAATTCCTCCAGGCAATAAGAACCGGTGAAACTGCCGGCTGACGACACAACCGCGGGCCGGCAGACAACGTAACCTTCAATAATAAATCTGTAATAACAAACTCATTATGAATCGTATCAACCAACTCTTCCAAGACAATCCCCAAGACCTGCTGTCTATCTATTTTTGTGCCGGCCACCCCACACTCGACGGTACAGCCGATGTAATCCGTATACTCGAAAAGAACGGAGTGAACATGATAGAAATCGGTATCCCCTTCAGCGACCCGATGGCAGACGGCATCGTCATTCAAGATGCCGCCACCCGCGCCCTGCGCAACGGAATGTCTCTCCGCATCCTCTTTGAGCAGTTGCAGGACATCCGCCGGGATGTCCGTATCCCGCTGATATTAATGGGCTATCTCAACCCGATTATGCAGTTCGGCTTTGAGGCTTTCTGCCGGAAATGTACGGAATGCGGCATCGATGGCGTAATCATCCCCGACCTGCCTTTCAGGGAATACGAAGAAAATTATAAGGCCGTCGCACAGAAATACGACATACGGGTCATCATGCTCATCACCCCCGAAACCAGCGAAAAACGCATCCGCGAAATAGATACCCATACCGACGGATTCATCTATATGGTATCATCAGCAGCCACCACCGGCGCGCAGAAAGATTTCGACACCCGGAAACAAGTCTATTTCAAGAAGATTCAAGATATGAACCTGCGCAATCCATGCATGGTAGGTTTCGGCATCAGTAACCGGCAGACGTTCGATACAGCCTGTTCCCATGCGTCCGGAGCCATTATCGGAAGCCGCTTCGTTACCCTGCTCGACGAATACAAAGGAAACGCACAAAAAGCCATCTCACATCTGAAAGAAGATTTGGGTAAAAGCGGTAAAGCGGTAGGACAGTAAGACAACTTAAATTCCATTTTTTTACGTATCTCTGTGAATAATACAAAGATAAGCTACATTTCAGCATAAAAAATGGACAAGTTCATTTTATTCTGTTATCGGTTTACATTATCTTTGTGCCCGAAAAAAAGAAAAAAGAGATATTTATGAAAGCAGATTATCCTTCCGTTCTCTTGATTTACACCGGCGGAACTATCGGAATGATAGAAAATCCGGAAACAGGTGCACTGGAAAATTTCAATTTCGCCCACCTGCTCAAGCATGTTCCCGAATTGAAGCGCTTCAACTATCACATCTCGTCCTATCAGTTCGATCCGCCTATCGACTCCTCTGACATGGAACCTTCCCTGTGGGCCAAAATTGTCGCAATTATAAATGACAACTACGAAAACTTCGACGGCTTTGTCATCCTGCACGGAACCGACACTATGTCATATACGGCATCGGCACTCAGCTTCATGCTCGAAAACCTTGCGAAACCGGTTATCCTTACCGGTTCGCAGCTACCCATCGGGACATTGCGCACGGACGGAAAGGAAAACCTGATTACTTCCATCGAAATAGCTGCCGCCAAACGTCCGAACGGCACAGCCCTTGTCCCCGAAGTGTGCATCTTCTTTGAAAATGAGCTGATGCGCGGCAACCGGACTACCAAAATCAATGCCGAAAATTTCAACGCTTTCCGCTCTTTCAACTACCCCGCTCTGGCAAAGGCAGGAATCCATATCCGTTACAACGAACACATCATCCGTCGCCCCGACCCTGCACGACCGATGAAACCGCATTATCTTTTCGATACCAACGTTGTAGTCCTCACCCTGTTTCCGGGCATTCAGGAAAGCATCATCGATTCTGTACTTCACGTTCCGGGATTGAAAGCAGTGGTTCTCAAGACATTCGGTTCCGGCAATGCACCGCAAAAGGACTGGTTCATCCGGCAACTGAAGGACGCGACAGAACGAGGTATCGTCATCGTCAACATTACCCAATGCCAAAGCGGCGGTGTTGAGATGGGACGCTACGAAACCGGACTGCATCTGCTCGAAGCCGGCGTTATCAGCGGCTACGACAGTACGCCCGAATGCGCTGTAACCAAACTCATGTTCCTGCTTGGGCACGGACTTAGCCAGGCGGAAATCCGCCGCCGGATGAATTCGGATTTGGCAGGGGAAATTACCAAAGAGTAATTTCCTCTTTTTTTCTCTTTACCCCCTTTCAGACTTCTCCTTTTTATTCACTCCGGACAATATTTACAAGTTTTCAAAAACGGGCGAATGGTCGTATTTGGCAAATATTCGCCTATTTTTATCAAAAAAAGACAATATTTCCAACTTGCAATCCGAATATTATGGCTATCTTTGCGGCATGCGCAACTAAAAGTTGAGTATTTTATCCAACAAGCAAACAATACATAGAAACATTATAGATTAGCTTATGGAATTATTCTACCGTTTTTCAGTCGTGGTAGCCATTGTCGGTACTCTGATACTTTCCAGTTGTACAGACGATGTGTACGATCCTGAAAGGGGCATTCAGACAGAACCGAAAGAAAATCCCTTAGGAGAAGACTTTACCGCCCCCGATGGTTTTAACTGGTCCATGGTCAACACCGTAAATCTGAATGTTGAGATAAACGATGAATTTGACGGGCGATATAAGTATCTTATTGAAATCTTTACCGCCAACCCGATATCCGACGTAAGCGCTGTCCCCATTGCGGTGGGTACTGCCAACAGGAACGGAAATTACAGCGCGGAAATCAACGTTTCCAAAGCCGCAACAAGACTGTTTATCCGTCAGACCGACCCCAAGCAACGCAAGGAAGTATACGAATACAGTATCCCTGAAAACGGAGGTATATTGGAGTGTAAACTGTACCATGTTTCAACCGGTACAAGAACAAGAGCCGCAAACAAGACTGCCGGTAATTCCCATTCGGCATTCGAAGCGGCGCAGGCAGCCGGAATAACGGAAATCGCCGATAGAGAATATAAGGAAGCGGAAGTGACACCAGCCGTTCCAAGCGTATCGGATGGTTACATCGACCCTTGGAATACAGGCACACTTGCCAACGGAGCCAAGTATATCATAGGAAAAGAATACACAGCGGATTCTCCTTATACCATCCAGCTAAAAACGAACAGCGGCAGAGCAACTGTATTCGTACAGGGCATCTGGAAATTAAACGGTTGGAGCAGCCTAAATTCAAACCTCGATATATATGTAATGGACGGAGGCAGAATCATTGCAAACAATCTCACCATCGGTAATGAAAACACCCTTACCCTGCAACATGACGGCAGCCTCGAATGCACTTCTCTCAGTTTAGGATGTCCCACCAAGAACTTCGGTACTATTTCAGCCAATGGAAGCCTGACAATGAATCTTGGCAAGCAACCGGAACTATTCAACGCAGGCAAAATCGAAGTCGCTGACAAAATCACCATCAACGGCAGCAACGTCATCAATCACGGCACATTAAACGCCCATGAACTCAACTTCATCGATGCCAGAATTTTGAATAAGGCCGACTTAAACAGTGCTACCGATATAAAGCTCAATGGCAGTCGGCTATTCAATTACGGCAGTGTCAAGTTTGATGAAACTGACGGTGAGACAGGAACCAACAACTCCACCGCAACCGTCATCGTCAACCATTATGAGGCCCGGATAAGCGGCTATGAAATAGAGGGTGGCCTGTCTGTGTACAACGATGGCTTCATCGAAACGTCCAAATTTACAAACTCATCGTCCGATGTCCTATACAACAGTTGCACCGTTATTGTGAAAAAGGAATTCAAGTTCAGAAACGTAACATTAAACAAGGGATCCATTACCGCCGGCCGTGCCAACGAAACTGACACAGAGTGGCTGCCCGTACCCGAAATAGAAAGCCAGACCGACGCCAAATTCACGCTGATAGACGGCTCCATGATTAAAGCCAGAGAGTTCGAGGTAAAACGCGGTGACGTCATTTTCCAGGCTGTGAATATCACCAACAATGACAAGTCAATGATTAAGGCCGAAAAAATTAAATTCGAAGAGCCCACCAACGTCCAATTATTAAGCAACAATCTGGTCATAGAAGGAAAAATAGAGGGGCCGAGCCAGTATCACCCGTTTAAGAAGAACGAAAGCGTCAACACCGGTTATGATGAATCCAGATACACCATCGAGACTTGCGGCGGAATCTATGACGAAGGCAATAAGGGTGAAGAAGAGAAAGACCCCGACTTCCCCATCGAAATCAAAGACAGCGACGTGTATACGTTTGCTTTTGAGGACAATTGGCCTGCATACGGCGATTTTGACATGAACGACCTCGTAATCGTAATGTCCGGAAAAGAACTGCAAGTAGATAAAAACGGTATAGTGACACGCCTCAGAATGACACTTGAACTGCGAGCTGCAGGTGCAGCCAAAACATTGGGAGCAGGTGTCCGCTTCACTAAACTCTCTCAAGCTATGAAGCCCGACAAGTTCAGAACCAATGGAAAAGACGTATCATTCGAGAATAAGCAAAGCATCCCCACTTATCTCCTCTTCAGTGATGCATGCACCGAATTGTGGGGCAGCCAGTATACCGGTACTGAAAAGCGTATCAATACCCTTGAGAACGGTCCGTTCAAAAAAGATACCAAGGAATATAATATCATCATGGAACTTCCCGTATCCGCCAATGTAAAGCCGGAAGACCTGAACATCAACAATATTGATGTTTTCGCCATCACAGCTCCCGCCACAACCAAAAGGAAGCGTACGGAAGTACACGTAGCGGGCTTTACTCCGACAGACTTGGGCGGTACCCATTACTTCAATAGCGGTAATGACGACTCATCCGTTGCCGAAAACAGATACTATCTCAGTAAAGAAAACCTTGCCTGGGCAGTTGTAATCCCTCAAGAATTTGCGTGGCCTGCCGAAAACAGGAAAGTCACTATGGTATATGACAGGTTCCGGTCGTGGATTACCACCGGCGGACAACGAGACAACGACTGGTATCAGTCACACAACAAAGACGTATATCCTATTGAAAATTTGACTCCGCTCAATAGAGACTGAAATATGGCCAACCTATACGGTAACCCGAAAAACGTGAAGAAATATACCGGCAAACATATTCTCACATTTTCTCTCACTTTGCCGTTAAAGCAGGTTAACAAGTATTCATTGTCGTTAGTAACCGGACGAGTTCAATAAAACAATAGCTGTTTTTTGTTACTACATAGTAAATAAACAAAGCAACATATAATAAACAGAACAATGAAAAGAATCTTATTGGTTGATGACAAAGCCACCATAGGCCGTGTACTCAAGATTTATTTAGGGACAGAATACGACCTGGAATATTTTGAAAGCCCTCTAAAGGCTCTTGAGTGGCTTAACGAAGGTAATGTCCCCGACCTTATCATCTCCGACATTCACATGCCCCACATGCGCGGCAATGAATTCCTGTACTATCTGAAAGGGAACGAGCTGTTCAAGCATATCCCTGTAGTGATGCTTTCCAGTGAAGAAAGTACCGTCGAACGCATCCAGTTGCTCGAAGCCGGAGCGGCAGATTACATACTCAAGCCATTCAACCCGTTGGAACTCAGGGCACGCATCAAGAAATACATCTGAAAAAGAACTGAAAGGAAGATATGCTATATTATATCTACATAGGAAACAGCCAGACTGCCATCGACCACCTGAACAAGGTTACAAATGGCATGTTCGTTGCTGTCTCCGGTGCCCGTAAAGCTGCCAAAATCATAGACGGCATCCGCGAACGGTATAACACATCCATCCTTTACGAGCAAACCGACACAGAAAAGGATTGCCTTGACATCACCAACCTTCGCAAAAGATTTCCACGCGTATACATAATACTTATCACCGAAGGATTGCCGGCAGAAGCCCGCAAAGCCTATCTGCAGGCAGGCGTCAATAATACACTGCCGCCACAAGCCGATGAAACGAGCATCCACCGAATGACCCAGTTCCTGCAAGTACGTCAAAAGCATAAAATGCAGGAATTCAGCCAAAGCCACCGAAAGATGCTTAACACATTTCATCTGCCTGCATGGAAACGTGCGTTCGACATTTTGTTTGCCATATGCGCCCTGATAATACTATCTCCGTTACTTATCGGCACTGCCATTGCCATCCGTCTCGAAAGTAAGGGTAAAGTCATCTATAAGTCGCAACGTGTAGGCAGTAACTACCGGATATTCAACTTCCTGAAGTTCCGCTCCATGTACACCAATGCGGACAAGAAGCTGAAGGAACTCAATGCCCTCAACCAGTACAAAATGGAAGAAGAAGCGGCAGACGAT
>ERZ827490.4031-NODE-4031-length-12167-cov-4.704095_pt1 | contig 12167 bp, 9 predicted proteins | sample MGYA00519770_ERZ827490 | MGnify/ENA primary metagenome ERZ827490 (study PRJEB31778, sample SAMEA3449324) | human gut metagenome | biome: human gut; feature: human-associated habitat; material: faeces | place: United Kingdom | collected 2010/2012 ...
TCATCTACAATGACCCGCTGAGCTACGCGGATTTGATTCTGAATGGTGACCCGGAGGAGTATTTGAAGAATGCGGCTGGGAGCCATGGAATAGAAGATTGATATATATCATAATAGTATAGGCGGCTGTTTTATGGACTACGAAATAGCCGCCTATACTATTATGATAACTCGCTTATGCAATGTCTGCAGTCTATTTGCGTTGCAACGGTTTGCTGAACATCTGTTTTCTTCAGCAATACTTTGATCCTTAGCCTTAGCTATCCTTTTAATAGTATAACAGAAAAACTACTAGGAATAGTCTTTGCTGAAATCAAAAAAGCAAATTACGCGATATCAATAACAAAAAGCTGAAATGTGATAACACAATTTCGACATTTGATAACAAAAATGTTGACACTGCAATTATGATGTGGTAATATTTCTATATACTAGCGAGGTGGTCACTATGTACACGGAAATCGTGAAAATCATTGAAGGCGGGCTAGTTAATGACAAAGAAAAAGTAATTAACTATGCTAAAATTTTGGCAACCAATTTGGAACAACAAGGAGAAATAGCCCTAGCGAAGAGAATCCGCGGAACGCTCACTAGAAAGAGTGGTACACTGACCTCTTTAGATAGTTTTTCGACAAAACCGGTCGATGTTGAAAGTCGAATGGACATTGTTGACATTACGATGCCCCAAATATCCGCTAAAGATGTCATTTTAGATCGATATTCTTATAATGCAATTTGTGATTTTGTTGATAGCTACACACATAAAGATTTGCTGTTGAAAGCAGGATTAGACGTCACAAATACGTTGCTCCTTTATGGTCCTCCTGGATGTGGAAAAACGACAGTTGCGCAGTATATCTCTAGCGTTACCGGTCTTCCACTTGTTACCGCAAGATTAGATGGTCTTGTTTCATCTTTGTTGGGCAGTACAGCTAAAAATATTCGGAAAATTTTCGACTATGCTTCTAAACGAGAATGTATTTTATTTTTAGATGAATTTGATGTACTTGCTAAATTGCGAGATGATAAAAATGAACTTGGGGAGCTTAAGCGAGTAGTAAATAGTTTGCTTCAAAACATTGATGGATTCAATAATGATAGCATATTGATTGCAGCAACAAATCATCATGAGTTGCTAGATCCTGCAATTTGGAGAAGGTTTTCTACCATTGTTGCACTAGAGAAACCGCAGATTTATGAAATAGATCGATACTTGAGATCGTTACTTGCTGATAAATCGACAAACTTCCTTTCGAATGAAAAAAAGGCTGAACGTATTGTTGGTGCGCTCATTGGATTAAGTTACTCGGATATAAGAACAGTTATCTTTAATGCATTAAAGGCTGTAGTCTTATCTGGGCGAGATTGTTTGACAAATTGTGATGTTTTGAAAGCTGTCTATCTTTATAGTAACCATTTTGTTGAAAATGAAGATGACTTTATTGCCTTTTTGCTTGAAAACGGGGTCACCCACAAAGAGGCAAATGATTTTCTTGAAATTCCGCTTCGTAAAATTCAAGCTGTTTCCAAAGCATTAGAACGAAAGGAGTCATAATATATGGATAACGAGAGACTTCCCATCAAGTTTTTTGCCCCACGAGAAGTCGATGAACTTCGAGTTGAAGGCAACCGTAACTCAGAACCACCTAAATGGTTACTTACTGGGCAAGAGTTAATTGATCGTTCTGCACAACTTTGGGATGCCTTTCACGCATTTTCAGATGCTTTCCAAGTGCAGATGTCATCCCCCATTCCATTTGTCTTTGTCGCTAAGATGTGTGGGGATGCCACAGCGAAATCCAGAAGAAAAGATATTATGACGCTTTTTCAAGTGGGTGAAAAAAGCAATGTTCTTGGCCTAATCAGTTCTGATGAACTAGTAGTTAAAATCGAATCACCCGTTCAAATGGACGAATTTGGCTCGCGTATTCAAGATTATGAGCAAAACAGCTACGCCATCTCTTGCCTAGAAACATTTTCGAGCTTTAAGCCCACTGTTCAGATAATGGAAGAAAATCAAACATATAAAATTAAATTAATCGATTTTCAAAATTATGAGACTAATGTTGCTATGCAACATATGTTCGAACAGAAACTGTCGGAAAAATGCATTGCATATTCTAAAACATTCTATACCGATCTTGTGCCTGTTTATAAAATCAAGTCCGTACAGGGAACCGTAATCGATGGCTTAACAGCAGATCCTTCATTTGAAATGATTCTTTCAATTGAGCCAATGCCACAGTATACTCTATCTTTGGATGTTATGGACTGCGATGACAACATCTCACCAATCTATCCCTTAGGTGGACATCGTTATGAAACATTAGGCATTCTTGACAATGGGATTGCTAATATTCCACAACTTCAGCCTTGGATGGATGGTAATCGATGGACTGTTTATCCTGAAAGTGTTATTGACGCAACCCATGGGACATTTGTTGCTGGTGTTGCACTTTATGGCGATCTTCTGGAAAATCAAGATTGGGTCGGACATAGAGGAATAAAATTACTTGATGCGACTATTTTTCCAGATCCTACCAAGGAGCGAATTGATGAAGATGATTTGATTGCAAATATTCAAGAAGCAATTAAATCCAATCATGATAGTGTAAAAATTTGGAATCTTTCAGTTAGTATTACTCGAGAAGTGAGTGACGATAAATTCTCGGACTTTGCAATGGCACTAGATGCATTGCAAGAACAGTATAATATTTTGATTTGCAAATCTGCTGGAAACTGTAGGAATTTTTTGGCACATAGACCTAAAGGACGTATTCACGAAGGTGCAGACTCTGTTCTTTCATTAGTTGTCGGTTCTATGGCGCAGGAAAAAGGAACTTATGATTTCGCAGATATTGACAATCCGTCTCCATTTACACGAGTCGGACCCGGTCCAGAGTTTATCATCAAACCAGAAGTGGCTCACTATGGAGGAAATGCAGGCATTGATGACCACGGACATTTGACAATGTCTGGAGTAAAATCTTTTTCAAATAATGGGACAACCGTTCGAAATTGCGGAACTAGTTTTTCAACTCCTAGGATTGCGGCACTAGCCACAGGTCTCTATCAAGAACTTGATGAGGAATTCGATCCTCTTTTAATTAAAGGACTGATTATTCACTCTGCAGCATATCCCCATAACCTCAAACTTCCTGAGATAGAACGAGCAAATCAAATTGGATTTGGCATTCCTCAAAATATTCGTGACATCTTGTATAATGATCCTTATGAAGCAACGCTTGTTCTTCGCGATACACTAGCAAAAGGAGAATACATTGATATCATGGATTTTCCGATGCCAAAATCTTTAATAAAGAATGGATTTTATACAGGACAGATTATTGCAACATTGGTGTATGAGCCTATTCTTGATCCGTCTCAAGGTATCGAGTACTGTCAGTCTAATGTAGATTTGAAGTTTGGAACATATAACTCCAAAACCACTCGAGATACGCAAAGACGAGGTATTTTGAATCCCGTAGGACGTCAGGGGTCACAAAACCTGTTCCGTGGATCGCTCTATAGTAAGCGCTTAATGAGAGAAAATAGCGGTGACTTTGCATTAAGAGAACGTTTGTTGATTCAGTATGGCGATAAATATTACCCTGTGAAGAAATATGCTATTGATCTATCCGAACTTTCTGAGGCAAATAAACAACATTATACAACTGCAGACAAATGTTGGTATTTATCACTGCGTGGGCTATTTCGAGAACACACCGAGCAAAAAGCTGTCCTAGAACGCAATACTCCCAGCCAAGATTTTTGCTTAATTCTTACGGTTAGGGACCCTGCTGAATCTGCGCCAATCTACAATGATATAACCCAAGGATTGGACAGCTATAATTTCTGGCATAGCAATATAAAGCTCACGAATGATATTGCAGTCACCAACTAATCCACACATTTAAGAATAAAAAAGCGCACAACAAGCGGAAGTAGAGCTATTGGATGAATCCAAAAGCTGTGCTTCCGTTTTGTGCGATATGATACTTAAAATTCGATTTTTCTTAGAGTATTAATAAATAGATATAGATTTTGTTAAAAAGTGAACATGCTTAAAGGATGCCATCAGAAGCCATGGGCTAGAAGATTAAGGGCAAAACAAAAACAGGGTGCGCCCTGCCGGACGCACCCTGCAAAAATCCACATGCGATAAGTAAGGCAGGGAGTTCCCCGACGGGAACTTCCTGTTTTTCGTTGTTTGCATGATGAGCCTGCTCCGCCTGCCACGCAGCAAATTCTCTTTGGCCTTCCTCGCTGCTCCAGCAGGCAAGAATGGCCGGGTAGAATGCCCGTGCCAGACGGTCGATGACTTCATCGGGGTAAGGGGAAGTGTTTGTGGACTTTTTCTTTTTGTTCAAACGCACGCTCCTTTGATCGTCCCACCGTGGCAAAGTCGGGCGAGAAAATCAAAGTTCCAATTTTTATCAGGCGCAAGGGCGCGGATGCTTTCCGCCCTGCACTTGCGGCTGGTGGCTCGTTGATGGCTTACAAGTGCCTGTCGTTATGCGGTCTTTTCTTCTTCAAGGGCTTCTGCAAGAGCCTTTTCCAGATAGGTTTCGATTTCAGTCAGGTAGTTAGCAGGTCGCTGCATTGCGAAGCGGAGAACCTTCTGCTTTTCCGGGTCAGTGAAATAGCTGGGATTGTTTTTGAGCGTTTTCTTCCATGAGTTTTTCATCATTTCGGTCGCACGGCTCAAAGATTTGTAAACCTTCATAAACTCGTCCGGTACATGATAGCACCGAAATTCTTCTGTTTGTGGTGTGGGCATGGGAACGGGTTCCGCTTTTTCAGGCTCAAATTCAGCGCTGGCAGATTCCAACACTTCCAATGCCTCTGGATGCAGGATTTGAGCAAGGACATCTGAACGATGCTCGACACTTGCCTGCACAAGCTTGGACATTTCTTCGTGGGTGAACTTCACTTCGCCGGAAAAGACTTTCTGCTTGATGCCGGGAGAGAGATTATCTGCGATGTCGATGCCTCGTGTATAGTGGCTGGCACGAAGAACGGAGGCACGGCTGACACCGTTTTCCTCTGCGATCCGGTCACAGGTTTTCTTTCCAGAGTGGTGGTTATCACCGTGATCACCACCACTTTTCTTTGCTAAAGTGTACTGATTGCCCCGAAAGATTTTTGCAGCCTTCTTCTCGGCTTCGTACTGCTTCCCAAGCAGATAGCGTTTCTGTTCGGGACTCAGGTTTCGCCGTCCCAACTGATTCCGGCAAATCCACGCAATGGCTTCTTCGCGGTTCTCAAATCGGAGCGGCATGGTGGAGAAATAAATCTCTGGGTGCTTTTGGAGGATTGCATAACGATTGTGTCCGTCAACAAGTGTGTTGTTCCACACGATCAAAGGAGAAATCAGCTTGCCCTCTTTGAGGATGTTTTCTTCAAGCTGCTTAAATTCATCATCGGTCAGAGGAGGAATCTGGGACTGGAACTCCGGATCGATTTTCAGGTTGATCATACGCACACTCCTTTATCTCTCCTGCTGCGCCGGTTCTTCCTCCCGGAAAAAGGACGCAACATTCTGCTTTGCGGTTTTCAGTTTGAGCAGTTCTTCCTTGGCTTCCTTGTACTGCTCGTAGAACTTCGCCTTTTCGGATGCCAACTGCGCATACTCGGCTTCCAGCTTTTTCGGGCTGGGCAGCTTTGTGATGTTGTTTGCCTTGAAATAGGCTGCTGCCGCCCGGTACGCTGTCAGCTCTGCACGGTGCTGCTCCTCAAAGGCTGCGGGTCGTTTGGCAGTCTTTAACTGCTGCGCGACGCTCTTGGTGCTGGCGTAGGCTGCGACATGATAGCGCAGCTCTTTGTTGGCCTTCATGCGGCCTTCGAGGTCTTTCACCACTGCCAGTGCGTCGTGATACTTGGTTTCCAGTTCGGTGATGCGCTGGTTCAGGTCATCCTCGTTGAGCAAATCTTTCTCCTGCAAGAGGATCAGAGTTTGCGACATGGCTTTGAGGTTGAACTTCTTTGCCCAACATTCGTAGCCAATGCCCTTGCCTTCGGTCAGCTTTGCCTGAATATCGATCAGCTTTGCAAGGTTGGTCGGTTTGGACTGTACCTTGGGTTTGCGCTCTGCGTTTGCCTGCAACGTGGCAAGCACTGCCGCCTTATCGAACTTGTCACCGAGATGTTTCGCTCGAATGAACTTCGTTCTGCCAGAGGGCAAATAGCTGAGCTGTCCACGGCTTTCCTTGACCGTGATGCCGTACTGCTGCATGAGCCTATCAGAAAATTCTTCAAAACTCGTTGTGCGGTACAGCACTGAAGAAATCTGTTTCCGTAAAGTGTCTTTCACGGTTTCAAACTTCTTCTGCTTGGGCGGCTGTCCGGCTGCGGTGAGGGCTGCGTTTGCAAGATCAAGTTTCTGTTGCCCACGCCGCCTTGCCCAATATTCGGCCTCGCTGACACGCTCCTTCGAGCCGTTGAGCAGGTCAATCTGGTACAGTCCGGCACCCTCGCACAGTTCCATGACCTCGACACGCAAGTGCCGCATGGTCTGGGCCGTGCTGGAGTGTTTCATGCCCTCTAGCCAGTCGCGGGGCTTCTGCATATAAGGCTTGCGCTCCACCTCTCGTGTTCGGATGCTGCCAATCACGATGTGGACATGGATGTTTCCCGAATGGTTGTGCCCATCCGGGTGAGTGCAGACGATGGCGGGATGACCGGGGAAGTTTTCTTCGCAGAATTTCAGGCCAAGTGCCTGTGCCTTTTCCATGGTCAAGCCGTTGTCGGCTGCATCTCTTGGGTCAAAGCTGATGATATACTGGTGGCTTTTGATATCACCATGCTGGGTGTTCTTGCCATACTTGCGGTTTGCCAGCAGACAGGCCGTTGCAAACGAGAAATCGCCACACTCAAGGGTGTCGAGCAGGTACGAATCCCGCAGCTTCGGTCTGCCTTGTTCGTCCAGAAGCTGTTTTCCGGTGAACGCGTCGTGCTGGTAAACGAGGTACGCTTCGATGGCGGTGTAATCCGAGTTCTTAGAGCTGATATGCTTGAGTGTTGCCATACAGTTCACCCAGAACTTTCTCGGCGCTGAGCCGGAATGCAGTCAGGTCTGCAAGTTCGTCAAGGAGTTTCGCCCGGATCTGCTCGGTGTCTGCACCGCCGGAATTGAAGTGCCTTGCAAGCTGGTTGAGATTGCTGCCCACCTTGCTGCACTGGGCAAGCAAAGTGGAAACAGCGGTCAGGGTTTCTTCTCCGCCGCCGGCAACGATGATTGTTTTCTCGATCTTGACGTTGTGGATGGCACGGCGGATAAAAGTGGAGAGGGAGAGATTCAGGAGTTTGCAAGTGAGTTCCAGTGACGCTTTTTCCTCCGCTGTCACACGGAACTTGATGACGTGCGTTTTGTTGTTCGGCGTGTCGTGGTGCTGGGAATTGCTAGGAATCGGTTGAACATTCGTTTTGGTCATTGTACCTCCTGTCTGTTCGATAACTCCTCGGTGAAGTTATGTAAGCACGACACGCCGTTGCTGTTCGCACCGTCAGGTGCGAACCATGAGCAGGGTTTGGGGTTGGACCGCGTTTGCGAAGCGCAGCGCAGCAATGAAAGCCCCAGTGGGGCTTTTAAGCGGCAGAACGGTCTGCGATAGCAGATGGAGGGGCCTCGCCCCGACAAGTTCTACAAATATTTCCAAATTGTTAAGACGCAAAAAATAAGTAGCTGGGCTCTGCTCATGTAATGGGGTCACCGTTTGCTCCGAACGAAGTTCCTGCCCCTGTTTGTGCAGCGGCGTTGTCCGGCTCGCTCACAGAAAGTGTGAGGTCGTGGCACAGTATCTCGTTCAGACGGCTTATGAAGGATTCAAGGTTCGGTATGAAGAAAGCCGGGCGCAGTGCGGACACTACGTCCGGCTTCTTTCAAGCACAAGAATAACACTTTGAGGTTGTACAGCCAACAACTGTAAATAAAATTCGGAGATTTGTACAACCACATAAGGTTCTATTTGTAAAAAAATACCGCCCATGCAGCGCAGCGATGATTTTGTCGGGTGAATCGGCGGCAAAATGAATCGGGTGTGTTGCGGGCGGTACGTTCTTTCTGGGCAATCGTCCACTGAAAGTGGTGGTTATCACGGTGAGAACCACCACTTTTGTCAGTAGGATTTGGAATAAAGGGTATCATGAAAGTGTAGGTGCGTCAATATTGTTTTGCGAAATTTATTGCGGTAAAGCGGTAGAAGTATCACTAATATCTTCCGAAACGGCCAGATTTTCCTGCTTCAGTACAATTTTGACCGTCGTGCCGGATTCATCACTGTCAAAATCAAACCCAAAGGCCTTGTAAAGCATAGACAGCCGCTCGTAGATGTTTTTCAAGCCAATGCCGTGTCCCTGCGGTTTGACTGTGAAGGTTCGTATCTTAGTTAGCTTCTCTGGTTTGACAGGCTTTCCAGTATTGTGAACAATCAATGTCAAGGTATCATCCTCTGCTTGCACGATCACATCGATTTTGCAAACTTCATCACTGTCCTCCACGCCATAATGGATTGCGTTTTCTACAAGCGGCTGCAAGGTAAAGTGCGGCAAGGACCATTGCTCCAGTTCACCGGATGCCGTCAGCGTAAACTCCGCACGGCTCTTATAGCGAAGTTGCTGAATGGCGATGTAACTGCCTGCCAGCTGTACATCTGCTGCCGCGGTAGAATTCTGGCGCGGGCTGAGGGCGGCACGGAGAATGTCGCCCAGACTGACGATCATCTTACAGGCATCTTCCCGGTTGCCTGCTTTGACCAGCCAGTTCAGCGTTCCGAGGGTGTTGTATAAGAAGTGCGGGTTGATCTGTGCCTGCAGCATCTTATACCGGGTTTCCTGCAGGAGAATCTGTTTTTCGTAATTCTCATGGATCAGTGTGTCGATCTTGCCCAGCATGGAATCAAATTCTTTTGTCAATGTGCCAATTTCATCTGCCGAGATGTCTTTCGGCAACAGGGCGCGGGCTGCTGCAAAGTTACCCTCCTGCTGGTCAACCGTCTGCACCGCTTCGCCCAGAGTATGGATTGGCTTTGTGACAAGGCGCGCCATATGCAGAAGCACCCATGCAAACAGAAGCAGAATCGCACATTCACCGAATATCAGGGCATTTCGAGCCGCATTGATTTGGCCATAGATTTCATGGTAGTCAAATACACTGCATAGCCGAAGTCCAGTAAGTGAACTGGTTTGCCAGCAGATGAATTTTTTCTTGCCGCTCAAGGTCTGGATCTTATAACCCTGTGCGCTGTCCGGCAGCACAACGGCATCCGCCGCCTTACCGCTGTGATAAACCAGCGTCTGACAATTGTACAGATACAGTTCAGATGGTTTGCTGGAAAGGCGGTGAATCTCATTGTCCAGCAATTTCCCGACATTCAGTGCTACCACAACGGTGCCCAGTTTTTTCAGGCTCATGTCCTGACTGCGCAAGATTCTCCGCCCACAGAGGATGTACGGATAGTCTGCACTGTCGGATGACACCAGTGTAAAGCCGCCGGGGGTCTGGTTCAGCGACATTTCAAGGGCGGTCAACCGGGCCGCACCGGGGTCGGGCATATCCTGCCCGATGGTCAGTGTATGTCCATACAGATCGGTATATTGCAGGCTGCTGATTTGCCCGTCCTGATAGATTTTTTCCAGCAGGAGCGGGCGGATGCCTGTGAGCAGATAATAGTAATTTGCTGTCTCCGGGTCTGCGTTTGAAAGGGCGTTCATCTGCTGCTGAATCGTGGAATCCACGGCGATGCTGCGGGTCAGGGTGTCAATGCCCTGAATATCATCGTCCACCTTCTGCACGAAAAAATCCAGTTCCTGCAGGGATTTCTCATAGAACTTTTCCTCAAAGACTGAAAGTCCCAAATGCAGTGCGCCGATCATCAGCGCACCGCTGAGCAGGGTCAGTACCGCAAAGATACCGACAAATTTCTGTGCCAGCGGTAAATCAAGAAACTGTTTTTTGGCTCGGTGGAACATGGCCTTTCCTCACATTTCGTTTACTGCCCCCAGTGCTGCTCCATAAGCCGCCAAAGGGTGTCATCATCCGGGTGATTGTCCGTGTTCAGGATCAGCATCACACGGCGGTCCGCTTCGCTGTCGTTAAACTCCCGCATCCATTCGTAAAAATGCGGGCCTTCGCCCATTGTACGTGCAAAGCTCATCAGGTAACCACAAAGCTGTGCCGACTGTTTAACATCAGTTTGACACTCGTTGGCGTAAAAGTCAATCCATTTTCCATGTTCCCGGTTCCGCATGGCAGCATTTGCGGCAGTGTAGGCATTTTTTGCCCGGCCTGCCTGATAGAAGCAATGCTTCCAGTCGCCCACGAAACCGGCCTCCAGTGCTGCGCATACGTCCTCGCCGCCCTCTGCCCAGAATGTGTAGAGCTGTGCCTGCATCAAAAGCGTATCCTGAAAAAGTGTCCGTGCGGCACCAGTCAGAGTGGCAGCAGTAGCTTCGCATTGGCGAAGATACTGCTCATAGTTTTGCATGGCTTCTCGGAATTTTTCACCGCACCATGCTGCCTGCCCGCTCAGAGCCGGACGGTCACATAGCCAGTTCAGGTCCTCGCTGGGCTGGGTGCGGTCACGGAGGAACTGGGTAATAAGCATCCTGGGCACATGGTTGTAAAATTGATCACCTGCATGGTCGTCCGGGTGTTCCCCGTACGATACGGCATGGTCCGCATATCCGGCAAGGCATTTTGCCACGGGCAGGGCATTGGCTTTGCCGTAGTAAGCCTGTGCATAAGCGATGCAGTGTCCCTCCGGGTCGGCGGTGCCGTTCTGCCAGAGCTGGGCGATATAATCCAGCAGATATGCATGGGGTTTGACGTTGGAGCAGTTGATGAGCCAATAATCGTCCACACCGTGACGGAGAGCATTGGTCAGCTCCTCGCAGACAAACTCCGTGCTGTTGGGCAGCATGGTAATGTGACTTGCCGCCTGCAAATCATAAAAGGATGCGTGATAATACAGACCATGCGCACCGGTATCGCCCTGCGGAGGCAGTGCTTTCACACGCGGATTGCTGTTACCCTGACGGCGGCTGACCATCTTGCCGAAACCATTGTCTGCCCAGATTTTGATCACCTCGTCCGGCAGATCAAGGCAGCCCTGCTGGTACAGTTCCATAGTCTCCCCATACAGATTGGTGCAGCAGACGGCATGCGGGTCGCTGTGCTTGACCAGATCATACTGTTCCCGGATGAGGGAGGAAATCAGTGCGCCCCGCTTTTCCGGGGTGTCGTACTGGGGGTCGTCCTCCCAGAAGGGTTTATCGCCCTGCCCCCGGAACCCGATGTTCCAGACGGTGGGTGTATTTTTTTGCCGGTCAATGGCCTGCTGCCAGAGCGCGCGGAACTTTTCCGGGTAGAGACTGAACTTTGGTTCCAGCTCCGGGTACGCCTGCACAAACATTTCGGCTCCCAGCGGCTCGGCATGGTGGTGGGTGATGATGAGGCCCATATCCGCTGCAAGATCATGGTAGCGGTGGCCGTTTTTGCCCGTGCCGGGAATCACCAGATTGCCGCCCAGCCGCAGCAGCGTCTCAAAGACCATCACAAAGGGCATCTCGCTGCGGCGTTCCACCTTCCAGTGGGAAATCAGAGTTTCATCGTTGACGAACCAGCCGCGGTACCGTACCCGTGCGGGCTTGCTTTCATATGTGAAATTCTGCGGCACAGTCACGCCATCGGTCTGGATAAATTTCTGATCGTTCCAGAACCAGAAGGGCTGCACACCCAGAAAACGGCGACTGATTTCAAACAGACCGTATACAAAGCCGAGGGCATCGGCGGCGGTCAGCATCAGTCTGTCCTCATGCACCTGCAGGCAGAAACACTCCGGCGGAAGGTCACTATCCTTTGCAAGAACGATATCGCCGCCGGGCATTCCGGTCTCTGTGAATACAGCTTTCTTATCTCTCTGCAAGGCAGAGATGGCATACTGTACGGGCTTTGGCGGCTCCGTAGCAACGATCTGACTATTCCGGTTGAGAATCATACACAAAAACCTCTCTTTTGAAAAAAGGCACTGTACGCGCCGCACAGTGCCTTGATGAATGAACTTAACCCTTGATGCCGTCAGTGGCGATACCTTCAACGATATATTTCTGGAACAGGATGAACACGATGATGACCGGCAGCAACGACAGCACCGACATAGCGAACAGACC
>ERZ827490.4036-NODE-4036-length-12149-cov-3.071606_pt1 | contig 12149 bp, 9 predicted proteins | sample MGYA00519770_ERZ827490 | MGnify/ENA primary metagenome ERZ827490 (study PRJEB31778, sample SAMEA3449324) | human gut metagenome | biome: human gut; feature: human-associated habitat; material: faeces | place: United Kingdom | collected 2010/2012 ...
GCGACATCCGTCGGGTCAACGTGAACATCGCCGCCACCACAGTGGAGAATTACCGCAAGCTCAAGGACGCCGGCATCGGCACCTATATCCTGTTCCAGGAGACCTACAACAAAAAGAGCTATCTGGAACTGCATCCCACCGGCCCCAAGCACGACTACGACTACCACACCGAAGCCATGGATCGTGCCATGGACGGCGGCATTGATGACGTAGGTCTGGGCGTTCTGTTTGGCTTGGAGGGCTATCAGTACGAGTTCGCCGGCCTGCTCATGCACGCCGAGCACCTGGAAGCCGTCCACGGCGTGGGGCCCCACACCATCAGCGTCCCCCGCGTCAAGAAGGCGGACGACATCGACCCGGACGTGTTCGACAACGGCCTGGCAGACGATATGTTCCAGAAGATCATCGCCTGCATCCGCATCGCCGTCCCCTACACCGGCATGATCATCTCCACCCGTGAAAGCGAAGCCGTCCGAGAAAAGGCCCTCCACCTGGGCATCTCCCAGATCAGCGGCGCTTCCCGCACCTCTGTGGGCGGCTACACCGAAAAGATCCGCCCCCACGACTCTGAGCAGTTCGATGTGTCCGACCAGCGTTCTCTGGACGAGGTGGTGGACTGGCTCATGAAGATGGGCTTCATCCCCTCCTTCTGCACCGCCTGCTACCGAGAAGGCCGTACCGGCGACCGGTTCATGAGCCTGTGCAAGAGCGGTCAGATCTTGAACTGCTGCCACCCCAACGCCCTGATGACCCTGACCGAATACCTGGTGGATTATGCCTCTGAGGAGACCAAAAAGACCGGCTACGCCCTCATTGAGCGGGAGCTGGCTAAGATCACCAACGAAAAGGTCAAGGCACTAGCCACCCAGCATATTGCTGACATCAAGGCGTCCAACCGCCGCGATTTCCGGTTCTGAGGAAGGAGGTGTCACGATGGGACTGAATGACCGCCCCTCTGGCGAACGGGTACACATCAGCTTCTTCGGTCTGCGCAACGCTGGGAAGTCCAGCGTGGTCAATGCCGTCACCGGCCAAGCCCTCTCCCTGGTCTCCCAGGTGAAGGGCACCACCACCGACCCGGTGCAGAAGGCCATGGAGCTGCTGCCCATCGGCCCCGTGGTCATCATTGATACCCCTGGTATTGACGATGTAGGCGGCCTGGGACAGCTGCGTGTCCAGCGTGCCCTCCAGGTGCTGGACAAGACCGATGTGGCCATCCTGGTGGTAGACGGCACCCTGGGGATGCAGCCGGACGACCGGCAGCTGACAGAGCAGTTCCAAACACGGAACATCCCTTACCTGGTGGTCTACAACAAGGCCGACCTGCTGGACGCACCGCTGGCCTGTCAGCCCAATGAGATCGCCGTCAGCGCCAAGACCGGCCAGAACATCTACGAGCTGAAAGAGCGCATCGGCCGCCTGGCCGGCGCTCAGGAGAACACCAAACACCTGGTGGCCGACCTGATCGACCCTGGTGACGTGGTGGTTCTCGTCACTCCCATCGACTCCGCCGCCCCCAAGGGACGGCTCATCCTGCCCCAGCAGCAGGTCATTCGGGACATCCTGGACGCCGGCGGCATCAATGTAGTGGTCAAGGAGAGTGAGCTGACCGCCGCTCTGGCTGCTCTGGGCAAGCGTCCCAAGCTGGTCATCACCGACTCTCAGGCTTTTCAGGCCGTCAATCGGGACACGCCGGAGGACATTTTGCTCACCTCCTTCTCCATCCTGTTCGCTCGCTACAAGGGCAACTTGGCCGAGGCCGTCCGGGGTGCCGCCATGCTGGACAAGCTTCAAAATGGGGACAGCGTCCTCATCTCAGAGGGCTGTACCCATCACCGGCAGTGCGGGGACATCGGCACAGAGAAGCTCCCTAACTGGCTGAAACAGTACACTGGCTGCGACCTGGACTATCACTTCACCTCCGGTCGGGAGTTCCCCCAGGATCTTTCTCCCTACGCCCTGGTCATCCACTGCGGCGGCTGTATGCTCAACGAACGGGAGATGCAGTCCCGCATCCGTCACAGCCTGGACTGCCATGTGCCCATCACCAACTACGGCATTGCCATCGCCCAGATGCACGGCATCCTGGCACGCTCGCTGGGACCCTTCCCCCACCTGGCTGCGCTGCTGACCCCATAACTCATTCGCTTGAACCAGAGAGCAGCACCACGCATATCGTCAAGCCAAGATGCGCTATGCGTTCCCCAATGAAAGTTCTATATTTTATGTTGCTCCTTTTGCGTCTTCGCTGCCCTCTCCTTCTATACAAAGGCCCACCACCCGATCGTGTGGTCGGCCTTTTCCCTGTTCTGACACATCCCCCTAAAAATCTGCTTCTCGAACCATTTCTTCAATCTATGGTTTCATTATATATATGTATTTGCTATTTTGCGCACATTCTACTATAATACAATCAGACAAAGAGTTCAGGGGTTTTCCCCAAGACCACTGTCATAAAATGCACTCCCTTACCGAAAAAATGCATTAACCCCCTCCTACTTACACGCAGAACGTCTTTTTATCAAGACGCCAACTGACCCCCCTCCTCCTATAAATAGAAATCCCCTCCGATCGGATCGGAGGGGATTTCTATTTTGCAGATACCGTGTCATCACATAAGCGTCATTGCAGCTTGCAGCACTGCCGCTCCCCCCTTCCCCACTGCAAATCCGTGCGTCTCCACGTCCGCCCGTGCAGCGTCTCATACATGGCGTTCTGGCGCAGAAAAGCCAATCTGTATGTATTCACACAGGCACAAATGCCTTGTGACCACAGAAGCCTCCTGACAGCCTGAGAGACACATAAGCAGATAAAGAAGAATTCTGTTTCTGTACCTCCTTTTGCGCCGCCGCAGTAAGCAAACAAAAAAACACTCATTCATGACGCAACCATCATGAATGGGTGTTTTTCTGTGCTGATTATGATATTCCTTCCGTCTGCCTTACACAAACAGCGTCTCCAAAATCTCTGGCAAAGTGATCGTACCAAAGTACCGCTCCAACGGGAGAGCCTCCAGACGCTGCTTCAATTCGTCCTGACGATAAGGCGCCCCACGCAAAGCGTTCTCTACCTCGTCCAGAGAGGTCAGAGAGAGGAAATCCCCATAGAAGCGGAGATCCACAATGTTGCCATCTTTCGCCTGAAGACCAACCTCCAGAATGCCGCCTGGCCACTTGCGCTTATTGTGAAAGGTAAAGCGGGGAGAACGTCCGTAAGTCCATTCCCAGGTGTCATATTTGCGCTCTTTCAGAGCCTGCACCGCCGCCAGTTCCTCTGCTGTCAAAGTGCCTGTCTCCAAGCCTTCGCCGCCGAATGCATCCTTCAGGTACTGCCAGAAAGCGGGCAGATCCATATCCTTCTTCAGGAAGGATCGGATATTCCCCACACGAGAGCGCACGGACTGAGTGCTCTTGGATTCAAATTTAGCCGGATCTGCCCGCAGTGCGCCGGCGATCATGCTGGGATCGGAGTCAAAGAGCAGCGTCCCGTGAAAGAGCATCCGCTTGCCCAGCAGGCGCTGCGCCGTGCCGGAAATCTTGCGGCCTTCTACCAGAATGTCATTGCGGCCAGAGGCTTCCGCCTGAAGACCCAAACCCTGGAGCGCCTCCACCACCGGACGAGTAAACTGCTGATAGCTCATGTCAGCTGCGTTCTCCACATCCGTGATAAAGGAATAGTTCAGATTCCCCATATCGTGGTAAACTGCGCCGCCGCCGGTTGTACGCCGGACAACATGGATGTGATGCTCCTCCACAAAATCAGGGTCGATCTCCGCCGCCGTGTTCTGGTTCTGCCCCACCACGATGGTGTTGTCATTTTGCCAGAGCAAAAGGTACGGACGATCCTGCCGGTTTCTCAGCACCGTCTCCTCAAATGCCAGGTTGTAGGCCGGATCGGTGCTGTTGGTTTCCAGATACATGGTCGACTTGCTTGCAGACATTGTGGATTCCTCCTTGCGATGAAAGATTTTCCGGTGGGCATTTCCCACCTGCTGTCATGACCGTTCAACACAGTGCAACAACCACCACTCCGGCACCGCAGGATGCACAAGCAGCACTTCACTTCCTCGCGTACGTCAGGCGGCGGAGATTCTCTCCAAGATACAGGTGGAATCACTCCTCCTGCAAGAGAACCTAAACCGTCTCCTGACGCACGGCAGGGGTAGGAAGCAAAGGAACCATCGCTGCTGGAGAAATCGAGGATAAGAGTAAATGAGCCGAATGCAATGGATAAGAGCAGCAGCGCTAGGTTTTGAAATGCCGGAAGTACTCTGATGACAAGGCGGAAAACTCTGATACCCAGGTATTATGCTGTCATGCAGTACACAGACTTCATGACATACAAGCCTGTCAGCTTACTTCTTCTTTTTAGACGGGATGTGGATAGCACGACCCAGGGCATCCAGAGCGCATTCCCGAATGGTCTCGGTCACAGTGGGGTGAGAGTGGATGGTGGCAATGATCTCATCCAGGGTCATCTCATCAGAGATAGCCAGGGCGCCCTCTGCGATCAGATCGGTTGCGCGGGGCCCGATGATGTGCATACCCAGGATCTCGCCATATTCCTTGCCGGCGATGATCTTGACCACACCTTCGCCGCCATTCAGGATCAGAGCCTTGCCGTTGGCGTTCATGGGGAACTTGCCCACGATGTAGTCGATGCCCTGTGCCTTTGCCTGTTCCTCGGTCAGACCAACGGAAGCGGCTTCCGGTTCAATGTAGACACAGGTGGGGTTGGTGCGCTCGTCATAGACAGCGGGGATACCCATGATGTTCTCTGCGGCCACTTCGCCCATAGCGGATGCGGTGTGAGCCAGCTGTGCGTGACCGAACACGCAGTCGCCGATGGCATAGACGCCGGACACGTTGGTCTCCATCTTGTCGTTGACGATGATGCGGCCCCGTTCGTTGTCCAGACCGCCTGCTGCCAGATCCAGTGCATCGGTGTTGGCACGGCGGCCGATAGCCACCAGTACCTTTTCTGCTTCAAAGCTGACGGTTTCGCCCGCCTTGTTCTTGCAGACGACCTTTGCGCCGACGGGAGAGGATTCGATGCTCTGAACCGGGCATTCCAGATGGAATTCCATGCCCATCTTCTTCATGTGGGCAACACCGACCTTAGTCAGGTCGCCGTCCAGCATGGGCAGCATATGATCCAGTGCTTCGACGACAGTGATCTTGGTGCCGAACGCAGCGTAAGCACACGCCAGTTCCAGACCGATGACGCCAGCGCCGATGACGACCATGCTCTTGGGGAGCTGTTCCAGGCTCAGCGCGCCGGTGGAGTCGATGCAGTTGGGATTTTCCTTCAGGCCGGGGATGGGGGGCTGGGTGTTAACAGAGCCAGTAGCCACGATGATAGCATCAGCAGTCATCTCTTCGGTGGTGCCGTCTGCCTTCTTGACAGAGAGCTTGCCCGGTGCCACAAACTTGGCTTCGCCGTCGATCTTTGCGACCTTGTTTGCCTTGAACAGGCCAGCGATACCGCCGGTCAGCTGCTTGGAGATGGCATTCTTATGGGCGATGACCTGGGGGAAGTTGACGGTGACATTGTCCACTTCCACGCCGATGTCCTTGCCCTGATGCTTGATGTCCTCAATCAGCTCTGCGCTGTGCAGCAGGCACTTGGTGGGGATGCAGCCCACGTTCAGGCAGGTGCCGCCCAGGTGCTTCTGTTCGATGACAGTGACCTTTGCGCCCAGCTGAGCCAGACGGATGGCAGCCACATAGCCGCCAGGGCCGCCGCCGATGACGATCACACGCTTGTCGCCGGCAGGCTTTGCCGGTGCCGCAGCAGCTGCGGGCGCTGCGGCAGGTGCTGCGGGAGCAGCGCCGCCTACCTGTTCGCCCGGCTGGCCGATGTAGCCCAGCAGGCCCTTGACGGGGATATCCTCGTCCTCTTGTGCCACGATCTTCAGCAGCACACCGTCATGCTCGCTGACCACTTCGTTGGTCAGCTTATCGGTGGTGATCTCCAGGATGGCTTCGCCAGCCTTCACGGCATCGCCTTCCTTTTTCAGCCACTTAGAGACGGTGCCTTCTTCCATGGTCAGCCCCAGCTGGGGCATGGTAATTTCAAAAGCCATAGGTTCGCCCTCCTCAGAGCAGAATATTCAGCGGGCTCTGCAGCAGGTCGCGCAGATCCATAGCAAACTTCGCTGCCACGGCACCGTCCATGAGACGATGGTCCAGAGTGAAGGACAGGCGCATGACCTGATGCTTGCTGATGTTGCCCTCGTCGTCCATCTGCAGTTCATCTTCGATGGAGCACACGCCCAGGATAGCGGCGTTGGGCTGGTTGACGATGGGGGTAAAGGTTTCAATACCGAACATACCCAGGTTGCTGACCGAGAAGGTGGAACCCTTGTATTCATCGGGAGTGAGCTTGTTTTCCTTGGCGCGGGTTGCCAGATCCTTTGCCGTAGCGGACAGCTCGTCCAGACCCATCTTGTCTGCGTCACGGATGACGGGGACAATCAGGCCGGCGTCCAGTGCCACTGCCATGCCCAGGTTGACATGGGTGTGCTGGATCATCTGGTTGCCGTCATAGCTGACCAGGATCTCAGGATGCTGACGCAGCACCTTGGCGGTAGCCTTCAGAACCAGGTCGTTGACGGAATACTTCTTGCCGGTCTTGGCCAGCAGATCCTTCCGGAACTTCATCAGCTCGGTGACGTCCACCTTGGTATTCTGGGTAACGGGCGGGATCTCAGTATGAGACTGGAGCATACGCTCGGCAACGACCTTGCGCATACCGCTGAGCTTGACGACGGTATCGCCATCCATCAGCTCCACATTGGTCTTTGCAGCAGGTGCTGCTGCGGGAGCGGGAGCTGCGGCTGCGGCAGCAGGTGCTGCCTTCTGGGCTTCTGCTGCGGCATAGATGTCCTTTGCCACGATACGACCAGAGGGGCCGGAACCAGTGAGGGTGGAATAATCCACGCCCATGCCAGCGGCCAGCTTCCGTGCGAAGGGAGAGATACGGATCCGCTTGCCGGATGCGTCAGCCACAGGTGCTGCTACGGGTGCGGCAGGAGCGGCGGCAGCGGCGGGTGCTGCTTCGGGAGCAGCTGCGGCAGCAGGAGCTGCTGCGCCATCGCCCACCTGTTCGCCCGGCTGGCCGATATAAGCCAGCAGACCCTTGACGGGGATGTCATCGCCTTCCTGGGCGACAATCTTCAGGAGCACACCGTCATGTTCGCTCACGACTTCATTGGTCAGCTTGTCGGTGGTGATCTCCAGGATGGCCTCGCCAGCCTTCACCTCATCGCCTTCCTTTTTCAGCCACTGAGAGACGGTGCCCTCTTCCATGGTCAGCCCCAGCTGGGGCATCAATACTTCATATGCCATGTCAGTTTCCTCCTCACTTGTTCAGCACGCGCTTGACTGCGGCAACGATGTCTGCCGGGTGGGGGAAGTTCTCGTCTTCCAGCACGGGGCTGAAGGGAGAGCAGATGTTCAGGCCGCACACACGTTCCACGGGAGCGTCCAGCTCATCGAACAGTTCTTCGGAAATCTCAGCAGAGAGCTCGCCAGCGAAGCTGCCGCGCTTGACTTCTTCGGAGACGATGATGGCGTTGTGGGTCTTGGAAATGGATGCCTTGATTGCGTCCCAATCCAGGGGAACCAGGGATCTCAGATCCAGCACTTCCACATCAATGCCTTCCTGTTCCAGGGTCTTTGCCGCTTCCAGAGCGAAGTTGACTTCACGGGACCAGGAGATGATGGTCAGATCCTTGCCCTCGCGCTTGACCTTTGCCTGACCCAGGGGGATGGTGTATTCGCCTTCCGGAATTTCTTCCTTATGGGCGTACAGCAGCTTGTGTTCCAGGAAAATGACGGGGTCTTCGTCACGGATTGCAGTCTTCAGCAGACCCTTTGCATCCTCTGCGGAACAGGGAGCGACAACCTTCAGGCCAGGGAAGTGGCAGAAGAAGTTCTCCAGGGACTGAGAATGCTGACCTGCGTTGCGGCGGCCGGCGCCCATGGGTGCACGCAGCACCATAGGAACGCTACACTGACCACCGGTCATGTAACGGATCTTTGCTGCCTGGTTGAACAGGGGGTCTGCACATTCGGTAGCGAAGTCATCGTACATCAGCTCCACTACGGGATGCATCCCGCGCATTGCTGCGCCGACAGCCATACCTACAAAGCCTTCTTCGGAGATCGGGGTGTCGATCACACGGTTGGGGCCAAATTCATCCAAAAAGCCACGGGTAATGGCGAACACGTTGCCCATAACAGCCATGTCTTCGCCCATAATAAACATCTTGTCATCCCGAAGCATTTCTTCATGCAAGGCTTCACCGATGGCCTTGCTGACGGTGATTTTCTTGCTCATCTTGCCACGCACCTTTCGTTATCAGTCACATACATATCATCCAGCACAGTAGCGGGATCGGGATAGGGGGATTCGTCTGCGAACTTCACAGCTTCGTCCATCTCTGCCTCTGCTTCTGCCTTGACAGCATCCAGTTCTTCCTGAGTGGCACCCAGCTTCATCAGGCGTTCGCCCAGCAGCATGATGCCGTCCTTCTTCAGAGCCTCTTCCATGTATTCCTTGGGACGATACACAGCAGGATCGCCGCAATAGTGGCCCTGATAACGGTAGACCTTTGCTTCCACCAGATAGGGGCCCTTGCCGGAACGAGCGTGTTCCATAGCCACCTGCATTGCCTCATAGACTTCGGTGGGGTTGGTGCCGTCCACCACAGCGTATTCTACGCCGTAAGCAGCAGCACGGGAGGCCAGATCCGGAGTGTTGGTCACGCGATGGATCTCGGTAGAGACGCCATAGCAGTTGTTCTCAATGAACCAGACCATGGGCAAATGCCAAGTGGCAGCCATGTTCAGAGATTCATGGAAGGAGCCTTCATTGGTGGAGCCATCCCCGAAGCAGCCTACGCTGACGGAGTCATCACCCATGATCTTGGAAGCCAGAGCACTGCCGGCGGAGATGAGCTGGCCGGCACCAACGATGCCGTTTGCGCCCAGGTGGTTCATCTTCTTCATATCAGCGATGTGCATGGAGCCGCCCTTGCCCTTACAATAGCCGGTGACCTTGCCGAACAGCTCAGCCATAGCCAGCTTAGCGTCTGCACCTCTGGCGATTGCGTGGCCATGACCACGATGGGTGGAAGTGAAATGATCTTTGGGCTCGATGGCTGCGAAGGCGCCTGCTTCAGCTGCCTCCTGACCGATGCTCAGATGAATGTTGCCTGCCAGCATGCCCTTGGTGAAGCAGTCTGCTGCGTGCTCTTCAAATGCACGAATCCGAACCATAGTCCGGTAAAACTCCATCAGCTGATCTTTTGTATACTTTTCTTTTGTAGCCAATGATCTCACGCCTTTCTTATCCGTGTTGTGGTTGAATTTATACTTGACGAGGAGCGAAAATGGGAACTTCCAGGTTCTCATCGAACTGACGTCCCATGACCATCCCCTCGATTTCTGCAATAATTACGTCTACGGTCAGCAGAACCTTCGTGCCCTCGACCAGGTGACCGCCGTGGGCATTGCCGTAGCGGTCGCTCAGTGCCATATGGACATGCAGGTTGGTGTTGCCTTCCGCGTCATGGCAGATGATGCCGGAGCCATTTGTCAGCTCGATGGGGCCAGTCAAATGCAGAACCTCACCATAGCCATAGCCCGCCTTGCAATAGGCCACGCCGTCCAAGCTGCCGATTGCGCTGAGGATCACGCCGCTGTTGATACCACTGCGGTGACAAGCTTCCTCCAGCCCCTTCAGTACATCCGTTCCCGGACGCAGCCGGATGGCCAGCACTCTGCCCAAGTGGCCTTGTGCCATTTCCAGAATATCATTGCGATCAGTCATCGCTCTGCCTCCTATCTTTTCACTTTGCTTACAATTCGATCCGCTCATACGGCTCACTCAGTGGGAGAACCTGTAGATTCTCCGCCCCCGGAGCGCTCAGCCGCCGTCGGACACTTTCTCGCATATGCATGCGGTCATCCTCCCGGAAGGGGATATGATACACGCCGATATGCTCTGCTGCCAGTGCGCCATGAAACAACCGTTTGTCAAACAGCGCCTGGAAAAACAGTGGATTCACAAATGCCGCCTCCAGCGAAACACCGGCTACCTGCGTGAGCGACTCATGCAGATAGTCTGTATCCGCTGTGAACAGCACCTCTCGCCCATCGAAGGCGATCCGGTAGCATACATGGGGCACGCCATAAAATTCTGGCCCCAAATGCTGCGTCCGGAAGGCTTGCAGGCGGATATGCTCTCCCACCTGCCACACGGCGTGATCCGTCACATGTGACAGACAGGCGCAAGGGATTTTCCTGTGTGCCAGGAAGTGCTTTAATTCCTGTACCTGCGGTGCGCTGTCCTCTGGGAAGAACAACGCCTTCACCGGCCGATCCTCCACCAACTCCATGGTCATCTCTGGGGAGAAGTGATCCGGATGGAAGTGGGTGAACAGCAGACAGTCCAGCTGTTCGAACGGCGGTTCCCCGCGGCACATTTTCTGCCAGCAACCGGCGGGCATCGGGCTGAAGGGGTTCCCCTCTCGCCCGAATACACCATCGAGCAGGAGGGTCATGCCCCGATAGCCGATGCGCACACCGGCGTTTGCCAGCAAGGTAATGGAAATTGGGAATCGTTCCATTGTTGGTGCAGCGTTTTTACTGGTTGTCCTCGCTGCCGACCTTGACGTTCATCTTATCTTCGTAATACTTGACCATAGCGGCCTGATCTTCATCAATATGGCCGTTGTCCTTCATCCAGTCCATGACCATCAGAACCACATCGGTCATCGGCGTGTCAACGCCCATGTGGTGGGCGAAGTGCTTCGCGTTGAGAATATCCTTGCGGTGGACAGCGATACGAGCGCCGGGTTCATAATCGCGGTGGATGATCTTGGGCACCTTGTTGTCATAAGCAGGGCCGCCGGCGAAGCCGCCGCGGGTTGCTTCAAAGGTGGTCTGCAGGTCAATGCCGGCCTTTGCGGCGAAGGCATAACCTTCTGCCATGACGACCATGTAAGCGCCTGCGATGATGTTGTTGACCAGCTTGGTAACGCTGCCGCTGCCTGCGCTGCCGGTGTAGACGGGGTTGCCCAGGCATTCCAGCAGGGGCTTGACCTTTTCAAAGGCTTCCTTGTCGCCGCCGGTCATAATAGCCAAGGTGCCAGCGATAGCCATGGGGTTGCCGCCGCTGATGGGGGAGTCCAGCAGGAACATACCGGCCTTCTTTGCGTCCTCATACATTTCCTGAATGATGTGGGGGGCAGTGGAGCTCAGGTCTACGATGATGCGGCCGGGCTTGCCAAACTTGATGGCCTTTTCCACAGAGTCACGGATGATCGCGTGGGTGGGGAGAATCTGCATGATGATGTCACAAGTCTTGTAGATCTCGTCTGCGTCCTTCACAGCGGTGCCGCCTGCGGCAGCGAATTCCTCCAGGCGCTTGTCCGCCACGTCAAAGCCCACGATCTCATGACCAGACTTCTTGACCAGATTCTTTGCCATAGGCAGACCCATGACGCCCATACCCAGAAAACCGACTTTCATAATGTTTATCTCCTTTATCTTAAATTTGTGCTGTATTCGCTTGTTCTTTTAAATGGTGTTGCTCTCGTCTGCAACAAGATCTTCTACTTCGTTAAGGGTTGCTTTTTTTTTACCTCCATTGCGCTTGCTGATCCAGTTCGTCAGCATCGGGCAGAGGATAGCGGTCACAACGACAGCTGCTGCCACCTGGGGCTGTGCGATTGCTGCGACCCCTTCCAGAGACTTGTCCACTGCGGCCAGTGCCATGGGAGTTGCCACGGCGTTGCCGCCAACGCTGGAGATTGCAGCGCCTGCAATGCCGGAGCCGCCAGTCAGCTTATCAAACAGGATGTTGAACACGCCGCCGATCACAACGGTGATCAGACCCAGGACGATGCCGGGCACGCCGCCCTGTGCCACCTGCTGGAGGCTCATGTTTGCGCCCAGTGCGAAGCCCAGTACCATGATGGTTACTTCGCCGCCTGCGCTCAGGCACTGACGCATTCTGGGATCCAGGTTGCCGAGGATGATACCGATCAGCAGGGGGACGATGGAGGCCACCAGCATCATGTAGGGGATGCTGGCCAGACCAGCAGTACCCATAGCAACCATGGTCAGGAAGGGGCCATC
>ERZ827490.4040-NODE-4040-length-12129-cov-3.926702_pt1 | contig 12129 bp, 10 predicted proteins | sample MGYA00519770_ERZ827490 | MGnify/ENA primary metagenome ERZ827490 (study PRJEB31778, sample SAMEA3449324) | human gut metagenome | biome: human gut; feature: human-associated habitat; material: faeces | place: United Kingdom | collected 2010/2012 ...
GCTCTCGGCGCTGCCGAATATGCCCGTCAGAAGGGTCTCGCCAAGAAGTAATTCCAATAAAGCATAAGAAAAAGCGCTGCTCCGGCAGCGCTTTTTCCATATCAAAAAAATGCAGGCCGTGCGGCCTGCATTTTTCTTATTCGGCTTATTTTAAAATCTCTTTGAGCGCGGCGATAAGACGAGCGTTATCCTCCTCCGTCCTGACCGCGACACGGACATACTGCCTTCCGCTCTGCGCAAGCTTTGCGGAAAGATCCTTCACCAGAATGTCATGCTCCGTCAGAAGTCTCCGCGTAAGCTCCCGCGCGCTGACATTTCCGGTAAGCTCCAGCATGAAATAGTTCGCCTGAGACGGTATCACCCGCAGCGCCGGTATGCCGCCGAGGGCTTCGCCCATGGTTTTGCGTGTGGCCTTGAATTTCCGCAGTGCGGCCGCGTAGTTCTTCACGTACTTCTCCGCTATCTGCATGTAGAACTCGCCGAAGGAATTGATATTCCATATCGCGGCGTCCTTCTTCATACCCGCGATGAGCGCCTCATCGGCGGACGCAAGCACGCCGAGGCGTATTCCCGGCACGCCGTAGGACTTGGAGATGGATTTGACGACGACAAGATGCGGGTGCGCATTTAGTATCGCCTCGTCGATGAGCGAGTTGTCCTCCTCATCCGCGAAATCGGCAAAGGATTCGTCGGCTATCATGCGTATTCCCTTGGCCTCGCACCAGTCCGCAATCCGCAGCAGCTCCGCCTTTCCGATATAATTTCCGCTGGGATTGTCGGGATTTATCAGGACGAGCATACTTATATCCTTGTCCTTGAAAAACTCCGTCACGTCGTCAGCGTCATAGGCAAAATTCTCGTTCTGCGGCCAGAAGCAGACAACGTCATCCGGGCGGCAGCGGTTCGGGTACTCCTCAAAGGTCGGCCGTATGCAGCCAAGCTTGCCCTCATGCCGCTCGACAAGGTATTTGATAAGCTCCGCCGCGCCGTTGCCGACGATGATATGCTCCTGATGGACGTCGAAGTTGCGCGCCGCCAGCAGGCTGTTGACACACATCCCGGACGGATACTGTGTCAGCAGGCGCTCAAAGCTCGCCCGCATTTCATCTATCAGCTTACGCGGCGGGAAATACGGGTTCACAAGATAGCAGAAATCCAGCATCGAGGGGTATCTCCAGTATCCGCCGTAGCGGGACTGAAGCTTGTCAAGCCGGAGGTTGTCATCGGCAAACATGGATTCCGCGATGTCCAGATCCTGAATGTCGTCTATCTCGTACCAGCGCTGTCCGTTCAGCTTCTTCGCCTTTATCTCCGGGTCGTCAAGCATTGCTATGACCCGCAGCACCTGCTCATAGTACTCGTTGTTGCCGAGCGCCATCGAATACGCGTCGAGGAACGGGACGTACCTCGTCTCCGAAAAATGCTTGCTGAACTTATAGATGTTTACGGTCTTATAATAGTGCTCGATATCGTTGAAATTGAAGTTCTTGCCCGGAATAAACGCGCCGATAGAGTCGTCCTCACCGATTTTTATGCAGGTTCCGTCCATCCAGCTCTCGTATTTGTCCACAAGCGCAAGCGTCTCACGCGGGTCGTCGACGATAGCCCGCAGGACGCTGTCCTCAAATATGATGTCTGACTCAAGCAGCAGCGTATCCTCCTGCAGAAGATAGTCCTTCGCAAGTGCAAGCGAATATATATTGTTGGTCTTGTCGTATATGGGATTGTTCACATAGCAGATTGGGGTAGCAATCTCCAGCGTTGCGATGTAATCTATCAGCTTCTGCGCCTCGTAGCCCACAACTATCACGATCTTTGACAGGCCGAGCGCGTCAAGCTGGTGCAGAGCACGGTCGATCAGCGTGACCCCGTTCACCTTGACCATGCATTTTGTATTGTCGCTGGTCAGTTCCTTCAGGCGCCGACCCATACCGGCCGCGAGAATCAGTCCCTGCATATCGTACCTCCATAAACAGCATAAAGTTTTTCAGAATATAATATAATGTATTATACACTCTTTTGTCCGCCGTGTCCATAGTCCCGCACCATTGCTAAGAAATATTGAAAAGCGCAGCCATGCGGCTGCGCTTTTCGCTCAAATTCACTTTTTCCCGGACGTCGCCTTTTTCACGGGGATGGACACCGCCGTGCCGAGGACGCCGCCGATCAGCGCCGTCACAAGCTGCGGCCACGAGAACATCGCGCTCATCATCGCCGCCTGCTTATCCGGCAGCGCGAGCAGCGGGATAAGTATCTTCACGATCAGCAGGAACAGCACCGCAAGCTTCACCGCCGCGGCCAGCACCACTGCCAACACGTCGCGCAGCCACGCTTTATCGACCTTCTTATAGATCAGCGCGTATATCGCAACAAGGCTTATATTGCCCAGCGCGATGGCCGGTACAAGCTGGATAAGCGCGGGGCCTATGCCGAGCAGGTACGCGAGGAACGGCGACACAAGCGCCGTGGCGAAGCCGCACCAGAAGCCGCCGCACAGCGTTGCGACCACGAGCACCATGTTCACGCACGAGCCGGTCACGAACTGCCCCATCGCCTTTGTCGCGAACTGAAGCGCCACGAGCACCGCTATCATTACCGCCGTTCTGCACACCCAAAGAGTTTTTTTGTTCATTAACCTCTGCCTTTCATCTTGCCTCCTCAAGGCCGGTCTCAGCCCCGTGCAGAGATTCCACAATCGTCTTGTCCTTCGCCTGCCTGCTGTGCGCGTCGATCTTGTTCTTGTTGCGCTCGCCGTGCGTCAGGCAGCCTGCGCCGTTGATGCAGCCGCCGATGCAGGCCATGCCCTCTATGAAGTTCCCTTCCGCGCGCCCCTTCGACGCCTTGAGCAGCGCGAGACGGCATTCCTCGATGCCGCTGCAGCTCACGGGCTTGACCTCAAAGTCGATGCCCTGCTCCTTCAGCGCCTCGACCGCAGCTTCAGCCAGTCCGCCGCAGCGCGCAAAGCTGCGCCCGAAGCCGGAGGCGTTGTTCAGATCCGTCTCCTCAAGCTCTGTCAGCTCAATATCGCGGCTGTCCAGCATGGCCTGAAGCTCCTCAAAGGTCATCACGCAGTCAACATATTCGCGCACGCCGGGCAGCTGCGCTTCGCCCTTTTTCGCAGTGCAGGGGCCAATGAATATTGTCTTCGCCTCGTTGTCCATGCCCTTTATGAACTTCGCTATCGTCGCCATCGGGGACATGTTGTGCGACACGTTTTCGGACAGCATCGGGAACTGCTTATGTACATAGCTGACAAACGCGGGGCAGCAGGAGCTGGTGAGGAAGCCCTTCTCCGCAAGCTCTTTCGCCTCGGCATAGGCGACCATGTCCGCGCCAAGCGCGGCCTCGACGACCTCATAGAAGCCAAGCTGCTTTATTCCCGTCACGACCTGCCCCAGCTTCGCGTAGGCGAACTGGCTCGCTATCGCAGGAGCGACGATCGCATAAACATGCTTTTCTTCCTTCAGAAGCTTTATCGCATCGAGAATGAAGGACTTATCCGACAGCGCGCCGAACGGGCAGCGATACACGCACGCGCCGCAGGAGATGCACTTGGAGTCGTCGATCTTGACCGTCCCGTCCTCGTTCATGGTTATCGCGCCGATCTTGCAGGCGTTCTGACACGGGCGGCGGCGGTTCAGAATGGCAGAATAGGGGCATGCTTCTGCACACCTGCCGCAGTTGATGCAGCGTTCCTTGTCGATATGGGCGTGATGATGCTCATCATGCGTTATCGCGCCTTTGGGACATGCATCCTCACAGCGATGTGCGATACATCCGCGGCAGTTGTCGGTGATAACATATCCGCCAGACGGGCAGTCGTCACAGGCAATGTCGAGCGCCTCGATAACGTTCGGATTTTTTCTGTTGCCGCCGGTCGCAAGCTTGATGCGCTCGGCCAGAATAGCCCGCTCCTTATACACACAGCAGCGCATGGTGGGAACCTTGCCTGGGATTATCTCCTTCGGTATATCAAGTATCGATTCTGCGAGATCGCCTTCCCATGCATGCTTGGCTACTGTGCGCAGCACCTTGTATTTCAGATGTTGGACTTTGGTGTCAAACTTGTACACAAATTTCCCCCGTCGCATTTATTTGTACTTATTTTAAAGCAAAATTCACATTTTGTAAACAGTAAATTTCTTAACACAGTCAACTATTTCAGCACCTTGCGCATAAACACTGCCGCGCGTGATGTACCGTCGCGCAGGCGGAAAGCGTCGGGGTGCTCTGCCATGGTCTCGAAGCCCGCGCTGCGGTAGAGCGCGAGGGCACGGTCGTTCCCCTCTATCATCTCAAGCTCAAGCTGCGCCGTCCCGTGCTCGCGCGCTTCGCGCTCCATCTCCCGAAACAGTGCGCTGCCGATGCCAAGCCCCCAGTATTCGCGCAGCAGACCGATCATCACCGCCGCGCGGTGGCGGGTCTTGAGCGAGGACATGAACACGATCTGGCTGTTGCCGGCGATCTTCCCGTCCACCTCGCAGACGAGCATCATCGTGTTCGGCGAGTCAAGATTGTTCTTCAGATACGCGCGCTCGCCCTCGGCTGTGAACTTCAGCTCTTCGGGGTATGATGCGAGAAAATCCGTCTCGCCGGATGCGGTTCGGAGATACTCCAGCATCTCCTCGGCGTCGCTCTCTCTGGGCGCTCGGAGTATCGCGCCGCGGCCGTCCTTCAGCGTAATGCTGCGGGTCTTATATATCATATTTATCATTCCTGTCTAAAATTTATCAATTTATTATAATCCATCGGGCATTCGCTGTCAACCGCACTGAGTAGGGTATCGCCTACATTAACGCAAAATAAAACTGCCCCGGTTTTCGGGGCAGTCAAGGCGTCGACAAAGTTCGACGCCTTGAAAACTTATTCAGGAGTATTCAAAAACACTCCTGAATAAGCTTGGATTGAACGCAGAAAGGGGACTCCCATCCCCTCTCTGCACTCTCCCCATGCAATTCTATACATTGCCGACAGCTTTGTCTACAGGCTGAACTGCCCCGGTTTTCGGGGCAGTCTTTGGAATATATGGGAATATATGCGGGAAATCAGCCGAGTACGCTTGCAAGAACCATGGTGTTTGCGACGGTCATCATGGTGTAGAGCATTGCGATGGTGAAGGAACCGGAGTAAATATTGCCGGTTTCCTTGAAAAATCTGCGGGAAACGAGTGTGCCGACAGGGATGAGGAATACCAGCGGGAACAGGTTGACGATACGCATGGAGTTGAAGGCAAACGTGCCGCTTGCTATGATGCCGCTGTACTGAATGACTATCAGCGCAACTATGCCGATGATATTGCCAATGCAGCTTATAAGCATCGTAAGCCACTCCGGTCGCCCCTCTATGCGGTTGCCGCCGTTTACGAGCATGGAGTTTACAAGGTAGAAGGCTATCCACGCGGGAACGTATGCCACGGCAAACACAAGCTTATTGACGGTAAACACGCGCATATCAATGACCCAGATTCTGAAGTCGGTATTGAACACGAGGTCAACAAAGAACAGAATGACATATGCCGTGAACACCGTAAGCAGCGCGAGCAGGAAGCTCTTCCAGATCACTCTTGCGCTTGCTTTGACACCCCAGCACTCCGGAGCACCGTGTTCGCCCTTGCCGCGGGTAATGATGTAGGAAACAACGAATACGACCAGCAGGCAAATGGCGACGACGAGCGTCCACGCCGCAAGCTCATTCGTGTTCGGCTCTCCGAACCATGTGCTGACCGTGCTGGGAACGAAGGAGGACTGGCCGACCAGCTTATATGCCACAGGCACCACGAGCAGCGCGGGAATAATGCAGTTGAGCGCGTAGGTTATCCAGTATGCCGCCTTGCGCTTGCCGTCGGAAAGCTTGGGCGCGGGTGCCGGTTCGGGTTTGGCAAGCTCCGCGAAGAACTTTGTGCCGTGGATCATCATGGAGGCAAACGGGAACAGGAACAGGAATATGCCGACAAGACCGACGAGGTTGAAGATTTCCTTCCACTGCCAGATCTGGTTGTCCGCATCTATCTGCTCATAACCCGCAGGCACACCGAACGCTGCATAGAAGAAGTTTATGATATCGCGGCAGCTTGCATGGGAGAAGTGGTTGAGCGGGTGGATCTCATTATTCTGATTGATAACGCGGATGCACTCCTTGCCGTTTATCGTGCCGGTATAAATCTTATGGTTTTCAACGGTGCTGACGTTCTCCTCGTCAAGCTGGTTTATGAACGCCGCGGCATTGGGATTTTGCAGATAGGTTGCGGGGTTGCCGTTCTCGTCCTTGAAGAACCATTCGTCATACTTTGCCGCAACAACGCCGAAGTCGATGTCTATGGGGACGGTTCCATCAACGCCTTCAAATTCGTAGTCGGTGTAGGGGGGATCGTAGCCTTGGTCGAGAGCCGCGGCGATGCGGTTGATGCCGCCGGTTGCGCCCTCCTTGAAATAGGCCTCAACGGTGGCGTTGGTTATCATCGCGCCCATGGAGTGGCCGGAAACGCCGATTTTGTCAAGGTCGATGAATGTCCACGAAGCGCAGGCGTAGTCGATGAGGTGCTTCATGTTCATGTAGTTATCAACAGGGTTGACGTATACGCTGGAATCGCCGTGACGGTATGCGTCGCTCGAGATAACAACAAAGCCGCGGCGGGCAAGCTCAATCATGTTCTGATCCTGATGGTCAAAGTTGTTGTAGCTGCCGTGGGACAGGACGATGAGCGGGAGCTTGTTTTCCTCGGAGGCTTTCTTGGGGATATAGACCTGTGCGTTTATCTCGTAGCCCTCGTCTACGACTACCTTCATGTCCTGAACTTTGACGGTGTTGAAGCTCGTCATGAACAGGGACGCGAAGATGCCGCTTATGAGGCAGAGGCACAGCGCGATGGCCAATACGATTTTTGTGCTTTTCTTCACTTGTTCTTCCTTCTCTCTTTTCTTATTTTCAGCCGGAGCTGTAATGACCACAGTATAGCATTTAATTCATAAACAAACAATATTGTTTGTTCACAAATTATTAAAAATGTTTTTATTAAAAATAAACAATTCATTTTTGAACAATGTTGCCCGGAGAGCGCAAAAACGGCTGCCGGAGGTTATTCCGGCAGCCGTCAAACTGCAAAAGCATATAAAAGTGCTGAAAAAAGGGCAAAGCGCCTGCGGAGAGGAATAGCCGTGCCGATAAGTGTTTGCCCTAGTCCTCAACTTTTTCGAGCATCTCAGGCTCCGACAAGCCCGCCCATTTATGGCTGAGCTTGTAGAATGCGGTTTCGATTATCTTGAGCTGCTCGTCGTCAAAGGCGCTCATTTCTTCAAAAAAGCTGTCAAAAACCGGGCCTATCCGATCTTCCGCAAGCCGGGCATAGGTCTTCTTGCCCTCCTCTGTCGGCGTGAGGACAACGTTTTTTCGGTTGCCGACGATGCGGTTTTTCTGTATGAACCCAAGCTCAAGCAGATGCTTTGTTGCCTTGGTGATGTTGCTCGGGATAATGCCGAGGTCGCGCGAGATATCCGCCATTATTCGGTGCTCGTCCTCAAATTCGCAGATATATTCCAGCACCTGCCACTCATGCTGCGTCAGATGCGGCTCATAATCGCCCCTGCCGCCGCGCATAACGCTGCGGTTTGAGCAGTTGGAAAAGAACACTGTTGCGCGCACAAGCTCCCTGTATTTTCCCATCCATTCGAGTTTCAACTACGGTATCCTCCAGATGCTGTGATTTATATTTAATAATTGATTATACTACTTTTGCCGCCGTGCTGCAACAGGAAAATGCTCCGTTTGCCTTATGCAGAGTTTTGATTAAAATTTTTGTTGTATTTTCAGCGAAAATATAGTATTCTGTGAGTGCCGCCATGCGGCTTAAATATGAAGTAAGGAGCAGGTATATGTACGATTACATCATAGCAACCTCATCCACCTCGGACCTGCCGAGGACCTATCTTGAGGCGCACAACATTCCCTTCATCCCCTACACCTACACCATCGGCAACGACCTGTACGAGGACGACTGCCGCGAGGAGACCCGCCAGAAGGTCTACGAGGGTATGCGCAACGGCGACCGGCTCAAGACCTCGATGATAAACGAGTATATCTACGACGAGTTTTTCGAGTCGCTGCTCGCGCATGGCAAGGACGTTATCTTCCTCGACATGTCGCAAAAAATGTCCGTTTCCTATGAGAAGTCCAAGATCGGTGCGAAAATGGCGCTTGAAAAGTACCCGGAGCGCAAGCTCTACGTCATGGACACGCTCTGCATCTCCGGCGGCCTCGGCCTGCTGGTCGACAGCATGGTAACGCTGGCAGAGGGCGGCGCCGGCTACGACGAGGTCATCGCATGGGGCGAGGCAAACAAGCTGAAGATCGCGCACCGCTTCACCGTGGACGACCTGAACTACCTCAAGGCTGGCGGACGCGTGTCAAACGCGGCAGCGCTTGTCGGCGGTATGCTGGCGATCAAGCCCGTGCTGTACGTCCCCGACGGCGGCACGCTGGACGTTGCGAAGAAGGTTCGCGGGCGCAAGACCGCGGTCAATTCCATCCTTGACAGCGCAAAGGCCGACCTTGCGGAGGTCGACACCAATGGGCAGAAGATACACATTCTTCAGGCAGACTGCCGCGCCGACGCGGAATATGTACGCGACGAGCTGAAGAAGGCGTACCCCGACCTTGGAGAGATAACGATAACCAGTCTCGGCGTGGTCATCGGCGCGCATTGCGGCCCCGGCCTGCTGACGGTGTTCTATCTCTGCAACAGCCGCAGACCCTAAGATAATATTGTTGTTGAAAACAGCCTTGGCATCCGCCCAAGGCTGTTTGTCGTGCAGGGGGAGTTTGCGGGACGGCACGGAGGCCGTCCCCTACGGCGTAGTTTGAGTACAACCTCTCTTTTAAACCTTGCTTTAATCGTTACTCTGGCGACCCCTTCGGCGCTAATGCGCCACTGTCTCGCTACGGCTCGGTCACGGCGTTAGCCGTGGCTGAGGGGGCGCCAAAGCACAGACACGAGCAGTGCGGAAAAGACAGCTTGCACCATAACCACCTCTGTACCGTCCCAACAAAACCCATGGGTGGAGTTGTTAGCTCCACCCATGGGTTCAAATTATCTCATCAACTTCGGATTCGCCGCGGACTCTCACGCCGCGGGCTTTAAGCCGCTCGGCGGCGAGGCCGTCTCCGGCGATCAGCCGTCCGGTAAAGGTGCCGTCATATATCACGCCGCTGCCGCAGGACGGGCTTTTCTCCTTGAGGAGCGCCATTTTGCAGCCGTTTCTCTCCGCGAGACTCACCGCGACATCCGCGCCCTTGGAATACTCCGCCGTCACATTTCTGCCCTTGCAGCTCACTACCGCTCCGCCGCGCCGTTCGCTCGGATCGCGCGGGGTCGGCAAACCGCCCGCCGTCTCCGGACAGACCGGAATGAGCCGATACTTCTCCCGCAGCGCCGCTATCTTCTCCGCAGCCATCGCGTTATGTCCGCCGCTGTATTTGCACTCGACACCCAGCAGGCACGCGCTTATCAGCAGCGCTTCTTTCTCGCTCATCGCGCCTACCTCCTCATGTTCAGCCCCATGACCGCGCCGCAGATGCCGCCGATGATGTGCGTCAGCTGCGAGACATTGTCGCTCAGCACGACGCCGTCGACGATCTCGCCGCCGAGGTACAGCACCAGCACGAGGATGAGCGTGATGGGTATATATCCGTCCTTCATCCCTGCGAGCGACGACATGACGATCATCATGAATACGATGCCCGACGCACCGAGCAGCGCCGTCCCCGGAAAGAACAGCCACTGCACAAGTCCGGACACCAGCGCCGTGAGAAATATCGCCCAGAACAGACTGCGGCTGCCGTATTTCTCCTCCAGCGGCGGTCCGACGACGAGTATCATCATCATGTTGCCGATATAATGCGAGTATCCGGAGTGCCCCAGCACGTGCAGCACGAAGCGCGGGTAGGTCAGAATATCCGTCAGCGGCGAGCGGTAAACGCTGAAGAGCTTCACCGTCGTCCAGCCGCCGGTGAACTTGTCCAGCAGCAGCGCCGCAAGCGAGAGCAGCGCGAAAGTCAGCACGACCGGAGAATTATATTGCAGCCTTACGAGCCGCTTCATCCGCGCACCTCGCGCAGCGCATTTTCATATGCCTGCTTCGTGCGCGAGTCAAAGCACACCATGCGCACGCGCTCTATCTCCGGATGCGCGGCGGTCACGGCGATGATGGTGCTTATCGCGATCTTCGCCGCGCGGTCAAGCGGGAAATGGTACACGCCCGTGCTTATCGACGGGAAATCGACAGTCTTGCAGCCGTTTTCCGCCGCGAGCAGCAGGCAGGAACGGTAGCACGAAGCCAGCAGCTCATCCTCGCCGTGCGCGCCGCCGTGCCACACGGGGCCGGGGGTATGGATGACGTGCTTCGCGGGGAGACGGTAGCCGCCGGTGATCTTGGCCTTGCCCGTCTCGCAGCCGTGCAGCGTGCGGCACTCGGCCAGCAGCTCCGGCCCCGCGGCGCGGTGTATCGCGCCATCGACCCCGCCGCCGCCAAGCAGCGAGCAGTTCGCCGCGTTGACTATCGCGTCCACGCTCTGATGCGTGATATCGCCCTGAATTATCTCTATAACAGCCATTATGCTATCCTCACTTCGACTTTGCCGTTCTCCGCCGACAGCATGATCTGCGACGAGCTTTCGCCCCGTCGTGCGATGATGCCCTCGGCTATCTGATCCTCGACCTGCTTCTGGATAAGGCGGCGCAGGTTGCGCGCACCGTAGGTCACGGAGTAGCCCTCGCGGACAAGGTGGTCAACAAGGCTGTCGTCCCAGGTGATGGCGATGTTCTTGCGCTCCATGTTCTCGCGCAGCTCGCCCAGCATGAGCTCGGCGATGGCGCGGAAGTTGGTCTCGGTGAGCTGGTTGAAGCAGATGACCTCATCGACGCGGTTTATGAACTCCGGACGCAGGAACTCGTTGAGCGCCTTCATCGTGCGCTCGCGGCTCATGTCGCTCAAGCTGCCGCCGAAGCCGACGCTGCCGGACTTGCTGTTGCTGCCGGCGTTGGTGGTCATGATTATGATGGTGTTTTCAAAGTTCACGGTGCGCCCCTGCGCATCGGTTATGCGACCGTCATCCAGGATCTGGAGGAGGATGTTCATAACGTCGGGGTGCGCCTTCTCTATCTCGTCGAACAGCACAACGCTGTACGGCTTGCGGCGTATCTTCTCGGTGAGCTGCCCCGCCTCATCATAGCCGACGTAGCCGGGAGGCGAGCCGATGATGCGCGAGACGGAGAATTTCTCCATGAACTCCGACATGTCGAGCCGTATCAGCGACTCCGGCGAGTCGAACAGATCGGCCGCAAGGCGCTTTACAAGCTCCGTCTTGCCGACGCCGGTGCCGCCGACAAATATGAAGCTGACGGGCTTGCGCTTGACCTGAAGGCCGATGCGGTTGCGCTTTATCGCGGCGCAGACCGCGCTTATCGCCTCGTCCTGCCCGACTATATGCTCGCGCAGGCGCTCGTCAAGCTTCGACAGCCGCTCCAGCTCATCCTCGCGGATGCTTGAGGCAGGTATTTTCGTCCAAAGCTCGATTATTCTTGCGAGATTATCCATCGTGAGCTTCGGCCGCCCCTGCGCTTTGAGCTCCGCAAGCTCGCTTTCGAGCTGCATTTCCTTGCTGCGCAGCTCCGCGATGCGGGCATAGCGCTTATCGAGCATCTCGTCGGTGAAGCCGCCCTCCGGAGCGTCCTCGCTCATCAGCGCGTCGCGCTCGAATTTCACGTTCTCAAGGTCGCGTTCGGCCAGCATTCTGCGGCGGATGCCTTCGTCCTTGAGGTTCACGTCGGAGCATGCCTCGTCGATAAGGTCGATGGCCTTGTCGGGCAGGAAGCGGTCGGTTATATACCGCTCGCTCATCAGCACCGCCTGACGGCACATCTCGTCGGATATCTCGACGCCGTGGTAGTCCTCGTAGTAGTGCGATATGCCGTGCAGAATTTTGACGCTGTCCTCTATCGACGGCTCGTTGACCGTGACGGGCTGGAAGCGGCGCTCGAGCGCGGTGTCCTTCTCGATGTGCTTGCGGTACTCGTTGAAGGTCGTCGCGCCGATGACCTGAATTTCGCCGCGCGAGAGGGCGGGCTTCAAAATATTG